>MDTE01060767.1_pt1 | contig 10088 bp, 7 predicted proteins | sample 811231 | NCBI WGS metagenome assembly MDTE01 (sample SAMN05326651, study PRJNA326480) | marine metagenome | isolation source: seawater | place: Indian Ocean: Red Sea | collected 2010 | reverse complement strand
CGAATTTATATAATTTAGATGTAGCTCGAAAACTTTCAAACAAAATTGATCACGTTTATTTAGTCGAGGGTTATATGGATGTAATTGGTTTAAGTAAAAATGGAGTTGAAAATGTAGTTGCAAATCTTGGAACTTCTTTAACAGATAAACAAATATTAATCCTCAACCAATTTTTTAATGATATTATTGTTTGCTTTGATGGTGATGAAAGTGGTTATAAAGCTGCATTAAGAGCAGCAGAAAATTCTATAAAAGAATTAAAACCTGAAAAACAAATTTCATTTTTATTTTTGCCAGACAAGGAGGATCCTGACAGTTATTTAAATAAAAATGGTAAAGAAAATTTTGTTAATTTCACTAAAAAAAGTAAATTATCTATTCATGAATTTATTTTTAATCATTATAAAAAACAAACGGAAAATAATCCCTCCTCTTTGGCAATTTTTGAAAAAAAATTGAGAAATATAGCTAATACAATTAAAGATAATTTTATAAAAAAATATGTATTAGAATTTTTTTTAGAAAAAATTACAGAATTAACACCTCATTCTAATGAAAATAAAAAAAAGTTTTTTATTAAAAGAACTAAATCATTAGATACAACCAAGAAGTATTTTAATGAGAGCCAATATCTAACTGGTGTAGAGCTTAAAGAGTTTTCTTTACTGTATTTAATTTTGAATAATTTGGATTTATTGCAATCAAAAATTCATTTAATTGAAAATGTTAAATTATTTACAGATGTAAATAAAAAGATTTTTAAGCTCATAATTGAGAAATTAAAATCTAACGAAAAAATTGAGATTATGGATTTAGACCTTGACAATCAACTTTTAGAAAAAATTAAAAAATTTGCACCAATTAAACACATTCTTAAAAATCAATCTGATGATCAAAAAATTATAGAATTATTAGAAGATATTTCCAGGGATTTAATGAATTATAATCTAGAATTCAGAATTCAGGAATTAGAATCGAAGTTTTCAGTTGATATGAGTGAGACGACATTCAATGAGCTAAAAGAGCTTAAAAAAAAGCAAAATATCAATTAATAGAATAAAATTAGTAATGGATTTTTAATAATTAAATATTATATAAGACTTCCTAATTAATATTACTGTGGAAAGAATTATAACTAAATCATTTGCTAGGTTGATGGGTAGAGGTACCCATAGAGGTTTTATCACTTACGAAGAATTAAGTAAGTCACTTGGAAAAAGAAACCTTTCAGATGAAAATTTATCACAAGCATTCATCCATATATTAAATGAAAAAATCACACTGGTAGAAAAAAAATCTGATTACAAAGTTCTTAGAAAGAAAGAGTCTGCATCTAAAGAGGAAGGTAAAACAATTGAGAAAAGTGATGACCCTATAAGAATGTATTTGCGAGAAATGGGAGGAGTAGAGCTCCTCTCTAGAGAAGGTGAGATTGCAATCGCAAAAAGAATAGAAGCGGGAAAAGATGTAATGCTAATAGCATTATCTCAAAGTCCTATCACTGCTCAACAATTTTATGAGTGGAATGATCAATTGCAGAAAGATGAAATTTTAGTAAGAGAAATTATTGATATTGATACAAATTATATGGAAGATGAAAGCACTGGACCTAGTGCTAAACAAAAAAATGCAGGAGAAACTGATAAAGAAGACGAAGCATCAGATGAAGATGATTTCAACCCAACTCTTGCAGCCATGGAGACAGAAATTAAACCCAAGGTCCTAAAAACAATTCAAACTTTAACAAAAGAATATAGCAAGTTAATTAAGTATCAAAAAGAAAAACTCGAATGTATTTTAAACTCCCAAACATTTTCAACAGCAAAAGAAAAAGGTTATGAAAAAATTGTTAATGATATTTTGGAAAATATCAAATCCTTACAGTTATCTCCATCTGTATTAGAAGAACTTGTACAAAAACACTATAATGAGAATAAAAAAATTATTTCTCTTGAAGGAAATTTATTGAGACTAGCAATGGATCATAAAATTTCTAGAACCGAATTTATTAAATTTTACATTGGTAATGAAATAAATCCTAACTTAAAAAAATTTTTAGATACTAATTCGGTTTGGAAACAGTTTTTTGCAAAAAATAAAAATGAATTTAAGAATATTAGAGAAAGATTGATTGAAATTAGTTACAAGCTTGGAATGTCGGTAACTGACTTTAAAAAATTAGTCAGTAGAGTTCAAAAAGGTGAGAAAGAGTCTAGAATTGCAAAAAAAGAAATGGTGGAAGCTAATTTAAGATTAGTAATTTCAATAGCAAAAAAATATACAAATAGAGGTCTTCAATTCTTAGATCTTATTCAAGAGGGCAATATTGGATTAATGAAGGCTGTAGATAAATTTGAATATAGAAGAGGTTATAAATTTTCAACATATGCAACATGGTGGATTAGACAGGCAATAACAAGATCAATTGCTGATCAAGCTAGGACAATTAGAATTCCTGTTCACATGATTGAAACAATTAATAAGATTGTTAGAACACAGAGACTTATATTAAGTGAATTTGGGAGAGAAGCTACTCCAGAGGAACTTGCTCAAAAGTTAAGAATGCCTTTAGACAAAGTAAGAAAAGTACTGAAAATTTCTAAAGAACCTGTTTCATTAGAGAAGCCCGTGGGTGATGAGGAAGATAGCAGTCTTGGAGATTTTATTGAAGACACAAAAGCTCTTGCTCCTTTGGAACAAGCCATCAAATCAAATCTAGGTGAGGCAACAACAAAAATATTATCAACTTTAACACCTAGAGAAGAAAGAGTTTTAAGAATGAGATTTGGCGTTGGTATGAACACAGACCATACTTTAGAGGAAGTTGGTTTGCAGTTTTCAGTTACCAGAGAAAGAATAAGACAAATTGAGGCAAAAGCTCTAAGAAAATTAAAACATCCAAGCAGATCTAAACAATTAAAAAGTTTTTTAGAAAGTTAAGCCCTATAGGGCCGTTAGCTCAATAGTAGAGTACTGCATTGACATTGCAGGGGTAGTTGGAGCGTAACCAACACGGCCCACCAAGAAGATTAAATAAATCTGTTATATAATTGCATAAAAATTTATATGCTTTTAAATAATCTGTAATCTTATATATCATTTAATTAATTTATAAATTTAGGATAATTTATATTATTAATAATATTTAATGCTAAATACTGAAAAAATATTAAGTATTTTATCTAGACAAGAAAGAATACGAGCAATCTATTTGCTTATTTTAATATTAGCCATGGCTTTAATAGATATGCTTGGTATAGCATCTATAATGCCATTTATAGCTTTGCTTACTAATCCTGAAACTATAAATACAAATGGAATTTTAAATTTCGTATATAAAAAATCTAATATTTTTGGAATTGAAAGTGAACGAGATTTTTTAATATTAGTGGGTTTTATAGTTTTTTTTCTATTAATAATATCTATATTTGTTAAGGCTCTAACAACATATATTCAATCAAGATATGTAAGATATTGTGAATACTCTTTATCAAAACGATTGACTGAAAAATATATATATCAACCTTATAGTTGGTTTTTAAATCGTAATAGTTCGATTTTAGGAAAAACAATTCTTTCTGAAACTGGGAATGTTATTAGTAGAGGTTTAAGCCCAACTCTATCTCTAATTTCAAATATTATAGTTGCTCTAACTTTATTTTTAATGCTGCTATATGTAAATCCTATGCTTACATTAATAGTTGCCGCGACTGTAAGTCTTTTTTATGTGACTGTATACATTTTATTGAGAAAATTATTGAACAAGGTAGCAAAAAAAAATTTTAAAGATAATGAATTAAAATTCAGAGCTTTATTAGAGGCTTTTACAGCAGCTAAAGAAATTAAGATTGGTGGATTAGAACGAACATTTCTGACTCGTTTTATTAAACCTGCTAGAAGAATGGCTTACAATTCATCCTTAGTGGATATAATCGGTCAATTACCAAGATTAACCCTTGAGGCGATTTCCTTTGGTGGATTAATTCTTGTAATTCTTTTTTATATGTTGGCAACAAATGATATTACAAAAGTGTTACCAATTATTGCTCTTTATGCATTTGCCGGATACAGATTAATGCCAGCAATACAAAAAATTTTTGTCAGTTTAACACAATTGCGTGTATCTGGTCCTGCAATAGTTTCTTTATATGATGATTTAAAGAAATTGAATTTTTTCAATGAAAAAAATGATGATAATAAATTGGTTTTCAATAAAACTATAAAACTTAAGAATATTTATTATTCTTATCCTAACTCATCAAGAACCATATTAAAAAATATTAATCTTACAATACCTGCTTATAATACAGTAGGTATTGTTGGAGAAACTGGAAGTGGAAAAACAACAACCATAGATATAATTCTAGGTTTATTAGAGGCACAAAAAGGCACTTTAGAAGTTGATGGAATTATAATTGATAAAGAAAATAGAAGATCTTGGCAAAATACTATTGGATATGTCCCTCAACAGATTTATTTAGCTGATACCACTATCTCTGAAAATATTGCATTCGGAGTTAATGTTGATGAAATTAAACAAGAAAAGGTTGAACATGCAGCAAAGATTGCAAATTTACATGATTTTATAGTTAAAGAACTTCCTTTACAATATAAAACAACTATCGGAGAAAGAGGAATACGATTATCAGGAGGTCAAAGACAACGTATTGGGATTGCAAGAGCAATATATCATCAACCAAATTTACTTATTTTTGATGAGGCAACTAGTTCATTAGATAACATTACAGAAAAATCAGTTATGGAGGCAATTCATAACACAGACTATAAAATTACAAAGATATTAATTGCTCATCGTTTAAGCACTGTGAAAAATTGTGATAAAATTTTTTTGTTTGATAAAGGAGAGCTTAAAAATGAAGGAACTTATCAAGAATTATTAAAAACTAGCAAAAAGTTTTGGGCTAGTGCAAATAATATGTAAGTATTTATTTAATGTTTTAAATTAATTGAATTTGCTAATTTTTTAATTTGATTAAAATTTTTTGGGGTTTTAAAATCAATAAACTTATCTTTTAAATTATTACTATTTAAAATGTACTTTTTGATTTCATTGTTTGATTTTTCAATAATATTATAAATATTTTTTTTATTCAAATTTCTCATTCTTTGGGGCAAACCACGTCTTCTTAATTGTAATCTCTTAAATTGAATTCTGGCATCACAGTTTACATAAATTATAAAATCAGCATTCACAAATATCTGATTAAAAACTTGAATATCTTTGACTGTTAATGCTTCATTCGAATAAAAGTTATCTTGCAAAAAATACATAATCAAACCAGGCTCCATAATCAAGCATTCATTATCTGATAAAGATTTCTTAAACATTTCTATAGAAATTAAATGTCTATGTATTAACAAAATTGTTCTAAAAAAAAAACTACGTTTATAAATTTTTTTAGAAAAAAAACGTTTATGAAATAATGAATAGAATCTAATTATTAAAATAATTACTTTAACTCTTATAAAAAATTTTGTAAAAAAATTTAATTTATTTAATTTATGAAAATCTCTCCAATTACTACTATGAAAAAAAACTTGTTTTGTTTTTGTTTTTATAGATCTAAGTTGATGGCTTACAAATGTTTTTCCAGAACCTGGGCTACCAATTATTTCAATTAATTTTGGCATTTAAGTTAATTTTTTCAGTTATATTAAAATTTATCATAATTTTTATAAAAAGAGCTAATTTGATAGCATTTTTTTGTTTTTGTTTGAGTAAATTTAATTTCTAATTTCAATTTAAATATTAAACTAATTAGCTTTAATTCCAAAATAATTGTTAATGATAGACATATAATTTACATTTTGTTATTTTTTGAAATGAAAATCACCTACATAGCAGAAACATCGTTAACTAATAAAAGTGCTTATACACATCATGTACTTAAAATGTGTGATGCCTTTTGTAAAAGAGGAGATGTACAATTAATAATTCCATGGGTCAATAAAAAAATAAATTTTAAAAGAATAAAAAAAAATTTTTTGCTCAAAACAAAAAAAAATATAGTTATTAATTCAATTTTAGATAAAAAAATTAATAATTTTTTATTTCGAATATTTTTTGGATACAAAACTGCAAATTACATAAAAAAAAACAATTCTGATTTGGTAATCACAAGAAGTTTAATTTCAAGTTTTTTTTTAAGTGTTTTTGGTATAAATCATTTTTTAGAAATCCATACAAATTTAAAAGGTTTTACAAAATTTTTATTAAATGATTTAAACTACATCAATTCTAGATATGTAATTAAAATAATTTTAATTTCAAAATCATTAAAAAAAAGATTTCTCAATATAGAAAAAAATAAAATTTTAATATTACATGATGCTGTTGATATTGAGGATTTTATTTATAAAAAAAAGAATAAAGCTTTAAAGATTGTTTCATATATAGGAAGTTTCCATAAGGGAAAAGGTGTTGAGCTTATACTTAAACTTGCAAATGAATTTAAAGAGTTAAAATTTAATATTTATGGTGATCCTTTAGATAAAGTTTATCATAAACCCAAAAATGTTAAATTCATGGGATATATTAATTATAATAAGGTGCCCCTTGCATTGTCTAATTCAGATATTCTTATTTTACCAAGTGCTGATGTTCAATTTGGACGCTCTAAAGATATAAATATTACAGAATATAATTCACCATTGAAAATGTTTGATTATTTGGCTTCAGGAAAAATAATAATTTCATCAAAACGTGATGGAATATGCGAGGTATTGAAACATAATTACAACTCAGTTGTAGTCAAAAAGTATAAACTTAAATTTTGGTCTATCGCTTTTAAAAAAATAATTAAAAAAGAATATCAATTATCAAAACTAAGAAAAAATTCTCTTAAAACAGCAAAAAAATACACATGGGATAAAAGGGTTACTAATATATTAAGATATAATATCAATTAGTTAATAATGAATTCACAAATATTTTCAGTTAAAAAAAAGTTAACAGAAAAAATAAATGTTTTTTTCAATTCATCTTTTAAGGGTAAGAGGATTTCATTTTTTGACAATGATCAATAAAATCTATATATACAGTTTTCAAAAAATTAAAAACTTGTTTTCTAATGTCTCATAAAGATGAAGTAAAGAAGTGGTGGAATTCTGAAAAAACAAAAAAGTGGTCTTCCATAACTGCAAATAAAAACCATGAGGGATTTTATCATTATTCTGTCAGAAGAGAAAAAACATTAAATTTCATAAAAGCATTAAATTTACCCTCTAACGCAAAAATTTTAGAATTAGGATTTGGTTCTGGTGATGCAGCTGAAGATATTTTAAATCTTGGATATGATTATGTTGGAATTGATATTTCAGCTCATCTTTGTGATTATGCAAATAATAGGTTTAAAAAAGAAGTTGAAAACAAAAAAGCTACTTTCATTAATCAAAGCTTAGAGGAAAAGTACCAATACGAAGATAATTATTTTGATGCAGTTTTTGTTTGTGGAGCACTTCAATATGCAGATGATTTAGATTTTTGTATAAAAGAAGTAGGTAGGGTTTTAAAAGATGGAAACAGATTTATAGTTTGTCAAGGTAATCAATTTACGTTAAATGACTTAATAAAACCAAGATTTTTTTTACTTTCTTTGATTAGATATTTCACTAACGAAAGATATCATTATTCTTATTCTTTGTCATTTAAGACGATGCTAACAGAGACAAAATTAAAAAAATTTTTTTTGAAGTACCAGGATAGTAAATTTATGAATTCTAAATTTATGTTAAATAAACACAATGTTTGGCAATACAAAATAAATAAAAGACTTTTTTCTCACAAAACACTTCAAAATCATTTAAAAAAAAATAATTTTAAGGTAGTTGCTCAAGACGGTGGACCATTTCTTTATGCACCTGAAAATGAATACTCATTTATAAAAAAAATTTTGAATTCAACAATTCAATTTTTAATGGATAAAAAAATATTGTCATTTGTTTTTATTAAAGTTGCAGATAATATAATTTTAGATACTAAAAAAATTAGTTAATTTTTTCCTGAATCTTTTTCGCTACAAAAATGTTACCTTTTTCATTTAAATGTCCACCGTATTTATCATCTTGAAAAAATTTGATGTAATTAACTTTAGAGAATTCCTCAATTAAGTTAATTACAAGTATTTCATTTTTAAATTTATCAAAGTAGTTATTAAATTTGTTTTTTTTATTCTTAAACATCTCAATATCATATTTTTGAGGAAAAATTATAATAATAGGTTTATGTTTTCTTTTTTTTGTAATTTTTACAAATTTTAAAATTAACCTATCAAATAAATTTTGAGAACCTGAGTGTGTATAAAGATTATTGGCATATTGAATATTGTATTTATAAATTAAAGAGAAAATTGATTTATTAAGTTTTTTAAAGTTATTTTTATATTTTATTAAAAAGTAAAATAAACGAATATTAAAATTAAAATTTAGACAAAAATCTAACAAATAAAATGATTTAAATTTGAATTTTAAATATTTTCTTTTATAGAAAAAATCATTTTTGTTAGACTCTTCAATTATTTTTTGAATATTTTGAAAATCACTTTTTTTTTGTAAAGGATTTTTTACAAAATAAATATTATTATTTTTTAGAATATATCTAGGTTTGAATCCATAAATATTTCCGAATTCAAGATAGTGCTTCCATACATTTTGAATCCTTGAAATTGTTTCTGGCACTACGCCAATAATAATATTTTCAATATTTTTATCTAATTTTTTGTTTTTATACTTCAGTAACGCTTGATCAAAACCATAATTAGGAACAGCAAAATTTATAAAGTTTTTTTTTATCCTTTTTGAAATTACAGTTGACCAGCATGAATTATCTTTTACAAAAGAACCAAAAGCAAAAGAGTCACCAAAGATTGCAAATTTATTTTTTTGTTTTAAACTTATATGCCTAAAGCCTTTAGTTGAAAATTTGTAGAATAATTTTTCATTTGAATTTTTTTTTATTTTAATTTTTTGATTAGGGTATCTATCCCATCCTAGATCTTTATGAAATGAGTTTTTAAAAATTTTGTCAATAATTGTTTTTTCAAATTTTAATTTTTCACTTTCGTTATTTAATATCCATTGACTTTTTTTTTCAAATTTATCTATTAATTTTCTCATATAAAATTCAATAATGAGAATAAAAAATATAAGTATTATCAAATAAATCATTTTATCTCATGATTTTTTATATTTTGTTAAAATACTTAAAACTTTCTTATTAGAAAAAAATATTTTTGAAAATTTTTCTAAATCTCTAATTTTAAAATTATTCTTTAAAATTAAATCATTTTTTTGAGGCTTCTTATATTTAATATCAGCACCCACAACGTTGCTCTTATTTGAGTAAACTCTTTTGCTATTTCTTTTATAAAGTTTTTCAAATGGGACATCCATGTAAATTTGAAAATAATCCTTAATTTTTTTTCTGTTCCAGTCTAACCATTTTTGTGAAATTGACAAAACTGAAACGACTAAAATTAAATCCGTATCTTTTTGTAAAAAATAAACTAATTTTGAAATACGTTCAGCATTCTTAATTCTATCCTTTAATGAATGACCAAGATCATTTTTAAAAAGATATCTAATTTCATCACCGTCAATTTTTAAAATTTTTTTTTTGAATTTTTTTTTTAGTTTGTAAATAATATTTTTTGCAAAAGTAGATTTACCACTTCCAGATAATCCAGCTAACCAAATAACCATATCAATTTTTATATAATTTATTATACTTCTAAGGTAAATTAATTGTACTAATGTACCTTTTTTAATTTTTTTTTCTATAAATTTTTATTTTTTTTTATATTTTCTAATTCTATCTCTTGTTTGTTTGATTAAATACCCTTTAGTTTTGCAGATATATTTCAAGAAAATTTTGATGAATTATTTTTTAAATAATTTTCTATAGGTAATCTACAATTAGCTTTTGATAGCTTGTAAGAATCTAAAAATTATTGTATTTACTTAAACAATTTAAGGGCCTGTAGCTCAGTTGGTTAGAGCAGTACACTCATAATGTATTGGTCCCAGGTTCGAGTCCTGGCGGGCCCACCAAATCTAGCAAAATCAACGTT
>MDTE01151786.1_pt1 | contig 10089 bp, 6 predicted proteins | sample 811231 | NCBI WGS metagenome assembly MDTE01 (sample SAMN05326651, study PRJNA326480) | marine metagenome | isolation source: seawater | place: Indian Ocean: Red Sea | collected 2010 | reverse complement strand
TCGGTGCTCACCCGCAGCGTGGTAAAGCCGGAATCGCGCCAGAGGGCAAACCGCTCCCGAATACGAGCAGGCGGACCGATGAGGATCTCCTCGTCAACATATTCGTCGGGAACCGCGGCCGCGGCCTCGTCTCTGCGACCACCCAAAAACAGCTCCTGAATGCGGTCAGCCTCGGCGGCGTAACCGCGCTTGGCGAACGCGTCCTTGTGGAAGTTCATGTCACGCGCGCCGAATCCTCCGGCATACAGCGCAATCCCACGCTTGGCCGCGTCGATGCCGCCCTGCACATCGTCGGTCACCACCACACTCACCCCACTCACCAATTCCAGATCGTCGAGCGTCTTCCCGTCCGTGCGCTTAGCAACGCCCTGGGCCAGCAAAACACGCACGTCTTCCACCTGACGCGGCACGGTGTGCAACGTAAGCAGTCCGTCGGCGATCTCACCGGTCATGCGCACGTTTAGATCCGTTTCGGCACCGATGAGAATCGGGATGTCGGGCACGTCGCGCATGGCATTGCGCAGCGGTTTGCCGAGACCGATGGCGCCTGCGCTCTCGTAAGGCAGCACGATTTCCCTGCCCTGGTGCTCGACGCGCTCACCGGACCAGACTTTTCTCATGATGGCGACATTATCGCGCAGCCGATAGTTGGGCTTGCCCCAGGGCTGGCCGTGCCACCCCTCCACTACCTGTGGGCCGGAAGTTCCGATTCCCAGCAGCATGCGTCCCCCCCCCGCCATGGCGTCGATGGTCTGCGCTGTCATGGCGGTGGTGGCCGGCGTGCGTCCGTCCACATGCACGATACTCGTGCCCAGCTTGATACGTTCGGTAACCGCCGCGATAAACGCCAACGGCGAGAACGCGTCCGTTCCCCAGGTCTCTCCGGACCAGACGGAGTCGAACCCCAGTGCCTCCGCTCGCTGAACAAAGCCCACGTCGGGCTGACGGTTGCCGCCGACACCGGTTCCGATTGCAAGCTTCATGCATTCACCCGATACGCTATTGCAGACCATTGTACGTCAGCCGGGCGAGGCAGGCGTCATGGGCAACCGGGGGGGGTTGGCAAACGCGGCCTCTCCCCCTCATCATGAGCCATTGGAAGGCCCTCTCGGGTCGGTACGAGCAGATAACAATCAAATCCAGGACACAGACATGAGCGAATTCGAAGACAAAGTAGTGATCATCACCGGGGCTGGTGGCGGCCTGGGCAAGGCCCACGCTCTGGAATTTGCCAAGCGCGGGGCAAAAGTGGTGGTCAACGACCTGGGAGGAAGCGGCGACGGCCGGGGTGCATCCGACATGGCGGACGCGGTGGTCGATGAGATTCGCGCTGCTGGCGGTGTCGCCATCGCCAACAAAGCGTCCGTTTCGGATCGCGCGGGGGCGAAGTCCATCGTCGACGACGCGGTCGCCGAGTTCGGAACCGTGGACATCCTTGTCAACAATGCAGGAATTCTGCGCGACAAGAGCTTCAAGAACATGGACCTCGACGACTGGGACCTCCTGGTCGATGTGCATCTCAATGGCAGCGCCTACGTCACCCACGCGGCGTGGCCCATAATGTACGAGAAAAACTACGGCCGCATCGTTCTCACCAGCTCCACCTCCGGCATATACGGCAACTTCGGACAAGCCAACTACGGCGCCGCCAAGATGGGCATGCTGGGTCTGGTAAACGTGCTGGCCATCGAAGGCGCATCGAAAAACGTGCGAGTGAACGCCCTGGCGCCAGGAGCAGAGACCCGGCTCATCGGAACCATTCCAGGCCGAGACGTAAATCCCGACGATCCCCGACCGGAAGCGCACCCTCGGCTTGTTACTCCTGCAGTACTGCTAATGTGTAGTGAGGACGCACCGACTGGAAAGGTGATTCAGGCCCTTAGTGGGCGCTACTCCACCAGCGCAATATTCAACAACGAAGAAATTGCACTCGGTGTCGACGCCAGCTACGAGGATCTCCTTGCCCGAAAAGATCAACTGCTGGATATGTCCACCGCACAAGAAGGGTCGAGCATGAGCAGACTCATGGCCAAGCAACGCGGCCAGGACTAAGCGAAGCTTTACACTGGCGCCATAACGCCGGCGATGAGGGGCAAGGGTGCTTGAGCCTTACACGGTCCTCGACTTTACCGATGAGCGGGGCGAGCTTGGCCCCATGCTCCTCGCCGACCTGGGCGCCGACGTCATTCGCGTGGAGCCTGCCGATGGCACCGCGGCGCGGCGCTGCCAACCCCTGGCGCCAGGTTCAGGTCAGAGCCTGCAGTTTCTCGCTTTCAACCGGAACAAACGCTCTATCGTGGTGGGAAGCGAGGAGCGCGAGGTGCTGCAAGCGCTGATTCGGCGCGCCCACTTTCTGTTCGAATCGTGGCCCAATGGCCTGCTGGGTGCCTACGGCCTGGATTTTGAGGCCGTCAAAGCCATCAACCCGCGCATCGTACATGTCTGCGTGTCCCCCTTCGGACGCGACGGACCCCACGCCGAATACGCAGCCAACGATCTCAGCCTGGTAGCCATGGGCGGTCCCGTGTCTTTGCAGGGCGTGAGCGATCGGGCGCCTGTGCGCTTGAGTGTTCCCCAGGTATGGCGCCATGCCGGCGCCGAGGCCGCGGTGGCCGCCATGGCAGCGCACGCACGGCGCCTCAAAACGGACAGCGCCCTATTCGTAGACGTGTCCGCCCAATGTGCAATGACGTGGACCATGCTCAACGCAATGGACGCCTACGCCATTCAAGGCGCCGACTTTGAACGCGGCGACTCAACGATGAATAGCGGTGCCGCCAGGATCGACATTCGCCACGAAGCGGCCGACGGTCACCTCATCGCGCTGCCCATGTCACGCACCATCCTGGGTTGCCTGCCGTGGATGATCGAAGACGGCATAGCGGACCGTTCACTGGAAGAGGAGATCGATTGGCCGGCCTACGATCAGAACGCTCGAGACCCCAACGCTCCCTCCTTCAACGTGCAAGACGGAACAGCCCTGTGCCGACGATTTTTCGCCAAGCATACCCGCGCGGAACTCTATGAGTTCGGATTGTCGCGCGGCATTTCTCTGGCTCCCATCAACGAACTCTCCGAGCTGCTGGCTCTGGAGCACCTGGACACGCGCGATTACTGGCGACCCGCGGCCATCGCAACCCAGACCGTTCGCAGTCCCGGCCCCTGGTCCAAACCCTCCAGCGGCCCCCTGCAGATCCGTAACGGCGCGCCCACCATCGACGAGCACGGCGCGGCAATCCGCGCGGAGCTCGCCGCCCCCGCCGCCGAGTCGCTTGGCGGTCCCGCTCCCGTTTCATCCAGCAATCCGCTGCCTTTTGCCGGGCTGAAGGTCGCCGACTTCGCCTGGGTGGGCGTGGGTCCCATCACCACCAAATTTCTCGCCGACCACGGGGCCACCGTAATCCGCGTGGAGTCGGAACTGCGGCCCGACGTGCTGCGTGGCGGCGGGCCCGCCAAAGACGGCATAGCGGGCCTGAACCGGTCCCAATTCTTTGGCGACTTCAACACGTCGAAACAGAGCATCACCCTGGATATGAATCACCCCGACGCCCAGGACATCGCGCGCCGCCTGGCCGCCTGGTCGGACGTGGTAGTAGAGAGTTTCGCGCCGGGAGCAATCAGCCGCATGGGCCTGGGCTACGACGCGGTAAGCGAAATCAATCCTTCGGTGGTGATGCTGAGCACATGCCTCATGGGCCAGACGGGACCCGCCCACAGGATGGCGGGCTACGGCTACCACACCGCCGCCATCGCCGGGTTTTATGCAATCACCGGCTGGCCAGACCTGGCACCAAGCGGCCCCTGGGTGGCCTATACCGACACCGTGGCGCCGCGCTTTGCGTCCACCATTCTGGCTGCCGCACTGGATCGTCGGCGCCGCACCGGCGAGGGCTGCTACATCGACCTTGCACAGCTGGAAGCATCGCTGCATTTCCTGGGCCCCGAATTGCTGGACCTGCAGGTGAACGGCCGCAGTGCCACACGAATGGGCAATCGAAGCCCATTTTGCGCACCCCAGGGGTGTTATCCGTGTGCGGGTGACGACCAATGGTGCGCCATCGGCGTAGACAGCAACGACCAGTGGCGCGCACTGTGCATGGCAATGGATCGACCCGATTGGGCCAGCGACGCCGCGCTGGCAGAGGTGGCCCAAAGGCTGGAACGGCATGATGAGATCGATGCCGGCATATCCGCCTGGACCCAAACACGCGCGCCCTCCGACGTCATGACAATCCTGCAGAACGCGCGCGTGCCCAGCGGCGTCGTTCAACGCAGCAGCGATCTGCTGCAGGATCCCCAGTACGGCCACCGCGGATTCTATCGTTACATGGACCATGCCGAGATGGGCCACATTCCTTACGCGGGGCACCAATATCGCATCAGCGATTACGACAACGGCCCAAGGGCGCCAGCACCCCTGATCGGAGAGCACAGCTTCATGGTGCTCAGCGAGATCCTGAAAATGTCCGACGAGGAGATCGGCGCCGCCTACGCCAGCGGCGCAGTGAACTAAGGCCCGGTCAACCGGCGCCGGCGAAAAAGCTCGCCGGGTTGTCCACGAACAGCGTCTGAATGTCTTGCTCGGTTGCCCCCATCTCCAGCAGATCGGGAATTACGAACCGGTGTATATAGAGAAACTGTTCCGGATTAGCGCGCATGAACTCGTGCTCGTGGGGAATGCTGCCATCGGGAAGTTCTTTGTGGATATGCAGGCACACACAGTCGTGTGAGGGACACAGCCGATCCGTATAGCCCCCATCCATCAGCCGCTTCATGGTCACCGTGCGCATGTGCGGGCTCACCAGCCTGCCCGGATAACGGTCCAGCCCCAGATAGCAGCCCTGATCCAGAATCCATTTCAGGTATTCGGTATCGGTGGTGTCGTTGCTGTGATCGATCTTGACCCGAGTCAGGTCCACGCCCTCCTCCCGAAAGATCTCGATCTGACGCCGCGCCACATGCCCGGTGGGGTAGGAATGCACCATGATGGGTACGCCGGTCGCGACATGCGCCCGGGCTACCGCACGCGCCATGACCTCCAATGGCGGGGTAACCCCGTCGAAATCCGCCGCACACTTCAACAGCCCGGCTTTGACATCGGTGCCGCGAAACCCTTCCTCGATGTCGCGAATAAACTCGGCGGCCATCTGGTTGGGTCCAACGCCATGCAGAAAGCGCGGCACGTCCAGCCACCACCCGGTGACGTTAATGATATTGATCCCTGAGGCTTCGGAGACCTCGCGCAGCAGCGATGCGTTGCGCCCCAGATCGAAGGTAGTGGCATCCACCATGGTCTTTACGCCTAGCTCGGCCGCGCGGCGCAGCGCGGCCACGGCACGCGCGCGCCAATCCAGCCCCAGCAGATCCGGATAGCATTCCGATATACCGGTTCCAGAGACCATCACATGCTCGTGCATGAGCGTGAAGCCGAGCTGGCTGCTGTCTATGGGGCCGCAGACGCTGTTCACCTGGGTCACGACAATCCTCCCCGTGGTCGTCGCCCGTGATGTTAAGCTTGTTGCACGACACTGGATAGTTTTGATTTCGAGCGCGTCGTGGTGGTGCACCACCAACACCCATTTCGCCAGCACGTGGTCGCCGAGCCGCGGGTTGGCTTTCGATCAGGCCGACCGACCGGCCTCACCGTATAGCCGTCAGGTTCTCAGTAACGCGACACTGGATGCAGCAAAGGTGGCCAGCACGGGTTGCCCGGGTTCGAACCGATGGGCGTTCTGAGAGAGTTCCGCAACACGCCACTCACCATCGGCGCCGTCTCCCAAACGGCAGACATATTGCCGCACATCACCCAGATACACGCTCGAGACAATGGTGGCTTCCAGAGCGTTTTCGAGACTCGGATCCGGACCCTCGTCCGCGGCACGGATGCGCACGTGCTCAGGCCGCACACAACATTGCACCTTCGATCCCTGGTCAGGCGCGGTGCGGCTGGAAACCATGATCTCGCCAGCGGTCGTCGTCACCCTCACCGCGTCGCCCGAGGCGGCCACCGCGCCGCCGAGAAAGTTCGCCTCGCCCAGAAAATCGGCAACGAAACGCGTCGCCGGCTGGCTATAGACCTCCTCAGGAGTGCCCAGCTGCACGATCTCGCCGTCGTTCATCACCGCGACGCGGTCGGCCATGGACAGAGCTTCTTTCTGATCGTGAGTCACGTAGATCGCCGTCACGCCGGTTTCCTTGACCAGGGTTTTCAACTCGTCGCGCATATGCAGCCGCAAGCGCGCATCCAGGTTGCTCAACGGTTCATCGAACAACAGGCAGCGGGTACCGGCGGCCAATGCCCGGGCGAGCGCCACGCGCTGCTGCTGCCCCCCTGACAGTTGGTTGGGCTTGCGCTGTGCAAACTCCGCCATCTGCACACGTTCCAGCTGCTCCATGGCCACGCGGCGCCGCGCGTCGCGCGAAGCGCCGCTCATCCTTGGCCCGAACTCCACGTTCTCCAGCACGGTCATGTGCGGCCACAGGGCATAACCCTGAAATACCAGTGCGGTGCCTCTTTGGTCCACTGGCAATTCCGTCACGTCCTCTCCATCGAAGGCAATGCCGCCCGATGTGGGCCGTATCAATCCCGCCACCAGCCTCAGCAGCGTGGTTTTGCCACACCCGCTGGGGCCCAGCAGAAAAAAGAACTCGCCGGAGGCGATGCTGGCGGAGACTTTTGAGACCGCCGGCCGATCGACACCATCGTAGGCCTTGCTGATGGCCTGTAGCGCTATCTCCATGCTATTTCCGGTCTGATGCTATGAATCTTCATGCGCGAAACACCATTCCCAGTCGCTTGCCCAACAGCAGGCTTGCAGCCGCCATGGTGGCGCCCAGAAGCAGAATGCCATACACACCCATGGCTGCCGCCTGATTGACGGCCTCCGGGGATCCGGTGGATGTTGCCAGCCGATAGATCTGCTTGGTAATCGGATAGTGCTCGGGCGTCTGCGCCAGAATGAGAGAATCGCTCACCTCGAGCATGTGAAAGGAAAAAGTCAGAACCGCCGCGGCAATGATGTTGGCCGCAATGAGCGGAGCGGTAATCCGAAGCCCGGTGCCCAACCTCGATGCACCCAGATTGCGTGCCGCTTCTTCCAGCGCTTCGGACACCTGCTGCAGCCCGGCTGAAACCCCTCTCACCACGAAGGGGATGCGCCGCATTGCGTACGCCACCACCAGAATGACGAAGGGGTTCTCGGTGGGCCCAAACGACTCCAGCCACGAGCCTTGCGCTGTTATGGCAACATACCCGGCCGCGAGAATCAGCCCGGGTACCGCCAAGGGCAACATGCATAGGCCGTCAAGAACCGACCGCCCTACGATCTTGCTTCGAATGATGACCCAGGCCGCGGCCGCGCCAATGACAATGTCGATCACGGTGGCAATGCCCGCGTACTTCAGGCTGTTGATGATGCTGTTCAGCGACTCCGGACTGGTAAACACGAATATCAGGTGCCGCAGCGTATATTCCTGGGGTAGCACCGAATTGACCCAATGGTCAGAGACTCCAAGCAGCACGACACCGATATGGGGTAGCACCGACAAGAGCACCACGCCGCCGAACAGTATCCACGCAAGCGCGGTTCCCAGGGCTCCAAGCTCTGTGGTCTCTGCCGCCACGGATGCCTTGGTAGAACCCACCTGGTTGTTGCGGCCCAGGAAGAACCGGCCCATGAGGTAAAAGCTAACCGAGGCACTGAGCATGATAAACACCAGACTGTAGGTACGCGGTGTTACCTCGGAGGTGGCAAGTTCCTTAAATATGGTCACGGGCGTCAGGTGCTCGTACCCCACGATCACCGGCGTGCCAATATCGGTGAACGCCCAGATGAACACGATAGTCCCGCCGGCGAACAAACCCGGCATGAGCAACGGCAGCGTGACACGCCAGAAGGTCTGAAAACGCGACGCTCCCAGGTTTCGAGCCGCCTGCATGTAGGCGGGGTCGATGTTCGCCAGCGCCGCCGACAGATTGAGATAAAGAATTGGGAACAGGTGCAGCGCCTGCAGGATGACCACCCCGGTAAAACCACTGCCCAGCCAATCCGGCGGCAGCCCCTCGGCCATGTCGATGAGGCCCAGATCCTCCAGCATGATATTGAGCACGCCGAACTGGCCCAGAAACCGTTTGATCGCGATGGCGCCAACAAACGGGGGGAGAATCAGCGGTAGCAGCAACAGCATGGCCAGCACGTTGATGCCGCGAAAGGTGTAGCGAGCCCGGATAACGGCAAGGGGTAGCGCGATCACGATGCACACCGCCGTGGTGATGACGGCCAGCAACGTCGTGTTGCCCAGTTCGGACATCAGAATGGGATTGGATACCACCCGCTCGAACCAGTACCCGTCCAGCTCACCCTCGCTGTAGAACCCCACACTGATGGTTTCCATGATAGGGACCAGCAGAAACAGCGTGATGACCACCACGATGACTGCCGCAACCAGGGCCGCCGGGCGCTCCTCGCGAAAGGTCGAGCGCAGGCGTCCTGAGGCCAGCGTGGGCAATAGATCGCGAATCAAGTAGCGTCCTCTTCGGCCACCTGGCGATACTGGTCGCGAAAGAACGTCACCCAGCCGGTGACGATGAGGTCGCGCTGCTTGCGGTCGGCCAGCAGTCGATTAGTCTCGGCCACACGCTCGCGGGTGGCAACGTTATCAGGCAGCCGGTTGAACAGCGCAACGCGCTCCGGGGGGAAATCCGTTTCGATGAGCCGCTGCTTTGCGGCCTTGAGAAAGTCCACATTGCGCACCGCGGCGGCCCACACCAGCTGGCGCAGCAAACCGTAGCTGTCGTTCCACAACTGGGTGTCCACTTCCATAGTCTGACCCACCTCATAGGGATTGACGATGCTGGGCAGCAACTCCCCCGCATAGTGCTCGTAGACATCCCGCCGGATTGGCTGACGCCCCAGCGCCTTTAAGCTCGGGCCGTCCGCATGGCCCACCGGAAGTGCCCACAGTGCCTGTCCCCGCGCGGACAGCACGAAGTCGACGAAGCGCTGGGCGAGCAGCGGGTTGACCGGATTCTTCAATATGGCAATGGGGTCGGGGTTGAACGACGTCTGGCCACGGGGGCTCAGATATACCAGCGTTTCCGGATACTTAGCCATGCGGTTGGTGCCGTAGAAATCGATGCACGTGGTAACCAGAGCCTCCCCCGAAGGCAGGGCTTCTGCGGCGTCTCCCGCGCCCGCATAGAAGCGCTTAGCGTTGCCCAGAATACTCAACAGCTTCGCCCACCCTGCCTGCCAGGTGGGCTCGGACTGAACGATCATCTCGTAGCTTGCTGCCGCGGACCCGGATTGTGCCGGGTCCGCCAGACCCACTAGATCGAACAATCGCGGCGAGCCCAGGTCTTCCCAGCGCGTGGGTGTTGGCAGCCTCATCCGATCGAGCAACTGCTTGTTGTAGAAGATTCCAAACCCGCTTACCGCCGACCCGCACCACAGGCCGTCCGGATCACACATGGCGAGCCCGCCGAAGGTATCGGGAATGTTGTCTCTGACCTCGGACTCGAGCTGCATGGTATGCAGAATTCCCTCCGCGGCCATGCGCGTGAAGTTGAAGTCACCCCCGCCCCACACCACGTCGATGCCCGATCGCTCGGCATTTTCGTACACGTTGCGAAGATGATTGAGAATCGACGACGAACCGCCACCCACGTCGCGCCACTCGAACGTCACCCGCTCCCCGAATGCCTCGGCGTGGTAGCGCGCATACGCCGTTTCGTACTCGTATTGAATGTCGGTGTTGTGCGGGCTGATGAGCACAAGTTTGACCTCGGGGAGCTCTGCGAGGGTCTTGCCGTACTTTCGCACCAATGCGTCGTCCCCCGCTGTGGGCCCGCTCGGCGACTCACCGCATGCACCCAGCAGCGCAGCGACCACCGCCAGGATCAGTCCGGCAAACCTACCGGAGTGTGGATAATTCATGTGTGGCGTCCTTCCCCAACTGCGCAATAGTATAGCCCCGCTGTTCGATGCCCAAACCAGCAACCCCCCCACTGTGTCTGCCAAATCTGACACCTTACGACGCCATCACACAGCCGCGTCCGAGGGCCTCTGTTTCAGTAGTAGAATTGGCCGG
>MDTE01145663.1_pt1 | contig 10089 bp, 10 predicted proteins | sample 811231 | NCBI WGS metagenome assembly MDTE01 (sample SAMN05326651, study PRJNA326480) | marine metagenome | isolation source: seawater | place: Indian Ocean: Red Sea | collected 2010 | reverse complement strand
CCTTGATCATACTCTGATAATATTCCCTTGATACCAATACTCTTAAGAAAGTTATCACTCGAAACTAGTTTAATAAAATTCACGAATGACTCATTGTCATCACTATAAATTGAGTTTTTATTATAAAATGTAAATAATTGATAAAATGCTTCATTCTTATCAAATATTTTATGCCGCTTTAATTTGTCATACATTCTTATCCGAAAATATAACGAATTAATCAACCTATAAATATCACCTGATTTACGCTCACGCCCATAATTCCACTGACTAAAGTACCAATCGACAGGTTTCCTGATTAAACAAATAGTGTAGCGTTTTGAGTCATAGTATTTCTCAGGAAAAAAATGATGATTTATATTTTTTTCAAAATCAGGCAAACAAGAAACTAAATCTGAAAGATAGGTACTTCCTGATCGCATCATATTTGTAATTAGTAATCTTTTAGTTACACTCATTTTTTGATAGGATATTAATGTTAAATAATTATTAATATAAAGTAAATAAGTATATAACTTCATTATGATCGATGGAAAAAAAATTCTAGCAATAACACTTGCTCGCGGTGGGTCAAAATCAATACACAAGAAGAATATTGCACTAATTAATAATAAGCCACTTATTTCATATACTATAAATGCAGCAAAAAATTCTAAATATATAGATGAGTATATTGTTTCTACTGATGATAAGGAAATTGCAAACTGTTCGATTGAACTAGGAGCAAAAGTACCTTTTATGCGACCAAAAAATCTTGCGAAAGATGACTCTACAAGCTCAGAAGCAATTATACATGCTGTCTTAAAGTTTGAAGAAAGAGTAGGATATGAATTTGATTATGTTGTTGAATTAATGTGTACCAATCCATTCAAGGACGGCAAACTGATTGATAAAATTATAAAAGATTTACATGAGGACGGTGAAGCTGATGCTGTCATAACAGTTGATAGATTACTAGATCATCATCCAGCAAGAGTAAAAAAAATTGAGAATGGATACATAAAAGACTTTTGTATAACTGAAAAACCAGAGTCAAGAAGGCAAGATTTATTTCCTTACGCTTATATAAGAAATGGAAATGTATATGCAATGAGAAGAAAATTAATAATTGAGGAAGGACTAAGATACAACTCAAAGAGTTGTAAAGCATTTTATAATCCTGATCTGATAAGTATAAATATTGACGAAAAAAAAGACTTTATACTTGCAGAATATTTTTTAAACAAAGAAAACAAATGAAAAAAGTCATTCTAATCATTACTCCTGTCAAGCACATCAATGGACTAATGGAAAAAATATCAATGCATTTTGAAGTTATTTATTTGCCTAATTTTAAAAAAAAAGATCTTAAATTTTTAGATACTCAAAAAAAAAATAGAATAATCGCTTTACTTACAAACCCCAATATGTCTAACGTAAGAATAAATAAAACAATAACTAAAAATCTTAAATCACTCAAATATATTGTTACAGCATCAACAGGAACTAATCATATTGACAATGATTTAATTTCAAAAAATAATTTAGAATTAATTTCTTTAACTAAAGATCTTTCCGTTACAAGAAAAATATCCTCCACTTCAGAATTAGCTTTTGCTCTAACTCTTGCGGCTGTAAGAAACATACATACTTCAAATTTAAGCGTTATTAAAGGTGAGTGGAAATACTTGCCATTTGTTGGGAGACAATTAGATGGGCTAACTATTGGAATAATTGGTTTTGGAAGATTAGGAAAAATTTATTATAAATTTGCAAAGGCTTTTAATGCAAAAATACTTGTCAATGATCCTTACATAAAAAAATCAAAATTTAAAAATATAACATTTGTAAGTTTGCAAACTTTGGCAAAGAAAAGTGATATTATTTCATGTCATATTCATCATACTAATGAAACAGAAAAAATTATTTCACATCAATTTTTGAATAAAGTAAAAAAAAATTTAATTTTAATTAATACCTCAAGAGGAGAAATTATTGACGAAGAGCAAATTATAAAATTTCTCAAAATAAATAAAAACTCAAAGTATTATACAGATGTAATATCTAATGAGATAGAAGGTAGAAAAAAAAACATAATTTATCAACATAGAGCAAAATTAAGAAATTTATTTATTACCCCACATATTGGTGGTATGACAATTGAGGCTCAAAAATTAGCCTACTATAGAGTAATTGATAGATTGCAAAAAAAGGTTTCTAAAAAATGAAAAATATAATTGTCACTGGTGGTGCTGGGTTTATTGGCTCGCATTTAGTAAATAGATTACTTAAAGAGGATTATAACGTTATTGTGATCGATAAATTAACTTACGCTGGCTCACTTCTCAACCTTCCAATAAATTCAAAAAGATTAAAATTTTATAAGTTTGATATCTCAAACAAGTCAAAAATGAAGCAGGTTATTTCTAGATATCAGCCAATATTTTTCTTCAACGTTGCTGCAGAAACACACGTGGATCGATCAATAGAATATCCAATGAATTTTGTAAATACTAACATTGTAGGTGTTGTAAATATTCTTGAGTGCTTAAGAAAAAATCTAAGTAATAAAAATTTTAAAAAAAAATTTACAAATTTTATTCATATATCAACTGACGAGGTTTATGGTTCAACGACAGTTTCGAAACCTTTCAATGAAAAATCTCCATATAACCCATCATCACCATATTCAGCAAGCAAAGCAGCAAGTGATCATCTAGTTATTTCTTGGGCTAAAACATATAACTTGCCATTTATTGTGACAAACTGCTCAAATAATTTTGGGCCTAGACAATTTCCAGAAAAACTAATTCCGCTAATGATACACAAACTGTTTAATGAAGAAGATCTACCATTGTACGGCGATGGGAACCAAAAAAGAGATTGGATTTTTGTAGAAAATCACGTAGAGGGCTTAATTCTTGCTTCAAAATATGGAACTAAAGGAAACACATACTTATTTGGTAGTGGTGTTGCTGTATCCAATAAAATAGTCGTGAAACATTTAATTAAGATATATAAAAAGTATTATAAGAAATGTAATTCAAAAATTGTTTATGTTGAGGACAGACCAGCTCATGATAAAACCTATTTAATAGACCCAAATAGATCAATTAAACTATTAAAATGGAGTTATAAAAATAATTTGTTTACTGAGCTAGAAAAAACTTTCTTATGGTACAAAAATAATCAAAAATGGATGAAAAATATTTCAAAGAAATCAAAATATACTTATATTCGTCAAGGTTTAATAAAATAGTTATGAACACAAAGGGAATTTTGCTTGCTGGAGGTATTGGTTCTAGATTAGAGCCACTTACTCTATCCGTTTCAAAACAGTTGCTTCCAGTTTACGATAAGCCAATGATATTTTATTCACTGTCAAATTTAATTTTATCAGGTATTAAAGACATATGTATTGTGACACAAACAAAACATATCTCATCTTATCGTTCACTGTTATCACAATATGTAAAGTATGGGATTAAAATTACATACAAATCACAAAATACCCCTACAGGAATTCCTGAAGCATTGAAAATATGTGAAAAGTTTGTTGGCAAAGCCAACATTTGCCTCGCTTTAGGAGATAATATCTTTTTTGGGCACAATTTTGAAAATCGTCTTTCCTTAGCAATACAGAATTTGGCTGAGGGGTATTCTTCAATTTTAACACATCCCGTAAAGGATCCATCGAGGTTTGGTGTTGCTGAAATAAAAAACAATAAAGTAATAAAATTGATCGAAAAACCAAAAAAGCCAAAGAGTAATTTTGCAGTAACTGGACTTTATTTTCTGACAAACAACTCTATAGCTAGGTCAAAAAAATTAAAAAAATCAAAAAGAAATGAAACTGAAATTGTTGATCTCTTAAGCTCTTATTTATATGAGGGTAAATTAAGACATATTTATACAGGAAGAGGCACTTTCTGGAGTGACGCTGGAACACCTGAGTCACTTAATGATGCTTCGAACTTTGTAAAATCAATTCAAGACTCTCAAGGCTTACTGGTTGCTAGTATTGAAGAAATTTTACTTCATATGAAAATAATTTCAAAAAAGGATTTGAATAAAAATTTACCTTTAAAAAAATCAAATTATTATAAAAACTTATTTTTATATATTTAACGTGCCAGTATCTTTTGGTAAAATAGATGGTCTTCAAGTAATTTCCCCAGTTCTTTATTCTGACGAAAGAGGAGAGGTATTAGAATCCTATGGCAATGAATTAAAGTCTAAAATTGACGCCAAAAACTTAGAACAAACATTAATTTCAACATCATCTTTTGGAGTTCTTAGAGGTTTTCATTATCAAATTAAATATCCGTTAACACAAGCAATCCAGTGTATTGAAGGAGAAGTTTTAGACTTTGCTATTGATTTAAGAAAAAAATCAAAAACATACAAAAAAATTTTTCAGATAAAAATTAGTGGCTCTGAAAAAAAAATCATTTATTTACCTCCAGGAGTAGCTCATGGATTTTTATCTTTAAGCAGCAATAGTATTTTACTTTATTATATAAGTGGGCTATATAGTAAAGTGCATGAACGAGGAATTAACTACAAAAGCCTTAATTTAAAACTTCCTTTTGAGCCAAAAATAGTTAACGAAAGAGATAGTAATTGGCCCTCGATTAATAACGCAGAACATTTTGAGGATTTTTAGTTTCTATGAAGTGTAGATTTTCAGCTAAGGAAATTCCAACTATATTAAATTTTGGTAAAATGCCGCTAGGAAATGGCTTTCTTGACTCTCAATTAGATGATGAATATTTTTTTAATATGAGTGTGGCTGTAAATCACGATATTGGCTTAATTCAGCTTGAAGAACAACCTGACCCATCTAAAATGTTTCATCAAGATTATGCATTTTTTACAAGAACATCTAATTTTATGGTTGAACACTTCAAAAATGTATCTGATGAGATTTTTTCTTTATTAAATGAGCATTATTCAAGTGATAACAGTAAATACGTTGTTGAAATTGGCTCAAATGACGGAGTTATGCTCGAAGGTTTAGTAAAAAAAAATATAAAATGTTTAGGTGTTGAACCGTCCACGAATGTTTCGGCTGTTTCAAAAAAATATGGGGTTGACACATACGAAAAGTTTTTTTCGTATGACGCATCTGAAGAAATAATTAGTAAGCATCAACAGGCCAATATAATCTACGCGGCTAATGTTTTTTGTCATATACCAGATATTAATGATTTAGCAAATGCGTGTGCAAATTTATTAAAAGATAAAGGCATGTTAATTTTTGAAGATCCTTATTTAGGAGATGTACTAAATAAAATTTCATATGATCAGATATATGATGAGCATGTATATTTATTCTCTTGCCACTCAATTAAAAATATATTTGCGAAGTATGGACTAAATTTATTTGATTGTAAAAACCTAACTACTCATGGTGGATCAATGAGATATTATTTAGTAAAAGACTCGCAATTTACTGAGTCTAATCATTTGATTAATACATTTAAAAATGAAATTTCAAATGGATTACTTGATTTAAATAGCTATAAGGAATTTGCAAGAAAATGTGATTCTGCAAGAAAAAAATTTAAGGAAAAATTAGAGCTATATAAAAGTAATAAATTAAAAATTGTTGGATATGGAGCTACATCAAAAAGTACGACCATACTTAATTATTGTGATATAGGATGTGAATTAATAGATTTCATAGTCGATACAACCCCTATTAAACAAGGAAAACTAACACCTGGTAAACATATTCCAGTAAAAGATTATGCAAACTTCATTCCACATCCAGATGTCTCTGTTTTATTTGCATGGAACCACAAAAAAGAAATATTACAAAAAGAGAGCAATTTTAAGGGAAAATGGATTACACACTTATATAATGATTTATTAGACTAAATAATCCATGAACATTCTCTTTAACGATCCAAGTAAATATTTTGTAAAAAATAAAAAATATTTATCTAATATTCTTGCAAAAGTAATTGATAGTAAATCTTACATTTTATCGGATGCTGTTGGAAATTTTGAGAACAAAATAAGTAAATTATTATCTAAAAAAGGATACTTTGTATCTTGTGCAAATGGAACAGATGCTCTTACTTTGGCAATAAAATGCTTGGATATAAAAGAAGGAACAAAGATAATTGTACCAGCGCATACTGCACCAGCTTCAATAATGGGCATCCTGAGAGCAAATTGCATACCTTATTTTATAGACGTTGACCTTAATAGACCAGTTATTACATTAGAGATTATTAAAAAGATTATCAAAAAAGATAAATTTTCTGCAGTTGTCGCTGTTCACTTGTACGGATATGCAGTTGATGTAAATAAAATAAGAAAATTTTTAAATAAAAAAAAAATTAAATTAATTGAGGATTGTGCTCAAAGTTTTGGTACTCAAATTAGAGAGAAATATACTGGCACATTAGCTGATGCAGGATGTTTTAGCTTCTTTCCAACAAAAAACTTAAATACTTTGGGTGACGGAGGGGGTGTTTGGGTTTCAAATAGAGTTTTGATGAAAAAATTAATTGCACTTAGACAATATGGTTGGAGTGCTAAAAGAATAGTAAGTATGGATGGCGGATTTAACTCAAGATTAGATGAATTACACGCTGCTTTTCTATCCTATAGATTAAAAATGGTGAAAACAGAGATAAAAAAAAGAGTTAAGATTGCTAATATTTATAAAGCCAAGCTTTCGCCATATTACAAAGTTTTTAAAGACCAAGACAATACTTCACCTGCGTACCATCTTTTTGTTGTGAGAGTAAAGCATAGACAGAAATTAATAAGTTTCATGAAAAAAAATAAAATCATTTTGGGGATTCACTATTTTCCATCAGCACATAAGAATGGAATATTAATGAAGTATAGTAAGGACAAATTACCAAATACTGACTTGCTTGCGCGTGAAGTTGTATCTCTTCCAATGTATCCAGAGCTTAAAAGGGTAGAACAAGAATATGTAATAAATAAGCTTAACGAGTTTGCTGAAAATAAATGATAGATAAAATTAACTTATCATCTGAGCATAAAGAAAATATTATAGATCTAGATTTCTTTATTAAAAAAAGAATGTCAAGTTTCACGAATATTAGGTTAGAAATTTATAAAAATAAAATCGAAAAAAATTTTAATGCTTCATTTCCTAAATTTCTAAACTATTTCAGTAAAAAAAATTCTTGCGAAATTAGTGATAGTCTAAGTAACTTTCTTGCGCCATGGTGGCTTCAGGCAGTTCTTCTTTTGATGGATCGTGAAGAGCTTGCGGAGGATATATTGAATAATAATTTTTCAATATTTCATGTAGATTCGAATTTAAGTTTTTATGAATTTTACAATCACTCTAATATAAAGGAGGAAATAGGTGGTAACAAATATCTAAATTGCTTCATTATAGCTCTGATATTAAAAAAAAAAATTAATTTTGAAGTTATAGAATCTAATAAAAATCAATCAATTTTATCAGTTAAACGAAATAAATTTAATATTAAATCTTATTTTAATTATTTCATTATTAAAACTTTTTTTATTATAAATAAAATACAAAAAAAAAGTATACTTTTCGTTTCAGATATTAGTTACTACAGAAAATTACAAATAATAAAAAATCTCATTCTTTTCAAAAACTTTCCAATATTGCAAGAGGAAGAAATTATTTCAGAAAAAAAAATTAGTTATAATTTTCATGAACAGGATATTGAGCATTTTTTATTCAGTATATTTTCAAATAAAATTTTATTAGAGATTTTCAATAAATATCAGAAGTATGCTCCTTCTAAATTTGAAAATATTGTAAATTTCGAGTCATTTAAAGGCTACATCAACTATCTTAATACTAGAGCATTGTTTGAGTCTTTAAGATCAAAAAAAAGTATTTTGAAAATATTCTCTCATGGCGGTTTATTTGAAGCGTTATGGACTGAAGAAGAAATTACTTCAAAATTAGTCGCTGCGAGTTGGACTAAAGCAAATAACAAAGAAGTTACAAGTAAATATTATGTCAACAAATCAAATAATAGAAAGGGAATATTAATATCTCTATTTGGTCATACTAAATTTGTCTCTCGATTTAGAGCTGGTATGACACATTTCGAGTTTTTGAATGAATATTTAGATGATATTAAACAACTTTTAGACCAAATAGATACGTTAAAACGGAATTATATTTTAAGACTACCACCCGGTAGAAAGCTTGATATTAATATTGATGATTATAGATCTAAAGGTTTCTTAATTGATAAAAACACTGATATTAGACAAACATTATCTGAGAGCAAAATTCATATTCCAACTTATAATGCAACTCTACCATTTTATTCGCTATTAAATGATATTCCATCAATATTTTTTTGGAGAGATAATCATTTTCCTCTTCCAAAGAAATATAATGAAATTAACAGTGCTTTTAAAGCTGAGTGTATATTATTTAATAATGCAACTAAATTAGCTAAATATTTAAATAATACCAACGATGATACAATTGAGTATAATTGGAAAAAGAATAATTCACTTATTAATAAATATAAATTTCAATTATTCTAGACAAATAAAATACATAATTAGGACTGATAAAAATCTAAAAAAAGATACACTCACCATAAAATATGAGTAAACTATATTTTGAAAGATAACCCTGAGTGCCTTAACTGTAATGATTGAGCATGATTTTCTATTATTGATCTTCTTTTTTAAGGATTAATTAATTAATATAAGAAACCATTAGTAATGAAATTTAAAAAAAAAATATTTAATAGTTTAATTAATGAGAAAGATCTTAATATGTGGGTTATTGATAATATTTCTAGTATTGAACACGAAGTCAAAAGGATTTTTTTTATTAATTCTAAAATAGATACAATAAGAGGAAAACATGCCCACAAAAATTGTTGGCAAACTCTAGTAAATATAATGGGAAACTTGAAAATAAGTGTCGACGATGGACATGAAATATTTGAAATAAATTTAGAAAATCATGGTGAAGCTGTAACAATTCCACCTATGTACTGGTGTACCCAAACCTATTCTGAAGATACATATTTAATGGTATTTTGTAGCAAATCTTATGATGAGAATGACTATATAAGAGACTATGAGGAATTTAAGAAATTGTTAAAAAAATGAAAAATATATTAATCACTGGAGGTTTAGGTCATATTGGAAGTCGACTTTGTGAGTACTTATTGAATAATAATTTTAAAATAATTTGTTTAGACAATTTTATGACTCAAAGATATAGCTCACTAAAAGGTCTTATTAAGAATGTGAACTTTTCCTTTCATGAAATCGACGTTGCTATTGATCCAAAGAGTTTAATCAATGTAATTGAGTCAAATAATTGTGATATCATCATTCATTTAGCCGCAAAAACTAATGCAGTTGCATCATTTGAAAATAAAGAAGAACTAATGAATAATAATTTTAATTCAACAAAATATATTGTTGATATATGCCAAACAAACGGAATAAGGCTTATTTACCCTTCTTCAACAAGTGTCTACGGTAGCGCCGACAAAGTAGTAGACGAAACAAATAAAGATCATCTCAATCCTCAAAGCCCATACGCTGAAAGTAAAATTCTTGAGGAAGATTATATTATTAAAAATCTTAATCAAAATTACTATATCTTGAGACTAGGAACAATATTTGGAGTTTCTAACGGCATGAGATTTCATACTGCAGTTAATAAATTTTGTTATCAAGCAGTAATGGGTTTGCCCATTACCGTTTGGGAAACTGCAATCGACCAGTATAGGCCATATTTGGAGATATTAGATGCATGTAGAGCGATAGAATTTTTTATAAAAAATGATAAAGAACACGGAGTATATAATATAAATTCATTCAATCTTACAGTTAGAGAAATAATTAAAGAGATTGAAAATAATACAGACAAGTTAGAAATTAAATTTGTTAAAAATAAAATAATGAATCAATTAAGTTACTTTGTCTCAAATGAAAAAGCCATTAATAGTGGATTCAAATTTAGAGGCTCATTGAAAGACTCAATTGCTGATACTTTCAGATGGTTTAATTAATATTTTCATGAATTATCACATCTGTCACATTATTAATAATTTAAATTTTGATGGAGGTGCACAAAATATAGTAAAAAAT
>MDTE01190424.1_pt1 | contig 10090 bp, 9 predicted proteins | sample 811231 | NCBI WGS metagenome assembly MDTE01 (sample SAMN05326651, study PRJNA326480) | marine metagenome | isolation source: seawater | place: Indian Ocean: Red Sea | collected 2010 | reverse complement strand
CTAAAGGGCCGATAACTCCCTGCTATGAATGCTTTCTGCATCTCTAGGCTCGAAGAATAGTTACAAGTGAAAGTATGGTGCGTACGAAGGCCTGGACCACATTTCCTTGATCTCTTCATCCATTCGTAACAATGAAATCGAGAAGCCAGCGGTTTCTTGGGTTGTAACGAGCTCCCCAACCATCGGCATAATGATTCTGATACCATGATTTTTCAAAAACTTTGCCACTTCTCCGTATATGATGAACAACTCCATCAGGGTTGTTCCTCCGCTACCATTAACTAATACTGTAACTTCTTCGCAAGTTTTATAGTCGAAATCCGCAAATATATTTTCCATGACTTCGACAACTACATCACTAGCCGAGCCTATAGCTCGTTGCCTGATGCCAGGCTCACCATGAACGCCTATGCCAATGTAGATTTCATTTTTGGGGATAGAGAACATTGGTTTCCCTGTAAGTGGCGATATTCCAGGGGCTACCGCTACGCCCAACGTGCGAGTCCAGTCCCTAACCTTTGCGCCTAATGCAATAGAACGATCAATATCGTAACCGTGCTCGGTCGCGGCACCAAGAATTTTGTATATGAATGTTGTCCCAGGTGCGCCCCTTCTTTCTGCTTCTTGTCCTTTGGGTGCAGACGAAATATCGTCATACATGAGAAGAGATCGTACATCAATCCCGAGTTCTTTTGCATCTTCAATAGCAGCTTCGCTATTGATTATATCTCCTGAATGGCTAGAAACTAGCAGAATCGTACCTGCACCAAAATCCGCAGATTTAATACCCTCGACGATTATATGTGGTGCAGGTGCAGCAAATATTTCGCCTACAGCATTGGCATCTAAAAGTCCTTCACCTACCCACCCCATTGCAATTGGCTCGTGGCCAGATCCATTTCCTATGATAAGACCAACTTTGCCTGCATTCTTTGAGCGGGCCCGAACGATAACTCGGGGATGGCTGCCAAATTTTACTGTGGTGCTGTGCGCTGAAACATATCCAGTTAACATATCATCTACAATTGTATCGGGTGAGTTCAGTATTTTTTTCATTTCGCGGTTTCAAGTTGCTGCCGAAGAATTTTAATTATGTAAGCGACTGTCTTTGCCCCTGGGTCAATATGCCCTTTTCCGCCATCAGGTACATAGCGGCCACGCCCTTTCTTGGCAGACATCGATTGGGTAGTAAGAGCGCCACGCTCCGAGGCAGCAGCTGATGCAGTAACACAATCAAGCAAGCTATATTCCACCTTGGCAGATGCTGCAATAGCTGCTGGCGCCAAAGAATCGAGTAGTGTTTTATCCCCCATTTGGACTTTTCCAATTTGCATAATCTTTACTACTGAAGCTGACAATCCCTGTTCAAAGATGGTCGCATCTAAAAATTCGCTATTCTTGCAGGCTGTGCCAAGCTCTTTTAGTATAGTTGAGAACAGAAGACCAGAAGCTCCGCCAGTAGCTTCTACAAAAGCGTTGCTCGCAGTCCGAAGAATTACACTTGGAGTTATCTCCGGTTCGTCACAACGGCGAGAAACACTCGCATATGCCGCAGAAAACCCCCTACTCATAGAAGATCCATGATCGCCATCTCCAACGGGAGTATCAAGTTCGTCTAGCTCACTCTTTAATCTCTCAAATCCTATTGAAAGAGAGTGAATCCAGTCACAAAGGTCATCCGAAGTCAGAAGTATTCTCCCTTAGAAAGGCTAACCCTCTCCGAGCTGCATCGGTAGGGTTGGGTTCAATGTCTCTCCAGATATTGAGATCCTCACTAACCGGGACATTGGCCTTAATAAACATTTCCATGGTTAGCCATCCATTGTAGTTAATGCTTCGCAGGCCATCGAAAATACTATTCCACGGCGTGTGACCTGATCCAGGGATGCCACGGTCATTTTCTACACAGTGAAAATGCACCAACATACTACCTACAGTCTTCAACGCTGTCGGAATATCTTTTTCTTCCATATTCATATGAAATGCATCTAATAGAACACCAATATTTTCGGAACCGGTCATATGGGCGAGGTTAGTGGCTTCGGCGGCTGTGTTAATAAGGTCAGTCTCGAACCGATTGATAGCTTCAAGACCAAGCACAACTTCGTGGTTCACCAATGATTGGTGGAGGCTTGATAATCCTTCTGCAGCACGAACTATTCGCTCAGCTTTTTGGCCAGGAGCAAAGTAACCCCATGGTGAATAAAGAACGCCAGAAAGAAGATTACTTCCAAGCCCCGCAGTAGTTTCAACGGCCCAGTGCAGATATTCAATGCTTTTAGAACGAATGTTGCTATCGGCACTCGCAAGGTCATGTTCTTTTGATAACCCCGTTGTGCATGTTACTTCCAGTTCTTGATCTTGTATAAGGGTGCGTAAATTTTTTATTTTGTGGTCAGTCATGCCCAGCAAAGAGATTTCAATGCCATCAAAACCTAAGTGCGCAGCTAATTTGATATGCTCATCCATATCATTCGACCAATCATCTGTCCAGAGTGCAAGATGGACACCGTATTTCATAAATATTACCCTCTATTATTGCAGGCCACGTAGTCAGGATTGGTTGAGCGTATCATAAAAAAGTCTTTAGCTGGTCAATGTGATATTAGTCTAAGCAGCTGTCCTAGTTAGATGTATTTTCAATAGCGAAAGTTCCGCTATAGGGATCTCCGATATCTAAACTATCCGTCAATTGGGGTCGAAAAATCAACCGCGCAAGCTTCTAATTGTTGTATTGTTAGCTGCCATTGTGTACTGTATGCATCAATTATAGCTTTTGTGGGCTCCCCTAGTGACTACCCTATGACTGAGCTTGTTTTGCAGAATTTAGTTAAGAAATTCGACGACGTTACCGCCGTCGATAACTTCTCTTTGACTATTCCAACTGGGGGATTTGTTGCTTTACTGGGTTATTCAGGCTGCGGAAAAACCACTACTTTGCGCATGATCGCAGGACTGGAAGAGCCTACGAGTGGAGAAATATTTATTGATGGCCAATCAATTCTTCATCTAGCTCCAAATCATAGAAATATTGGGATGATATTTCAAAGATATGTGCTCTTCCCGCACATGAACGTTGAGAAGAACGTTGGGTTCGGTCTTAGGATGACTGGTGTTCACAAGGATGAGATCCGTGAACGAACGAAAGAAGCTCTGGATACTGTTCAGCTTGCAGGATACGAGAAGCGGTTCCCCAGTCAGCTCTCAGGTGGTCAGCAGCAGCGTGTGGCAATCGCACGGACGTTGATTACAAAACCGAAATTACTGTTGATGGATGAGCCTCTATCCAACCTAGATGCAAAACTACGCGAAGAGATGCGCTCATTTATCACGGAGCTCCAGAAATCACTCAATATTACAACCTTGTTCGTTACGCATGATCAAATCGAAGCTATAGAACTAGCTGATAACATTGGATTAATGTTTGCGGGTGAAATGGTCCAGTATGGCACGCCAGAAGAAATCTTTAATCATCCTAATACACCCGAAATCGCAGATTTTATGGGCGCTACTAATCTTATGCATGGGGAGATTGTTGATCTAACTCCTGATATTTGTAAAATCAATATCGATGGAAATCTGATATCAGTTAAGACACAACCTGATGCAACCGTTGGCGATAAGATTACTATGACAATAAGGCCCGAACACATGGAATTCTTTTCTGTTGACGACGACGGGACACCTAGCGCCAACGTTATTGATGGAACAATAGCAGAGGCTGTGTATCACGGCGGTACCGTGAGTTATTACATCAAATCCGGCAATATCGATTTGCAGTCGCGTCAACGTTCAACAGTCACTTTCGACACCGAGAGTAAAATAAAAATTCATCTACCGCCCGAACACTTGTGGGTTTTTCCTGGTCGTGACAGACAGCCAGCCACTATATAGTGGGCCGGGACTATGGAAAATATCGAACAATAGCTGTTGGAATATTTCTTATTTTGTAATAACCAATAGGAGGCAAAGAAAATGAGAAAGTACTTAGTAGGTTTAGTAACAGCAATGGTGGCTATGGCTTCGGGAGCTACGAGCTATGCTGCTGATGAAGAAGCATTTAGAGATGCATTTCTTAGTGGTAATCTCAGCTATGATGATGTGCTTGCACGAGCGGCCGAGGAAGGCGAAGTAAATTGGTTCTTCTGGGGCGGTAGCCAAGCTCTAAACACATGGGTTGAAACATCAGTGTCAGCTGCAATGGCTGAATTGGGTGTCAAGCTCAATGTAACCCATATCACAAATACGCGAGACGCGGTTGATCTAGCGCTTGCGGAGAAAGCGACCGGCAAGGGTCTCGGAGAAGGCTCCGTTGATGCTATCTGGATCAACGGCGAGAACTTTTACACCCTGGCAAAAAATGATTTATTATTTGGATCTTTCGCACAGCTACTACCTAGCTCCCAATACTTATTTTGGGATCCAAGTGATGCCAGGTCTGGTGCAAATCTATTTGACTTCGGTTTCCCAACAGAATCGCGAGAAATGCCTTGGGGGGCAGGCCAGTATATTTGCTATATTGACACTAGTCGATTGAGCGCATCCGACGCACCAACTACTTTTGCTGAACTCGAAGCTTGGCTCCAAGATAGTCCGGGACGGTTTACGTACATCGCACCGCCTCATTTTAATGGGAATACTTTTGTGCAAGAAGTGATGTATGCACATAATCCTGATGGCACTGGTCATGCACCATTCATGAGCAGTGCAGAATCGCTTGGCTCGGCTGAAATTGCACGCCTTATAACACCTGGTTTCGAATACCTAAAGCGTATTGAGCCCAACTTGCTTGGCGGGTCAGATCCTGTTTATCCGAAGGATCAAAATGTTAACGAAACGTTAGTAGCATCAGGGGAAGTCGATATGGCATGCCGATTTGGAACTTCAGCTGTTCATACGGGAATCAGCAATGGCACCTTGCCACCAACGACACAAAATCATCTTTTTCCTGAAGGCTATATGATTGGCAATAAAAACTTTATTGGCATTCCTGGTAATGCCCCACATCCCGCAGCAGCTTTGGTTTTAGCTAACGTTCTAGCGTCACCTGATAGTCAAATTAGTAGATTAGAGACCATTGGCTATGAAATAGGAATCGACGCTCCGAAGCTAAGCAGTACTGACCTCCAAAGAGTAGCAGACGGTATGCCTCCACTCTATGGTGTTACATTGGAAGGTTTGGGTAACAATAAAGTTCCGGATACGAATGCTTCTCTGGTTGATATTATTGAAGGAGTCTGGATGGAGTACATCGAGCGAGGTGACACGTCACGATCATTAGGACAGATAGTTGCCGACGTATATAACTCGAAGTATGGATCATAAATAGTTTGCACAAGACGGCGGGAGGCGACTTGTTGCCCCCGCCGTTTTTGATTTACTGGACATCAACTAATGACTGATACTTCCTTTACGTCCGTTGTTCTGGGAAAACTAAGAACAGACTCTGTTTAAGTTTTTCGATGACATCAACCACCGACACATTAGGTTTAACTCAAAAACGAAAACTTCGACAACGAAGTATTCTGAAGCGGCTTTACGTACCGATGATGCTTTTGCCAGCATCCCTAGTATTTTTAGTGCTATTTATGGGAGCGCTAATTATGGCTTTCTTGCAAAGCCTTGGCTACGCGCCTATATATGGTGTAAACGATTTTCCAACGTTCCGCTATTATCGAGAAATGTTAGAAGATCCTGCTTTCAGGGTCTCGATTGGCCTCACCTTCTATTACGCACTCGTACCAACTATTCTTGGCACAATCTTGAGCATATATCTTGCTCTATCAATGCGAAAGAGATTTAGAGGACGAACCCTTTTTCAGTATATCTATAAATTGCCTTTGATGATTCCCTATCTTGTAGGAGTAGCAGTAGTGATTGAGTTATTCACCCAAGGTGGGATCATAGCGCGGCTCTTTCACGCTGCTGGGTTCATTGAGGTGCCACAGGATTTTCCGCGATTGCTCAAAACCGAAGCTGGCTGGGGCATCATGACAGTCTATTTGTGGAAGCAGATACCATTTACTACGCTCATTGTCTACTCCGTATTAATGGGGTTGGGAAAGGAATACGAAGAGGCAGCTGGAACCCTGGGCGCTAACAAACGACAAACCTTTATTCATGTGACGTTACCCCAAATTATGCCCGGTATAGTTGCAGCCACTCTTATAGTTTTCCCCTTCAACTTTGGCTCGTTCGAAGTACCATATATTCTTGGTGCGGACTTTCCAAACACCCTCCCGGTTCAAGCATGGCGTGTTTTTGATGATGCTGACTACACACGGCGCTTAGGCGCGATGGCTATTGTCATGACTATCAGTTTTATATCTGGGGTTTTGCTACTAATTTATCTCATGCTGTATCGAAGGTATGAACGGATAAGAGGTAGGCAATGACAATTACAAAGAACCAGAGGAAGAAGCAAGCCTCAAGTGGCAATAGACTGTCTCCCTATCAACGGTACTATTTAATTTTTATTGGGATCGCTGTAGTTGTACCATTTGTTCCTGTCATCATTCGTGCGTTTTCCTTCAGTTGGTTTTGGCCATCGATATTGCCAACAAAATGGTGGTGGGAAGCTAGAGAAAATGCTTGGCAACCCCTTGGCTGGGATTATATTTTTTCTGGACCGTCACATGTTGGCGAAGCAATTATCAATACAGTGTTTATCGCAATCGTAGTTACAATTGTATGTACAGCAATTAGCCTTCCCGCCGCTCGGGTAATAGCCTGGGAGAAATTCCGAGGGAAAAGCGCAGTAGAGTTTTTCCTGTTAACTCCGTTGATTGTAGCTGATATCGCCATTGGACTTGGGATTCTAATCACATTTCTGCAGCTTGGTCTGACAGGTGGCTACGTGGGGATCATCCTAGCTCATCTGATACCAACTACGCCCTATATGGTACGCGTTCTGACTTCTGTGTTCCAAGGCCTTAGCAGAGACTACGAAGAGCAAGCACGACTTCTTGGGGCAACTCCGCTCAAAACGCTATGGTTTATCACTATGCCAATGATATTGCCTGGAATCATGGCCGGAGGCTTGTTTGCATTCTTGATTTCAACTAATATTTTCCTACTAACATTCTTTGTGGGCCAAGGAAATATCGTTACACTCCCTACGATGTTATTTGCAAAGGTAATAGGAGGCAGCAGCCTTGATACGATTGGCGCTGAAGTGGCGCTTATACTTTCTCTTCCAGGCTTAATTTTATTGATTATTACGGAACGGTTCTTAAAGGAAGAAATATTTGCAAAGGGTTTTGGCGGTTAGTGTCTAAATATTTACTAGGGCACAATCACGATGTTGCCAAAATGCTCTTTTTGCAAAAACATTTGTTGTGCTAACTGCAACTCAGTTAGTGGAAATGTGCATGCTAATAGTGGTCGAATCTCTTGATTTTCAATATAGCCAACTAGATTGCTAAAAATAGACCTAGGAATAGCGGTTGCGCCTAGCATGTCCAAATCTTTAAGATAAAGGGTCCTGAGATCAAGCTCAGTTATAGGGCCACCAATGGCTCCGGAGACGACATATCGTCCACCGCGTTTTAGGAGCTCTAGCCATTTTGTAAAGTACTGACCACCAACAACATCAGCTATTACATCAAGTTCACCATTTGGAGCATTATCACGTATCTCTGACTCAAAAGTATCGCTATTTCGGCAAACAATGTGGTCCGGATGTAGAGTCTCAACCTGGGTATATTTTGAGCGATCAGTTAGTGCGATTACTCGCGCTCCCCGCCTGCGCGCTAACTGAATTAAGGCAGATCCCACCCCTCCGGAAGCCCCGGTTATAAGAATTGTGTCTGACTCAGTAACCCCAGAGCGTTCGAGCATGAGTTCTGCAGTGGAAGATGAGCACGGAAATGTAGCTAGTTCTGCATTAGAACAATTCGATTTGATCGGCAGCGCGTTGATTGCGGGAACTTTGCAATAATTGGCAAATCCGCCGTCAACGCCATTACCGAGATAACTTGTTAGGTCGAGATTATCTGGTTCTGCCTGGTCACGAATTCGCGGATCAATTAAAACCCGTTGGCCTAATTGGTTGGAATCTACTCCCGCGCCGATTTCGACAATCCGGCCTGCGACGTCAGCGCCTTGAATGCGTGGAAATTGAAAACGTTGATCAATGCTGGCGACCTCATAACGAGGGTCTAAAAGGAATCCATGCTCGCCTCCTTCTCTTGTTGTGCCGACACGGACTGATTTGTTATACCAGCCCGCTCGTGTATTAATGTCGGTATTATTGATGCCACAAGCGCCTACCTCAACTAGAACTTCACCAGCTTTTATCTCAGGAATAGGAAAATCATGTCTTGTAGTAATTGCATCTAGACCGCCAAATCTTGTTAAGATAGCTGCAGTCATTGTTCTGAGTTGTGTAGCCATGTTGAGCGCACCCTACTCCTGTCATTTGAACCCTAATCTTTGATATTGGTCAGTCGGTGCATCATTGACCTCAAGTAGATTGACAAGCATATCAATCATACGTTTTTCAATTTTTGGCTCGATAATCGGTGTTTCTTGAGATGGATCATTATCTAAATCATACAGTCTAGTGGTGAAGTCCTCCCACCACCATGCTTTAAGTGATGCATCAATTTTCATCACAGGTGCGCCCTTTGTAAATGAAAAACCCGCATGACGTGTCATTGTTTTCATTTCTTCAATACTAAATAGGCTATCGATATGAGTGGGCATCTGAGTGTAGTGGTACAGTGGTCGATTTATCGTCCCGTTCTTAGCGGCTCTCATGTATACATAGCGACCGTCAGTTATATTAACGTGGCCTCCAAAAATTCCAAATAACGCAGCATCGCGGGTAGCACTCTTTCGATTGATCACTCCTCTTAGAGATTGACCAATCATGTCAGTGGGCGCCTTAATGCCATAATAGTCTAGCAGTGTGGCTGGGAAATCAATTGTCTGAACTAAGCTGGATCTTCGCTGACCAGCACAACCTGCGCGCGGATCCCAAACGAACAGTGGTATGTGGGCAATCTCGTTATAGAAGGGCATACGACACTTGGCCCACCAGTCATGTTCACCGAGCAAGAATCCGTGATCAGTATTAACAATGAGCATAGTGTCTTCCCACATGTTATGCGTGTCCATGTGATCTAATACTTGCCCGAGATAGTAATCACATTGAGAAATTAACGCTGCATACTCGTACCGAATATGTTCAATCATCTCAGGGTTCTCAGTTACCTTCTCATAGTAAGGCCAATCAAAATGAGGGCTAACCCATCCGTGAAGATATTTATCTTTCCAGTGCTGCAGGGTAAAAAACGGTTCATGCGGATCAAATGTTTCAATTTGAAGGAACCAGTGGTCTTCTCCGGAATTCTTTTTAAGAAATTCAAGGCCCCCTCTGAAAGTTTGAGCCTGTGGAGTATGTGATTCTTCGGTAATATATGTTCTATTGGTTGCGTTATACCGCGTCCAGTTGCCATGATGGGAATCTGGAGCAGGCCGCTCTGGTGGGCACACCTCTGCCTTCCAACGGTCATGCTCCTGACCACGAACATTTTCCCATGTGTTGTATCGTTGGTGATAAGTGGCACCACCGTCATTCCAATACCAATGATGATCACTGACGAGGTGAGTATAGATACCGGCATCACGAAGGATACTGATAGCAGAATCATCAAATGGCTCAAGTGGCCCCCAAGCGCGATGAAGGAAATTGTATCGCCCCGTGTGGAACTCCCTGCGTGCGGGCATACATGGCATGCTACCAACATACATATTGTCGAAGGTAACTGTTTTCTTGCTTAGTCGACTAAAGTTAGGTGCATCAATCCAGTCGCATCCATATGGTGGTAGCATATGCCGATTGAGAGAATCATACATTACCATTATTGCTTTCATAAGGCAGGTAATGTCTTCTAGTCAGAGGTTAAATTGTAGAGGAAGATGTAAAAATCCCCGCGCATCACCGTTGGGCTTTCTTTTAGCGCTATCTGTATTGTCGAGGCTAAAGCCGCCAGTCCTCTGTAATAACTCAGAGATTGAAACAACGAGCCCAAGGCGTGCCAGATGTAGCCCGATACATGTATGTGGCCCTACTCCAAATGCTAGG
>MDTE01156720.1_pt1 | contig 10090 bp, 9 predicted proteins | sample 811231 | NCBI WGS metagenome assembly MDTE01 (sample SAMN05326651, study PRJNA326480) | marine metagenome | isolation source: seawater | place: Indian Ocean: Red Sea | collected 2010 | reverse complement strand
CCGCTCTGACGCCAGACGTGCACAATCAACCGCATTATTTGTAGCTCCGCTGCGACAACGCCACGTTCTCGAACGCCAGCGGCTCGACGTGCCGCTTCGGCGTATCTCCGGTGAACTCCCAGACGGCCGCGTGGGAAAACGCATCGTCGTCGCGTTTGGCCTCGCCCTCTTCCGTCTGGTGCTCTTCGCGGAAGTGGGCACCGCACGATTCTTCGCGCTGCGACGCGTCGAGACACATCACCTCGGCCAGCTCGAAGAAATCGGCCACGCGACCAGCCAGCTCGAGCTGCTGGTTGATGTCGGCGCCGCTCCCCGGCACCCGCAGGTCTTTCCAGAACTGCTCTTTCAGCTCACCGATCAGGCCCAGGCCTTTCTCCAGCACCGCCTTGTTGCGAGCCATGCCGCAGTACTCCCAGACCAGGCCACCGAGCTCGCGGTGGAACGAGTCGGCCGAGCGGCTGCCCCCGATGTTCAGCAGTTGATTGGTCTGGTTGGTCACTTCGTCACAGACCGACTTGCTGGCTGCGTGGTCGGCGCCAACGTCGCTCGGTCCACTGCGGGCCAGATAGTTGCCGATCGTGTAGGGCAGCACGAAGTAGCCATCGGCCAGCCCTTGCATGAGCGCCGACGCTCCGAGACGATTCGCGCCGTGGTCTGAAAAATTGGCTTCGCCAATCACGAACAACCCGGGGACGGTACTCATCAGGTTGTAATCGACCCAGACCCCACCCATGGCGTAGTGCGGGGCAGGATAGATCCGCATCGGCGTGTCGAACGGGCTCTCGCCCGTGATCCGCTCGTACATGTCGAACAGGTTGCCGTAGCGCTCGCCGATGGCTGGCTTGCCAAGCCGATTGATCGCCTCGGCGAAATCGAGAAAGACCCCGTTCGAGAGCGGCCCGACGCCTCGCCCGGCATCCACCATCTCCTTGGCACGACGCGACGAGATATCGCGCGGGCTGAGATTGCCGAAGCTCGGGTAGATCCGCTCGAGGTAGTAGTCGCGCTCGTCCTCGGGAATGTCGGCGGCCGACCGGTTGTCGCCTTCCTTCTTCGGCACCCAGATGCGGCCGTCGTTCCGCAGCGACTCGCTCATCAGCGTCAGCTTCGACTGATAGTCGCCACTGGACGGAATACACGTCGGGTGAATCTGCGTGTAGCAGGGGTTCGCGAATCCCGCACCACGCCGATGGCAACGCCATCCCGCCGAGACGTTGCAGTTCTTGGCGTTGGTCGACAGATAGAAGACGTTGACATAGCCGCCGGTAGCGAGCACCACCGCATCGGCGGTATGCGCCTCGATCGCACCATTGTCGAGCCGACGCGTCACGATGCCGCGGGCCCGGTCGTCCACCACCACCAGGTCGAGCATCTCGTGGCGCGGGAACATCGCGACCTTGCCGCTGGCAATCTGACGCGACAGCGCCTGATAGGCGCCAATCAACAGTTGCTGCCCGGTCTGCCCTCGCGCGTAGAACGTGCGTGAGACCTGCGCGCCACCGAACGACCGGTTTGCCAGCCCACCGCCATACTCACGCGCGAACGGCACACCCTGCGCCACGCACTGGTCGATGATGTCGACCGACACCTGGGCCAGCCGGTAGATATTGGCCTCGCGCGCCCGGAAGTCACCGCCCTTCACCGTGTCGTAGAACAGCCGATACACGCTATCGCCGTCATTCTGGTAGTTCTTGGCGGCGTTGATACCGCCCTGCGCGGCGATGCTGTGGGCGCGGCGTGGACTGTCGTGGAAACTGAAACACTTGACGTTGTAGCCCAGCTCGCCCATCGTGGCCGCCGCCGACGCCCCGGCAAGCCCGGACCCGACGACGATCACCTCGAACTTCCGTTTGTTGGCCGGATTGACGAGCTTCATCTCGAAGAGATGACGCTCCCACTTCTCTGCAATCGGGCCGTCAGGGATATGCGGATCGAGATTCATGACAACCCTTTCAGCCGACGATGCCCGCGAGCACGGCGAGCGGAATGGAGATGTTGCCCAGGGTGATACCCACGGCCAGGACCCCGGCCAGTCCGCGGCGAATCGCCGCCATCCTGGGACCGTCGAGCCCGAGCGTCTGGGTCATGCTCCAGGTGCCGTGGTAGATGTGCAGTCCGAGCGGCACCATGGCGATGATGTAGCTCAGCGCCACCGGCCACTGTGAGAACGCCGACACCACGTTCTGATAGACGGCGCCCGCCTCGAACTCCGAATGGACGGTGCCAAAGGTCAGATGCAAGAGGTGGTAGACGACGAAGGCCACCACGATGACCCCGCCCCAGCGCATGGTGCGCGAGGCGTAGGACAACGAGACGTCGTGCGGCTTCTGGTAGGCCACCGAACGGGCCGCGCGGCTCATCCGGGTCAGCTGCGCGGCGGCCAGGATGTGCACGCCGACGGCGGCAATCAGCCCGAGCCGCATGATCCAGAGCAGCTCACCATGCCCGAAGGCGGGGCTGCCGACCTCACGCAAGAACTCAGCGTAGGCGTCATACTCCACCTGCCCCGAGAACACCTTCAGATTGCCGAGCAGATGCGCCACCACGAAGCCCAGCAGCATGATGCCGCTGACCGCCATGGTCACCTTCTTCCCGACCGACGACTGCCACAGGCCGAATGCTTGTTTCATGGACGCTCTGGGTTACCAGGGAGGAGGCCCAAGACCCTGCCGCGGATGACCGGCACGCGGCACCCGGATCATAAGCGGCACCCTGGGGGTTTGCAAGATGACCCCACCTGGCTCCAAGGTTAGAATAGCCATTGCTCCTATCTTCGCGCGGTCATGTCAGATAACTCGCTCAGCGCCCAGCTCGAAAAGGTCAACAAAGAGCTCTGGCTGCTCCTTTCGCTGTTCGCCATCGCCGCGCTGCTGAACTTCATCGTGAGCGGGCAGCGGATGGTGCTGGCGTTCTACACCCTGCCTACGATCGCGTCCGCCTACATGTATGGCCGACGCCACGCCACGCTCACGGCGCTCGCAAGCGTGTTGCTGGTGATCCTGCTCACCCAGATCAATCCCGACCTGCTCGCCAACTCGAACTCCCTGATTCCCGGCGAACGGTGGGTGGACATCACGGTGTGGGGCGGAACGCTGATCATCACGGCGTATCTGATGGGGACGCTGTACGAGCACAAGGACCAGCAGCTGAAGGAACTGCGCGAGACCTACAACGGCATCCTCATGATCCTCCGGCACTTCGTGTCGAAGGATAAGTACACCGAGAATCACTCGTACCGCGTGTCGGTCTACGCCACCAAGATTGCGCTGGAGATGCGGCTCGAGCCAGAGCGGATCGAAGACATCCGGGCCGCGGCGCTGCTCCACGACATCGGGAAGCTCGATATCAGCCGCAACATCCTCTACAAAGCGGCGCGGCTGACCGAAGACGAGTTCAAGGAGATGCAGCTCCACGTCGAGAAGGGCGTGGCCATGCTGGAACCCGTAGGCGGCTCCCTGAAGCGCATCCTCCCCATCATCCTGTCCCACCACGACAAATTCGACGGCTCCGGTTATCACCCCACCCATGGTGAGGAGATTCCGCTGGAGGCACGAATCATCTCGGTGGCCGACGTGTTCGACTCGCTGACCAGCGACCGGCCATACCGCAAAGCGATGTCACCCTACGAAGTGCGCGAGATCTTGACCAAGGGCTCGGGCACCGAGTTCGACCCCAAGGTGGTCGAAGCCTTCCTCTCCGCGTTCCGCCGCGGAGAGATGGAAGTACCAGCCCTCGTCGTCTAGCATCCGGTGACGCCGATGGCTGCCCGCCCTGCGCGAGCCCTGGCGGCCCTGCTGGCCCTGACGTGGGCCAGTCACGCGATCGCCCAGCCCGTGTTGCCCACGCTGAACGTGGACGCGCCGGCCGAGCTGGAAGGCGTCGCGACCCACGTGCGGCAGCTGCCCCTCGAGCCCCTGGCCACGGCGATGAGACTGGCTGGGGTGACCCACCCCGGTCCGCCGATCAACGTGCTGTTGATCAACGAGGAGGCCGAGCTGGCCAGGAACACGCCTCGCTGGATCTCCGGGTTCGCCGACGGGAGCCGTAGTCTGGTCGTGATGTTTCCGGACCGGGCGCGTGGCTATCCCACGGATGGACTGGACACGCTGCTCCAGCACGAAGTGGCTCACGTGCTGTTCGCCCGTGCGGCCGGCGGCCGCCCCGTGCCGCGCTGGTTCAACGAGGGCCTGGCCATGGCGGCCGAACGTCCAGCCGGTCTGAGCGATCGGTCACGGCTGGCCTGGACCCTGGTCTGGGACGGCACCCTGGACCTGAACCAGCTGGAAAGGCTGTTCGGCCAGGGCCGTGGGGCCAGCCAGCGTGCCTACGCCGTCAGCGGCGCCCTGGTGCGTGAGCTGATTCGCGCCTACGGCGAGGACGCCCCCGGGCGCATCCTCGAGGAGGTGGCGGCCGGCGCCAGCTTCGACGATGCCTTCCGTCGCGCCACCGGCGCACCGCTGCCCTGGGTGGTTGCCCGCTTCTGGCGCACCCAGCAGCAGTGGAGCCGCTGGATCCCGCTGCTGACCGGTCCGACCTTTCTCTGGATGGGAATCACCTCGCTGGCGATGCTGGCGATCGTCATCCACCGACGCCGCCGGGCCGCCCGCCGGGCGGCATGGGACGAAGAGGAGCGGATCGAGGCGGAACGGGCCGAGGCGCGGCACCGGGAGGCGGAGCGGCTCGCGCGGGAGCGTCTCCTCGACGCCGACCCGAGGGCGTCGGGGAGCTCGTATGAAGTGCACTGAGGTGGTGCACTCTGGGCTTTGGGCTTTGGGCTTTGGGCTTTGGGCCAGGTAGCCGGCATCACACGAAGCGGCTACCGGCCTGCCCCGTACGTGCCAAAACCTAAAGCCCATAGCCTAGAGCCTGGCTACTCGCCGAAGCCGCCTACTCAAGCCCGAGCAACGTCGCCGGGTTCCGCCGGATCATCAGATCGATGTCCTGGTCGCTGATGCCCGCCTCGCGCAGGGCCGCCATGAAGGCAATCAGCCCGTCTGGGTGAAGCGGGTTGCCGGCCTGGCCGAGGTCGGACGAGAGCAGAAAGCCAGCCGCGCCGTGGCGGCGGATGGCGTCGATGTAGCCGTCGAAGGTGGCCTGGTCGTCCATGGCCGACATCCATACCAGCTCGATGATGGCGCCCTCTGCCACCATTTCGGCCACCTGGGCATCGGTGGGACTCTGACCGAGACCGTGGGTCACCAGGATCTGCTCGACTCCCCGTCGCTTCGCCTCGGGGATCATCAGCAGCACCTCCTCCGGTGAGGAGTGTCCGAGCGCCAGCACGAGGTCGTTATCCGCCACCAGATCGAAGATCTCGCCCAGCTCTGGCACGAGCCGGCCGTTGCGCACCACCGAGATGAACTCGCCCGGATCGCCCGCGCGCGTCATCCAGAACTCGGCATCGAAGGTGGGTAGCCAGACGACCTTGCCCCGTCCACCCGAGAAGTCCACCATCTGCCGGATCGCCTCGGGGTTGAGACCGCCGACGGCGTGATTCAGGGCCACACCGCCGAAGATCTCGATACCGGGTACCTCTTGCATGGCAATCCAGGCCCGGTCGGCGGTCTGCGTGAAGTGGTTCTTGAGCACGAACCCGCGCATGCCCGAGCGCCTGGCTATGCGAGCGACCTCGATATCGCTGACCGAGCGAGGCCGCGAGTCGGGACCGGCATGGACGTGGAAATCGATGACCCCCTCTAGCGCAGTGGTCTGCGCCACCGACGGAGTCGCCAGGGCGACCGCCGCCACCACCCCGAGTGTCACCATGCCCCTCATGCGCTGCTCCTTTGCTCGGCCCTGGTCTCCCGGCGCCTATGATAGTTGACCGCGCCCGAGCAAGCCGCGGCCTCGAGATGCGGACCTGATGACCGACCAGGCCTCCCCCGGACCCGACCCGGCGTCACGCCCCGCCAGACACTTCCCGCGGTGGATCTGGCTCGTCTACATCGTCTTGTTCGGCGGCTCCGTCCCCTGGTACTGGCCGGCCGACGCGCCGCTCCAGCTGTGGTTCGGGCTGCCGCACTGGGTCGTGGTGTCGCTCGGAGCAACCTTCGGGGTGGCGGTGTTCACCGCCTTCGTGGTCCACCGGATGTGGCCCGAACAGGAGCCCGACGAGTGAGCGCCGGTCTGGGCACCGGTCCCGTGCTCGCCGTGGGCCTCTATCTGGCGGCCATCCTCGTCGTCGGCTACGCCGCCCGACGACGTCGAGCCAGCGACTCCCTCTCGGACTTCTACCTGGCCGGGCGACAGCTCTCGGGGCCGGTGCTGCTGCTGACGCTGTATGCCACCCAGTACAGCGGCAACACCCTCATCGGATACCCGGGCGAGGCCTATCGTCTGGGCTTCTCCTGGGTGATGAGCGTCGGTTTCATGATGGCGATCATCGTCGCCTACCTCCTGTTCGCGCCCTACCTGCATCACGTGGCACGGCGGCACAAGTTCGTGACCCCAGGCGACTGGTTCACCCACAGATTCAACTCGCCGCTCCTGACGCTGCTGGCCAACGTGCTGATGGTGGCCGCCATCGCCAACTACCTGCTGGCGCAGTTGATGGCCATGGGTCACATCACCGCCGGACTCTCGGGTGGCACCGTCCCCTACTGGGTGGGCGTGGTGCTGCTCACCATGGTGGTGCTCGTCTACGAAACCGTCGGGGGGATGCGGGCCGTGGCCTGGACCGACAGCGTGCAAGGGTTGATGCTGGTGATCGGGCTGACCGGGCTGCTGCTGGCGGTGGCACCCTCTCCCGCCCATCTGGGCGAGATCACCACCTGGGTCGCGGTGCACGCTCCCGAGAAGGTCGCGGTGCCCGGCTGGGACGTCTGCCGCAACTGGATCAGCACCATCCTGCTCATCGGGCTGTCCGGGTCGGTCTATCCGCACGCGATCCAGCGCATCTTCGCCGCCCGGGACAGCGCGGCCCTCCGCCGGTCGTTCGGCATCATGGTCTTCCTGCCCATGGCCACGACCGGCGTAGTCTTCCTCGTCGGCGTGCTCGCCATCCGGGACCTGGCGGGCGCCGGGCCGATTGAAGCAGACCAGGTGCTTCCGATGCTCCTGGCGCAGTGGGGCCAAAGCGCTCCGCTGCTCTACGCCCTGACCCTGGTGGTCATCGTGGCCGTCGTCAGCGCCATCATGTCGACCGCCGACTCGGTGCTGCTGAGCCTGTCGTCGATTCTGGCCAAGGACGTGCTCGGGGCGACCCTTCTGCGAGGTGCCGACGAAGAGCGGCTGACCCGCATGGGCAAACGCGTGTCGTGGGTGCTGGTGGCGGGCCTGGTCATGATCGCCCTCAACCCCCGGATCACCCTGTGGGGACTGACCGAGCTGAAGATGGAGATCCTGGCTCAGGTGGCCCCGCTCTTCATCCTCGGGGCGGGATGGGGCCGCCTCACCACCCGGGCCGCGCTTTCCGGCATGCTGACCGGCACGGCCGTCTACGCGGGACTGCTGGCCACCGGGCACCTCGAACCGTGGAACATCCACGCGGGGGTCGTGGCGCTCGCCGTGAACGTCGTGGTGTGCGTGGTGGTGACGCTCACCTCAACTCCCGCGACGGCACCGGCTGACGCCTACCAGCCGGCGCATCGGTAACCGCGCACAGTCTCCGCGAGAGCGAAGCCGGTAGAATCGCACCGATGACCCCGCTGTCGCCACCTCCGCGGGCGGTGCCCCCGCCGGCGGATCGTTCCTCCGACGACAACCTGCGCGCGGCGGGCCCACTCGATGGCAAGTACGAGATAGGGAAGAGGCTCGGAGCCGGTGGCATGGGCGAGGTCTACAAGGCCACTCATGTCGGTACCAAGCGCCCGGTCGCGGTGAAGGTCATCCACCCGCACTTCTCACAAAGCCCCGAGTTCGTGGAGCGGTTTCGACGCGAGGCCGAGGCGGCCGGGCGGCTCCGGCACCCGAATGTCGTCGATGTGACCGACTTCGGATTCGCCGACACGCCGGACGATCGGGTGCCTACCTCGTGATGGAGTATCTCGACGGGCAGACCCTGGCGGACGTCCTCGCCGACGAGCCGCGCCTGCCGGTAAGCTGGGCGGTGGACATCCTGGAGCAGGCCTGCTCGGCCGTCGACGAGGCGCACCAGCTCGGCATCGTCCACCGCGACCTCAAGCCGGACAACATCTGGCTCGAGCCGAACCGACGCGGCGGCTACACCGTCAAGGTGCTCGACTTCGGACTGGCCAAGCTGGACGACCTGCGGGGAGAGGCGCCGCTCGATTCCGGCATGACCATGGTGTCGGAGGCGGTGACCGGCGCCGTCGAAGCTCTCCCCTCGTCGCCCGCCCTGACCCGCGCCGGCTCGGTCATGGGTACGCCGCTCTACATGTCACCGGAGCAATGCCGAGGCGAGGAGCTCGACCCGCGCAGCGACATCTACAGCTCGGGCGTGATCGCGTTCCGGATGCTGACCGGCGACACGCCGTTCTCGGGTGGACCGACCGAGCTCGTCAAACGCCACGCGGAGAGCCCACCGCCCCACCTGCGGAGTCGGGTCGGATCGGTGCCACGAAGACTCGCCCGCGTGGTGATGCAGGCGCTGGCCAAGGCGAAGGCAGATCGCCCTCAGACCGCGGGCGGATTCGCATCGGCGCTGCGGGCCAGCAGCGAGGGCACCGGCGCGCTCCTGCGTCAGGCGGTGTCTCTCTACAGCGAGCACTTCCCGCTGTTTCTCCAGTTGTCGCTCGTGGCGTCGCTCCCGCTGGTGGCCGGAACGGCGGCGCTCGTGCTGCTGGACAGCGGCCGTCTCGACGACCTGTTACCGCAACTGAGCGGTCTGGCCGAGACCGCCATCATGTTCTGCAGCACGCTGGGACCGACGTTGCTCGCCTTCCTTCTGGCCACGGCGGCGATCACGCCGCTGGTGGCGCAGGTGCAGGCGACGCCGCTGCGTCCGCTGCGCATCAGTGTCGCGCTGAGGGCCGTCCGCACCCGACTCGGTGCGCTCCTCGGTGCCACCGGGCTGCTGGCACTCATGGTGCTGGGCCCACCTGCCGTCGCGTTCCTGGCGGGCTTCCCCGCCACGGGATTCCTCCTGCTGGTCGGGCTGTTGCTCGTGGCCATGGCCCACACGATGTTCACCGCGATCGCCAGCGTCGAACCGATCGGCCCGACCGCGGTACTTCGACGCGCCCGCACCCTCGTACGCCGGGTCTGGAGCACGATGCTCGCGGTGACGGTGGTGCAGTTCGGTCTACCGATACTCGTGTGGAACGCGGCCTTCGAGTTCGACTTCAGCGTGGAATTCGAAGCCTGGCGCCTGGCCGGCTTCGGGTTCCTCGTCCAGACCTCGGCAGGCCTCGTCCCCTACCAGCTGCTGAACGTCCTGGTGACCCCGCTCGCCGCCATCATGACGGCCCGGCTCTATCTCAAGGCGCGCGACGCCGGGGGAGAGACGTCAGCGGGCTCGGTGCGTTGAGTCGGCAAGATGACTGACCAGCCGCCCGACGCTCTCGCGTTGCTGTTCGAGCTGTACGCGGATACGCAGCGACAGGGTCCGGGCAGCGTCGCAACGACCCGTCGGGCACTTCGTTCGCTACCCGAGTCACTGCGGATCGAGCGCGTGCTCGACCTGGGCTGCGGCACCGGCGGTTCCACCGTCGTCCTCGCCGAGGAGACCACCGCCCAGGTCACCGCAGTGGACATCCACCCACCGTTCCTGGCCACCTTGCAAGAGCGAGCCGCAGAACGAGGTAACTCCGGCCGGATCACGACCCTGGCCGCCGACATGGCGGACGTCGCCAAGCTGGGGACGAACTTCGATCTGATCTCGGCCGAAGGTAGCGCGTACTCAATCGGCTTCGAGAACGCACTCAGGCTGTGGCGGCCGCTGCTGCGCCGGGGCGGCTGCCTGGTCGTATCGGAGCTGGTCTGGTTCAGCGACGAGCCAGCCGAACCGGCCCGTACGTTCTTCGCACGCGAGTATCCCGACATGCGCGACGAGGCTACCCGAGGCGCCCAGGCCAGGCATGCCGGCTACCGACTAGTTGTCTCTGCTAAGTACGTTGTTCATCCGGAGCACTCTGAAAAGAATGGTGTTGCCAGACATCAACTCGATTCAGAGGAGGCCCCGGATGAAGCT
>MDTE01198634.1_pt1 | contig 10092 bp, 9 predicted proteins | sample 811231 | NCBI WGS metagenome assembly MDTE01 (sample SAMN05326651, study PRJNA326480) | marine metagenome | isolation source: seawater | place: Indian Ocean: Red Sea | collected 2010 | reverse complement strand
GTCGATCCATGATGCGACACAAGCAGCGAAACTTGCTCGCCAACTTCTGAACAGCAACGACGATGTTGTTGTTCGACGTGCTGTACATCAGCTCATTAGCAGTGAAGAAGTAACAGAATCCGAATTGGATATGTTTCAACACGCAGAAGACCATGTTGTGCGAACCTATGCGACTGAGGTGAATTCCAACACATCGGATCTACTCGTCTCCCTACATGATGCTCATCCAGATGTTCGCAGACAATCCGCTGCTTCTCTTCTAGGAATGGAGTTGACAGAAAAGGAGAGTACTGCGCTCCAAAACGCCATCAACCAAGATGATGCCTTGTGGAAACTGGCCGTCCCGATTGCCCTAGAGAGACGATTGCCAAATTTACTCGATCTCATGAAATCAAAATCCAATTCTCAGCGGAAATTTCTGGTTCAATCGTTGAAAGATGCCGTGGAAGAAGCGGATGATGAACGGCTACGTACGCTCATCGACGGAGATTGCACCTCTATCGTGGCCCGTTGGCTCGTCGGCCGTAATGATGCAAAAAGCGATGCATTGCGCACGGAATTGTTGTTTGACGAACGGGTTGACAGCATCGATAAATCGAGGCTTCTTGAGCGATTACTGCATCGTCAGCAAGAACCTGCAATGCAAGAACTCGCTGAACGATTGATTTCAGAATCGAATGATGAACTTGTCCTGAGTGCAGCACAGAACCTATACACTTCATAGACCAAGGGTTCACTATGGCACGTTCAAACGTCGTCTTTCGAGTTGATGCCACCGATGCAAGTGACCAGCGCTTGGATGTGGAAATAGAAGTTGAGGCACCTTTCACAGCCTCCTCGTTGAAACTCTCGTTTCCACGATGGGTTCCAGGTTCGTACTTTTTGCGCGAACCCATTCAGCATGTCTCGCATCTGCAAGCAACCGATGGCGAAGGTTACCCGCTGAACGTTGTACGGAAAGATGTTGATTCCATTGTCATCAAGGATGTTTCATCGCTTGCCAAAGTATGCATTCGTTACAAATTGCTCTGTGTTGATAATACGGTTCGATCAAATCATCTTGATGACACACACTTGCACATGATGCCTCCGTTCACGTGGTTTCTCCCGACCTCTGGAATCGATGCAAAACGCATGAATGAAACGCATACTGTCGAATTCACGCTACCTTCAGATTGGAATGTTTCAACTCAACTCACGCTTCAACAGACATCGCCCCATGGCTCAGGACAACGTCACACGTTCACAGCTGAACATCGAGATGCACTGCTTGATGGTATTGCAGAATGCAATGCGAATGAGATTCATCGATTTACCGTCGGCGGACGAAATCACGCACTTCACTTCTGGGATGCAGGTGGATACAGGCCGAATGAAGTCATGCTTGAACGATTTATTCATGACATCAAGAACATCAGTGCAGAGCATCATGCCTTGTTTGGACCACTTGACGAACCGTACCACACCATTCTCCACCTCACCGATGGAGGACGTGGTGGACTTGAACACACCAACTCACAAACATCGATGGTTCCAAGAACATCCCTTCAGCCAGGTCATGTAGAGGATTATCGAGACCTTGTCAGTCTCTTTAGCCATGAATACGTCCACCAATGGAACGTGAAGCGACTTCGTCCGAAGCTATTCTTGGATTATGACTTGCAAAGAGAAGTCAATACAGATTTACTGTGGTGGTTCGAAGGAGCTACATCATGGATCGGTGACATCATGTGTCTACGTTCAGGAGCATGGAGTGCTGAGGATTACTTTGCTGATATGAAGCGGAAACTCAAGCGTCACCACACGCGCAGCGGATCGTCCTGCCAAGCACTTTGTGAGGCGAGTCATGAAGCGTGGATTCACCTCTATAGAAGCCATGCTTACTCAAGAGAAACTCAAATTTCATATTATCTCGAAGGTGAATTGACGATGTTTGCTCTCGATGCAGAATTAAGGAAACGATCGAAGGGAGAGAACGGTGTCTGTGACTTGATGAAAGCATTGTATGACAAGCACAACATCCACGTTGAAGACCCATCAAAACGCGGCGTACAGTACAATGATATCCGCAAAGCGCTGACATCGTTAACCGGTGGACGTAGGCTGGGTAGCTTCCTCGATGATATCACAAAAGAAGCAGGGAATCTCGATCTTTCAAGAGCCTTCTCAATCTTCGGCTTGGATTACAAGCCGTCGGATGAACCAAAACGAAAGCAAGGTACTGAATCGGTCGTATGGGAACAATTTGCTCAAGGATGGCTCGGTGTCCATGTTCGTTCTCAAGGGAACAAACTGAAAGTAACCAGCCACATGCAACATTCTCCCGTTCGGGACCAATTGCAAGTTGGTGACGAAATCGTTGCTGTTGATGCCATTCGAGTAACGAACGCTGAACAACTGAAATCCACGCTGAAAGGAAAGGTAGGGTCAACAGCCCGAATCATGTTTGCACGAAATTCCGTTATGCATGATGCAGTGCTGGATGTTGCCTTGGAGCCAAACTACCCTACGGTGTCAACAAGCAATGGAAATCGTTTGTGGAAATCTACAATTCGTTCGCGTCAGGTTGACTCGGCGTAAGCAACGACAGCCGCTCGAGCGATACATGGATCGGGGGTAAATGGTCAGATATACGATGACGTGTCGTTTTTGCAGGGTAAAGATTCGAAGAAAGCGCCATGTCGATGACCTCCTGTTTCGTGATGGATTCCAAATCAGAGGCAGGCCACAATTCGAGTTCAACCGAATCATCTTCCAAGTAATCGATGCAGACGACTGGAATTCTGGCAAGGGCGAGGCGTTGTGCGACTGCGTATCGATGGTGTCCATCGAGGATTGTCCCAGTAGCCTTGTCTGCGATCAGAGGCTTGGTGAAACCATCCCAACGTAGCGTCATTTCGAGGAGTTTCTCCATGTTCTTGGGCTTGATTTCCTCATGGGCTTTGAGCCACTCAACAGGTACTAGGCGCACATCTTCCTCTGCCCAAGACATGCTTTAACCAAATGAATCCACAGGATAATGCTTTGTCTTGTATGAACACGCAGGGTTGGATGTCCGGCATGGAACCTGCACGCGGAATGGAAGGATTGCCTCTCCTACCCTCACTGTCTGAAATGGTTCAACAACTACCAAAATCACTGGTCGAAATCATCGAATGGTTTCATCAAAACAACGCCAATGTATGGATTGTTGGTGGTGCGGTTCGAAACGCATTGTTGGGAACGAACATCCATGAATTCGATCTCGCAACAACACTGACTCCCGATGAAATGAAAGCCTATCCAGATACAATTCCAACAGGTGAACGCTACGGAACGATCACATTTCGAAACGATGGTGATTCCTATGAAGTCACAACACTACGAACAGAATTCGGGTACAACGACGGTCGAAGGCCAGATGAAGTTCAGTGGGGCGATTCATTGCTCGTCGATCTTTCACGTCGTGATTTGACCATGAACGCGCTTGCGGTGGACCCAGTGAATCAGGTGTTCTACGATCCATTCGACGGACAAGGGGATTTGCAACACGGACGTATTCGCTCGGTCGGAGATGCCACGAAACGATTGTCAGAGGATGCGCTACGTATCATGCGTTCCTACAGATTCATGGACCAAGGCGCAGCAGGCATTTGGTGGCCAGAGCGGCACCTTGCAGATGCATTACGGACGACAAAACCAATGCTCAAGCGAATCGCTCGTGAGCGTATCTGGTCCGAATTCAAACGTATCCTCTTGGGACGACATGCCTCAGAGATCGTTCAACGCATGGCAGATGATGGAATTCTGAAAGAAATCCTGGATTTGGATTGGGAGCAGGACGATGTGCGAATCAAACTCCTCAACGAACTTGAAGGAAGTGATGTTATCGACCGATTGGTCGTATTGCTCAGAGACTTCTCATCAAAGGATTGTGAACAACTCGCTGCAAAGCTTCGATTGAGTGGTCAGGAGAAGAAACGACTTCTGTTTCGCCACGCAAAATTAGGCCACCTACCTGAAGATACGGAGTCCACGATGAGGGTCTTTGCCGTTGTCATGGGAACTTGGGGCGAGCAACACCTCTGCATCGAAAAGATGTTTGCTCGAGACGGTCCTTCTCTCGATTATACAGAGGACGATGTTCAACAACGACTTGACCGATACCTGCGATTGAACATTGACGTGAACGTAGAGCCGTTGGCTTCAGGCGAATACATCATGCAACAAACAAACATTCCACAAGGCCCGAAACTTGGTGCATTGAAGTCGTGGCTTTTCTATGAGCAAGTTGCACGGAATTTGAGGACAATCGATGAAATCGATACGCTTCTTTGCACATTATCATGGCAATCTGAAGATACTTCGCGTTGGCCAAAACTTCAATTCCCCTAACCTGATAGTCCAACCACACGCAAGTGTCTACAGGACGTGAATCCATGGCCGTTAAACAAGTCCTTCAAGCAAAAATGGAGAAGCACATCAAGGAAATGGTCACAACCAACCCAATGATTGGTCAATTGAATACTCAATTTACAAGCTGGCTTCTCGGCTCCGGATTAACTGGAACAGAAATCATTCAGATGATCGATTCAAACATGGATGCAGTTATTCAGCCCACAGAACTCTCAGGCGCACTTCAGCGAACCACTGGTACAAAGCCTCCTGGCTGGGTCATCAATGGGCTCATGTCGGTCCTAGACATGGATAAGGACGGAAACGTGACCGTTGCGGATCTTCACACCTATTTTGAGACAATTGGCCTTCCAAGTGGTATTGAAGAACCTGAACCTGAACCTGAACCTGAACCTGACGAATTCGAAGAACTCGACAAAGAAATAGAGGAAGAGGCTCGAAGGCAAGCCGAGGAAATCATTCGTCAGCAGGAGGCTGAAAAGCAACGATTGTTGGAAGAACAACAAGCGAAAGAGGCTGCTGAACGAGAGGCTGAGGAAAAAGCACGCCGAGAGGAAGAGGCTGCAAAAGCAAAGCCAGAACCAATTCTCCTTGAGGAAGATGGAAGCCCCGTCGGACATGCACGATTCATTGAATTGTTGCAAGATATGAAACTCAGCAGCGAACGCCGTGAAGCGATTTCTCAATCACCAAAACAATCGTGCAAGATTCTCGTCTCATCGGTAGAGAAGACACTGATGGGTCAAGGGCCAATGAAGAACGGAATGACGGTTATCGGAACACTCTCAGAGAATCAGGACATTGAAGTCGAACTGCAACTACCTTCCGAAGCCAATGAACAGGTTCAGGCGTTCCAATCGAATCACTCTCTGGAGATGGTCGCTCAGATCATCAACTGGAACGTTGGACGAAAGCGAGCCGTTTTCACAGCAACTGACTTCGATTACTCATAGAAGGCTTCGAGCAACAACAATTCGTTGTACTTCTTGAGTTCCTTCGTAGATTTGCGTGATCTTTGCATCTCGGAAGAATCGCTCAACAGGGAATTCTTTGGTGTAGCCGTATCCACCGTGAACCTGGATTGCACGCTCTGAGACCCACATGGCTGTGTCTCCTGCGTAGAGTTTGGCCATGCTTGCTTCCTTTGTGTGACGTGGCCCATCGTGTTCGTAATGCTGTTGTTTCGCCCATGATGCCTTGTAGACCAGGAGTCGTGCTGCATCAATTCGGGTCGCCATGTCGGCAAGATAGCCCATGATCATCTGGTGATGAGCAATCGGTTTTCCGAAGGCTTCACGCTCGTGCGCATACTTCAGCGATGCTTCGTAAGCTCCCTGTGCGATGCCAAGGGCCTGCGCTGCAATACCAATACGTGAGTTGTCAAGGGCATTCATAGCAATCGGGAAACCATTCCCGGCACCCTTGATAATGTTCTCAACAGGAACCTTGCAGTCCTTGAGAACAAGCGTGCAAGTGTCGGATGAACGAATACCAAGTTTGTCTTCTTTCTTGCCAACAGAGAATCCCTCAAAGGAGGAATCAACGATGAATGCGGTTGTACCACCGTGCTTCTTGACACCGTAGTCTGGATGATCGACGTCTTTTGCAAAGAGAACGATGATCTTGGCTTGAGCACCGTTGGTGACCCACATCTTCTCGCCGTTGAGGATGTAGTGTGTTCCATCGTCAGAAAGTTTTGCTTTGCAAGTCATTGCAGCTGCATCCGTGCCTGCACCTGCTTCTGAAAGTGAGTATGCACCTACTTCGCCTTCTGCGAGCCGAGGAAGGTATGTTTCCTTCTGATAATCGTCCCCGTGAAGTGCAATGGTTTTGGCACACAATCCGACGTGAACACAAAACATAACTGAGAAGGATGGGTCAACTCGGGCAAGTTCCTCAACGATGATCGACTCAGAGATGTCGTCAACTGGCATCCCGCCGTATTTTTCGGGGACAGTGACTCCTTGCAAGCCCAGTTCGAGGAATTGCTGCCATTCTTCTGAGGGTGGTGTTTGCGTCTGGTCACGGTGCTCCACGGTTGGTGCAAGGACCGTTTCTGCAAAATCGCGCACCATCTCTCGAATCATGTCTTGTTCATCGGTTGTTTTGAAGTCCAAACTCTCACCATTTGTTCCTAAGAGGGGTCCTCACTTAATGGATGTGCTATGGCCATATCACCACGAATCTAGCGATGGTTCATATAGGAGTTGTTTGAGCCGCGTACAGGTGAAATGACTTGGAAGAAGAGGTTGTCGAATTCAACATTGCACACAACAGAAAGTACTCGATTGATCATCTATGGTACCAAGAGAAGGACGATGAGAAAATCATGGTCGGTATCAGCGAATTCATGGGCGTTGAGATTGGAGAAGTCCTCCGAGTCATCCTCCCCCAAGCTGAGACCATGGTCGACGAAGGTCAAGACATGTTCTCCCTTTGGACTGGCGACGAGAAAATCGCTTTCACTGCACCATTTTCGGGCACCATCACCGAAGTGAACGGAGAAGTCGAAATCAACCCTGACCTCGTCAACGAGTCTGCATACGATCTCGGTTGGATTCTTGTTCTCCAACCGTTCCAATTCGACATGGAGAATCTGCTCGAACCCGACGAATACGTCGAGTATCTCTCCGAACTTTGATGCGACGAAGTGGAAGCATGTCGAATCCATTGCAGCGATTGAAGGAATCACTTCTGGCTGCACCAATCATCTGGAAAGGAGACTACCCGTATTTCATCCACCCTTTGACAGATGGAGTACCTCGTCTTGAACCGACGGTCCTTACTGCAGTTGTTGAATTGATTGAAAACGCTGTAAACTGGGAATCAATCGATCTCGTTTTGGGTATTGAAGCGATGGGGCTTCCACTAACAAGCCCACTCTCGATGAGAAACAACCGACCCCAGGTCGTTGTTCGAAAGCGTTCTTATGGACTTGAAGGAGAACTTGCCATCGATCAATCAACAGGGTATTCCAAAGGTGAAATGTTTCTTAATGACATCAAACAAGGCGAACGACTCCTCATCGTCGACGATGTGTTATCGACGGGTGGCACCCTCGATGCCATCATCCGAGGCGTTGATTCTCTTGGCGCAGTGATTGAAACAATCATTGTCGTCGTCGAGAAAGGACCGGGATTGACTCAATTGCGAGAAAAATATCCGCACATTGAAATTTCATCCATTGTTCGACTCGAAATGGTGGACGGTAAAGTCGTCCTTCTCGATGAGGTGATTTGATGGATTTGGACAGACACGATTTCCAATTGGAAGAACTCATCGAGCGAATACAGAAAAACGACAACCGGCTTGTCGCCCTTCAAGTCCCTGAAGGATTGAAGATGCAAGCGCTTGAAATGATGGATGAGATTGAATCTGGTTCTGGAGCAAAGGTTGTTCTCGCTGCTGATCCATGCTATGGGGCGTGTGATTTGGTCCATGATAAAATGAAAATGATGGGCGTGGAACTTGTCGCTCACATGGGCCATTCGCAAATGAACATCGATTCGGGAATGCCGACGCAGTTCATCGATGTAACCTATGACGGAGACCCTGAACTTGCCCCCGTTATTCCTATGCTCAATGCCCATTTGGACATCGCCAAAAAGCGAATGGCTGAGCAATCAACGGGCGAATTGAGTGAAGAAGAAGCGCAAGAACGCTTCATGGATGCAGTTGGACGCATGACGCCACTGAAAGACACGAAACTTGGCTTGGTTGGAAGCATACAACACTTACATCTCTTACCGGAATTCCACGACCGCTTGGAACAAGCCGGATTTGATGTTACGATTCCAATGGGAGGCGCACGACTCACCTTCCCAGGACAAGTTTTGGGTTGCAATTATTCTGGTGATGATGACACCATTGGACACTACCTCTTCCTCGGAAGCGGCGATTTCCATCCGATTGGATTGGTACTCCACACTGGAAAACCACTTGCTATGCTTGACCCGTATTCTGGTGACGCTATCGAGATGTCGTTCGAACGAATTGAACGAATTCTTCGTCAGCGCTTTGGATTGATTATGTCCTCCATGGACGCAGAAAAGTTCGGAATTCTTATCGGAGAAAAACCTGGACAAATGCGACGAACACTTGCCCTTCGAATGAAGCGGTTGTTGGAAAAGCATGGAAAGAAAGGATATCTTCTGGCTCTCGAACATGTTGGTCCTGAATTGATTGATTTCTATCCAGTTGATGCTTTTGTCAACACAGCATGTCCCAGAATCGCTATCGATGATGCTGTCAAATATGCTAAACCATTGATCACACCGTTCGAGCTCGAAGTTGCACTCGGCGAGAAAAAATGGGAACTCGGATATCAATTCGATGAAATCCCCTGAACAATGCTCGATTTCTGTTTGGAAAAGAGCGAGTGTTCAAGAACGGTTGGCATTAAGATGCAATCAGCATGAGCGACTATCTCGACCGAATCGGTTCAGGATTCATCCTCCTGAACCCCGACCCTCTGGACTTTGATTACATTCCAGAGGCGATGGTAGGACGGGAGAGTATTCAACAGACTCTGGCAGGAAAATTCCATTCCATCGCTCATCCAAACGGTAGTGCGAACGTCGTCATTACTGGTCCTGTTGGAAGTGGAAAAACGCTTCTTGCACGAACGTTTTGCAGAGATATTGAACATCATCTGCGAAACAAGAGGCCGCTTCGAAGCGTCCACATCAACTGCCGAAATGCGACAACAAACGTTCGAGTTGCACAGCGGATTGTTCAGTCTCTCGACCCTGGACACCCAGACCGTGGGCTTTCAATGGGTGAATTGTTAAGCAGCTTGAGAAAATTGTTGAGGAACAATGGACGTCACTTGATCATCGTTTTGGACGAAGTGGACCACTTGCTACGAAAGTCTGGAAACGACCTGATCTACCAATTGCTCCGGATTGACGAAGATCAAGATGGAAGCGGCACACTATCCCTCATACTCATCAGTCAAGAACAAGTCCTCGACGTCCTTGAGAATGCGGTTATATCCAGATTTGGCCACACCAACCATCTGCCGATACCACCCTACGACATGAAAGGGCTTCTAGCAATTGTGCGGCAACGTGCTGAAGCTGCACTCAATCCCAAATCGTGGGATGAAGAACTGCTCAAACTGATTGCTACGTCTGCAGCCCCATCTGGCGACGCTCGACAAGTGATTGAATTGCTTGGTGCTGCCGTTGAACATGCTGAATCCGATGGGCAAAAGAGCATCCTTCCTGAGCACGTTCAGACCAAAGCACGAAATGTCCCTCAAGTCATGCCGGAGGATGTTCTCGATGAATTGTCTGGCCATTCGATGTTGGTCCTCCTCGGTATTTGCCGACGTTTGCGGAAGGCTGAATTCATGACCAGTAAAGACGTTGAATCGATCTATGCAGTGGTTTGTGAAGAGTACGAAGTCAAGCCCCGCAGCCATACGACCGTCTGGAAATTCCTCAAGCACATCGAGGGTTTGAACATCATTGCCACCCGGGTCGATACAGTCGGAGAGGGACGCGGACGGACAACGCATATCTCGATGCCGCATGCTCTACCAGTGGATGTTGCTGCTCGAATTGAAGGTCGTGTCGCCAGGAAACTGAAACGCTGATGAACAAATAGCATGCGGTGAGGCTAAATAGGGGTCGTTTGTCGCTAGGTTGCTAGAGGAATGCATCATGGCTGATGGAAATTCATTTGTTGCAGTGG
>MDTE01056438.1_pt1 | contig 10092 bp, 6 predicted proteins | sample 811231 | NCBI WGS metagenome assembly MDTE01 (sample SAMN05326651, study PRJNA326480) | marine metagenome | isolation source: seawater | place: Indian Ocean: Red Sea | collected 2010 | reverse complement strand
AATCTTAGGTAGAGTCAAAATAAGGGAGGGATTGCGCGAAAGCAGCGCGACGGCTAGAAATCCAGATGAGCAGCCCTCATCGTGACAAAGAGAGGGACTCTGACGGTGTGTTCGAGCAGGTACTTAGGGGTGCTGCCACAATAGACTCTGGATCTAAGGTTGCGGGGGCTCCTGGCAACAGCACTGCTGTGTTCGATGACGATGATGATGCGCGCTTCTTGGGTGTTAAAGTCTCTAACCTCTTGCGTCTGTTGCGTGTATTTAGCGCGTTTCCTTTTGTCATCATTGTGGCGGCTATCAGACCCAGCGGGAGATACGCCTTCTTTCGCAACATCTACTGGGTACGGTCGATGAACCTGCTGATTTACATTATGCCATTCTTCATCATCGCGTACATTCTGTCCCAATACGAGGTTTTTGAAGTGCAGGTGTCTGTAATTGCCTTTTATATCATCGTGTACTGCCTGCCTGTAGCTTTTGTGGTCTTTGCCAAAGTGGATTTGTTTACATCGTCCACCGCTATTGAGGAAGGCACATTTTGTTTCAAGCCAGCAAGGAAAGTGCGCTTCACTGAGGCCAACATATACCAATTAGCGGGATTCTTCTTTGAGTGGATCCAGCATGTGTTGTACGTTCTGCCAGTAGGCGTGGTGACCGGACAAACTCAGGCAAAGGTACAGGACTACCCTCCATACCTTCCTTTTTCTGTCTACTTTTGGTTGGCCGTGAGTGCCACTTTTGGCTGCTGTTTCATTATCATCTTCAATGCGGTGTTAAGAGGCAAGGCACACTATCGATTCCAGAAGAGCAAATGGATCTGGTACATTTTATTCAACGTAGGCAGCCCCGCCTTTGTGACCATCGTGACAATTTTGTTCATGGGCCTGAGATGCGACTACAATGTGACGCCTCCTGTGTTGGTGCAAGACACGTCAGTGCTGTGCTACAACCAGTCCCACACCTACATGGCTAGAGCAGCGTTGATCGCTTTGGCGTTATACATCGTCCAACACACTCTATTACCCTCTGGCACCTTCAAGGAGACTATGGGTGACGACACTTTAGAGATCATGTTCGTCCCTGTCTACCTGTCTGCACACTATCTCCTCAAAGCCATCTTCTGCGGGGTATACGTGTTCTTCTATGAGAGGAATCTTCTGAGAGTGTCCATCTTGACTGCGATAAACTTCATGTTGTTGTGGATGAACAACTACATGCGTCCTTGCAGCATCAATTGGGTCAACGTGCTGAGAAATACCATCTTCCTCCACGCGTCTCTAGCGGGCATTATGGCCATAAATTACGTCGTGTGGCCTAACACAGAGGAGACGACTAACCTTTTGATATCGACGATATTGTGCACGGTTTTCTTTACCACCATAGGCGTGTTCACTTTGCACATATACGCCAACAAGAGCACAGAGCACAGTATCGCCATCTCCTTCCTGGATTTGGAGTGGCAGGTATCTCATGGCGGCACGGTACATCCTCGAGTGTTAGAGCCTTTGATCTCTCTCACACTGAGTACAGATAGCGAAGACTGGGACATCGTGAAGAAATACATCCCACAGCTCGTCTGGCTGATTTCGTACCCCAACAAGAGAGTGCAATTCCAATCAGCATGGGCCCTCGCCAACCTATCTCTGTTAGAGGAGGATGCAAGGGTGAAGATCAACAATGCTGCTGGTACCAAGACCCTTCTTGAGTGGTACATGGACATGGACGACCTAGTCCAGCTAGAATGTCTCGCGGCTCTTGCAAATCTCTCTTTGTCGTACGAGGTGGTGGATGACCTGGTCACGACACATAGATGTGTGCCATTTTTATTACAGGTTATTGGCAGCAACAAACTCAAGCATTCCCAGTTCAGCGTTGTGACTCTCGCTAACATTAGTCGTAAGGGAAGATATAGGGACGTAGTGATGCAGCACGGTGGGGTGTGGGTCCTCATAGGTGCCGTCTTAGCGGGTGATTACATGAAATTAAAGTTTGGTTGTGTTGCCTTGGGCAATCTAGCTCTTTCTTACAGCAATGAAATCCTCGACGCTATGAAGGGTAAAGGTGTATTAGACCGCATTCTGAAGATGGCAACGCGTAATGAAGTGGATACGCAGAGAGAAATAGTGAGTTTGTTGCGAAATCTAGCATGCTATGCACCAATGCGAGAAATCCTGTTTAAAAAAGGGTTAATTCAGATCATGGAGAAGTTGAAGAGGAGCAACTATGAGGATGTGAGCAAGTGGGCGGACGAGGTGTTGGCAGTCATGCAGGACTACGTGAGAGACAGGCAGGACCACAGCAAGCGGCAAGACCTGCTTTCTTCCAAAGACAGTGATGTGCGCATGCTCCGTAAGATGAGACCTTTAAGTTGTCAAGTAGAGTGGAGTACATGGGGTAGTAAGCTTGATTCGATCTTTGCTGCGGGAGTGGACGCCAAGGTGAACATTTCGCCTCAGCACATCTTTGTCAGGGCGGGCAGCCCCGCTTCCATCGATCTGGGGGCGAGTCTACCCGCCGGCCAGCTGAAGAAGTGGATCGATGGGGGGTCCCTAGTAGAGTTTGAGATCACTGACCAGCCTCACAAGGGTACTGTCACCCCTCCTAATACGAGAAATAGAGTCACGTACACGAGTGTGCAGGGTGGAAGCGGCACAGATTGGTTTACCTTCGTGGTGGTTGAGAGCAAGGCCACCTACCAAGGCACTGTGACCATCACCATCTCCAGCCTCAGTAGCAGTAGCAGCAGTGGTAGTGGTGGCAAGGGGCTACAGGGAGGCTATCGAAAAGCTTCAGATAAGAAGAAGCACAACAACAAAGGGCATTCTCCACATCGGAGTTCCTTTCGAAACGATGACGACGACGACTTCGACTACGGTGATGACGATGACAACAGTGGTGTGGATAGTGGCTTTAGAAGTCTCGATGCGTATGACCTAGAGAGCGGCTTTGACCCCTCTAATGCAGAGGAGAAGGCCTTTGAGTTCGAGTCGCCCTGGATGCAGGAGCAGGATCAGCGCAGCGAGCAACACCGCAGTGTCACGAACACGAGTATGCATGGAATTAGTCGTCTGTCATCGGGTGCCTTCAAGGGCGCCATTGGCTACGTGGCCCCAGCCGAGCAGGAGAGCGAGCTGTCAACCAAGCAACGCAGCTATAAGAAGGATAAGAAGACCAAGAAAGAGTCCAAGCGAGACAAGAAGGAAAAGAAGCGGAACAAGGACTTGATGTAATTTTGTATATTAAATTCACAAATGTTCAATCTCACACACAACTACACTTCGGATCAGTGAGGAGAAGGGTCAGTGCACAACCTCCTTCAGCGGCGCTGCCTTGACTCGACTAAGGTCTATTTTGGCATCCTCGTCCTCGTCCATTTCGCCCGCCACCGCTATGTTGTCTCCCCTGATCACGTACACGCCTAAATCTGTCTGCACGACGCCCTTGTCGAGGCTGTAGATGCGCTCCTTGGCCTTTTCCAAAACCAGGTTGACGTTCTTATCGAAGCCCCGCAGGATGCCCACCACATTACGCCCGTCCTGAGTGATCACCGTTACCGTCTTGTTCAGGTAGTCCTTTAGAGCCGACATCTAGAACCAGGAATGTGTCTTAAATGCCGTCACAGGCCTTACCAACGCGATTCTGGCCTTATCGAAGAGATTCAGGGAAATTCTGAGCCTCTTTTGTCAAATTCGAGTATTCTGGTGCTCACCTCTTCCTGCTACTATCGCCCACACTATGCCACAGCCCTGCACGATGCCTATACGCGTCGTGATGCCCCGAAGCGTGGAGGGCTCCGAGTTCCTGATCTTCATCAGCTCGATTCTCCTCACAGAGTGAGATTACGTGGCACAGGCATAGCTTAGAGGAGAAAGGAGATAGCAATAACGCCTTTTATTAACGAGGATACTGCTCTAATCTGTGGAGCGCATTCTCGCAGAGACGTATGGACGTCCGAGTCATCTTGGCATTGGCAATTTTGGCCTTTGTGCGGCGGACTGAGAGCTTGGTGGCATCATCTTGGTCTCGGTATCGCACAGCACTATATGAAAAGCCGGCCTTCACATTTGGCGTGTGCGCAGACATTCAGTATGTGGACGCGCCTGATGACTACAACTTCCAAAAGACGAAAGTGAGGCGCTACCTCCAAAGCCTGGATATTTTCAAACAGGCAGTGGAGAGCTGGGCTGGCATGGCTGAACAGCCAGCTTTTGCCATTCTGCTTGGGGACATAGTGGACGGCAAGACCAACCAGCTCAAGAATCAAGATAGATGCCTACAGGATTTGATGGAAGTGTGCGAGAGTTGGGACAAAAGAAAATTTCATCACGTATTCGGCAATCACGAGTTTTATGCATTTTCCCGCGAGGAGATCCACCAGAAGGTCCTGATGGGAAGAAAGGACTGCTCTCAAGAGAAGCTCTACTACGCTTTCATGGAGAACAAGTGGAAGTTCATCTGCCTGGATGGCTACGACTCGAGTCTTATCGGGGCCTCTTCTCCCGAGACACTAAAGCTGGCCAAGGTGTTATTAGAGAAGAAGAACCCAAACGATCTGAATGGCAGTGGTGGGTGGTTCGACAACCTGCCAAGGGAGGACCACCGCTTTGTCCCTTATAATGGAGGCTTAGGACCCGACCAGATACAGTGGTTGAGAGACCAACTCACCGAGAGTAGCAAAAAGCAGGAGAACGTGGCCATCTTTTGCCACCAGCCCATCCACGCGCCCACCAAGCCACAGAGTCTTCTGTGGAATGCGGAGGAGGTGAAGGAGATAATCCGTGAGTGTGGGCAGGGGTGTGTAAAGCTGTGGATGGCTGGCCACGATCACGATGGCAATTACGACGCCGAGAGTATGGGAGGTCCTGAAGGGAACATCATTCATCACGTGGTCCCACCCGCACCTATCGAGTGCGAGGAGGGAGATACTGCCTTTGGCCATGTCGAGGTTTATAATAACCGCCTGAAACTCATGTGGACCGGTAGAGAGCCCCACGTCAAGTATGGCATCACCTGGCCCACGGACATGTATTTCAAAGAAGGAGAGGGGTATCCCGAGACGGTTGCAAAGAAGGAATCTAAACCGGCACCGGCACCAGGTATTGCCAAGAGGCTTAAATAATATATGATCAAATAATATATGATCACAAAATGAAGTAAAACACACTCTGGATTTAAAAAAAAAAGTAATATGAGAGTTGGGTGTTGCGCCCTCCACCATTAGGGCGTATTGAATAAAGTGTGTGTTGTGTATTATGACCGGCCAACTGGATATTCCAAGACGTTGGGCGGCCATAATGTGGGTGTGATTGCAATAATGTGAATGTAATTGCAAATAATTTCATTTCACATTTTGATTCGGCCGTTCAATCAATCGGAATCGGTAATGCTGATGTTGTCGGAGGGGGAATCACTGTGGAGTGATCCCGTGGAGCTGATAATACTGGCGTCGCTCACAACGTGTGGCTGCATGTCTCTATGGGCCATACAGTATCCTCCACCACGATCATTTTTGACGCAACCAGGAACAGAGCACTTGTCAACACCGCCATGGCGGCTGCACAGTCCTCTCCGGTAGGCAGCAAGGGTGCAACCGGGAGTCAGGCAGGGCTTCTTGTACCTCCACTTGGGGCCGCCATGCAGTTGACACAAACCAGCCTTGTATTCGAACTTGCCACACCCTGGGTGTTTGCAACGCTCTTTCCCCCCGTGCTTGCCACATAGACCATAGCGTGCAGATCGGTGCAAGCAACCTGAGACTTTGCACGGCCTCTTATGACTCTTTTTGACTATGTCTGATGAAGAATCCATCACAGCCAGTGCAGCCTGTGGCTCATTAGAGCTTAAAAGTGCGGCAGCGTGCAGAATTAAGTCCACAGGCAGTTCACTATACCTCAAAAGGGGTGTTGAACAGATCTCCGCTTCTTTTTGCTCAATGAGTGCCATAGACAGGGAAGCAGATCAGTAAATGCAAAAAACGTGATTTATTCGAAGTTTTCGGGGTATTGATGTGCTACTCTAAATACACACAGCAATTATTAGCAAGAGTTATTTACGCTTCAACACGTTGAATTCCATGCTTCAACCTTCTGAGTCTCCCATTTTAGCAATTTAAATTACCAACATACAATTGTACCAAATGTTGTAAGTGATGAACTCCACAATACTGCTCATAACTGTATATGACCTAGCAGTAGTGTCAAAGGTTCTGTTAGTGTAAGGCACTTCTCGTGAGAGTGGAAAAATTGTCTGTGAGCTGGAAAAAGATGTTCTGTCGGCATAGAGAGAGGACACGGATCGAGGCCTGCCTCTGCTTTTGTCACTGCCTGTGGCCCGAGAGAAAGGTCAAGAGTGACATCGACGTGGGCCGCGACAATCACGGGCTCATTTCCTTCAAGGACTTCCTAGAGGACGATGGAAGCGCCGTGGGCTTCTTCGAGAGACCTATTCGAGTAGGAGCCTCGATATTGATCTACGGGCGAAGAGAGGGAAGATGGCCGGGCCATTGTATGGCAGGCCCAGATTGGCCAGGCTCCCTGCTTGTGTACTTTTTGATCATCATGGTCCACAGCGTGGTACTCGGGCTGTGCAGCACCTGTATGGGATGGGCCATCCAGTTCGTCGGATGGATCGGCTGCATCGTGCTTCTGGTGTCGTACACTGCTGTTGCGTTCACCAACCCTGGTATAGTATACAAGGAAACCAAAAACACCCTCAAGTTGGAGGAGGTGAGCTCCGCAATGGCGCTCGAAGAAGGCAAATTCCCGGGTGGTACGGGAGACGTGGGCACAGGAGACGAGAGTGCAAGCGAGGACAGCAGCTCTGCAAGCACCAAGCAGCTTATAACAGAGCTAGAGCCAGCAGGTAGTAGTGCGCATTTGTCCTCGACTTCACCTTCAATGGAAACGGCTGCAGCTGGTGCTGGCAAGACAGCTACCGTCACTCCAGCAGTGAGCGAGGGGCTTAGGCAGTCCATGGGGGCACCTCCAGCTGAGCGCAAGGTGCCGTGTGGGCTATGCGAGAATGACAGGCCGATGCAGGCGAGGCATTGCCAGCATTGTGGTGCCTGCATTCTGAACATTGACCATCATTGCCCATGGAGCGGCAAGTGCATCGCCGACAACAACATGCAGCAATTCAACTATTTTCTTGGCATCCTGTGCTTCGAAGTCTACTTTATGCTTGGCAGCTTCATTTATTTTTGGGTGGCATGTTACACCGCTGCTGACTTGCCTGTAGGTGATGGTGGCAACAAGAATTCCAAGTAACTAGGTTGACCATCGGCATTCTGACCGAGGGTGAGTAGAAGGAGAAAACAAACAAAATAGAATCGCAAGCTGTGGCGTCAGAAGAGGCAGACTGTCCAAGAGAGCAGGGCCTCGTTCTTTTTGAATACTTTGATATAATTTGATTACATTTTGTACCAATGTCCATTTCACAGAGGCGTCGTCCTCACCCCCCCCGAAACACAATGGGATCGGGCTCTCGGAAGCTGACGGGCGGTCTCCAGGGAGTCTGCTCGTGCCCACTCTTGAACTGCTTCGACCCCGCACCTGCATGTACCATACCACCAGCTTCCTTGACAGGACGACTAGCTGCATTGCCTTCCCCAGCCACCAGGTGGCGATTGTCGTGCACATCAATTTTGGCTGTATTGTCGAACCTCCAGGCGACCGTAGCAGAGGCAGTTGCGTTGATATGAGCTACTTCAATACGAGAATGGTAGCGCTGCTCTCGTTCAATTTGCTTGCGATCTTTGCTTTCTTGGTATGACACGCGCGCAGGAGCCTTTCTCACCCTTCCTCCGCCTCCCGTGACTCTCGCTCTCTCCTTGGTCAATGCTCGAGTAGTCTTCTTACCGAGAGTAAGGTTGTTCCCGTTTGCATGACTGCCTCTCTCTATGTGTTTCATAGGGCTGCCCCTCGCAGCAAGAGGGGCTCGCTTCTTACCTCCCGCGGCAAGACCTATCTCCTCCCTCAGGAGCTTGCTGTGAGCGACGTGGCGTTCGCGCCTCTCCTCGGCTGCTCCTCTCTTTAGGAAGGGCCTCTTGGCGACCTTGCCCGTGTCCGTGTGCTCGTAGCGAGTCTTTGGTGCAGTCAGATTCGCCCTTTTCTTCGCTGCCCTTTTCATCTTCTTTGCCGGCACATCAGCCGGAGCTGGAGCAGGGGGACGGGGAGGCAAGAGAGCCTTCTCAGCAGCTCTTGCGGCCTTCTCCGCCTCTGCCGCTTGTGAAGCTCTCCAAGCACGCTGCTGTTGCTCTGCTTGTGCCTTCTCCTGCTCTATCCGCATCTGCTCAATTACATCCTCGAGAGACATCGACACCGCCAGGTTGTCCTTCTCCTTGACCTGCTGGCTCCCTCTCTTGGGACTGGCCACCTTCTTCTTGGGCGGAGAGGGCAGTTTGGTGCCAAAGATCCGGGCCAATTCCCGCAGCTCCTCATCTTCCTCCTCTTTGCCTTTCTTATCATCCGCATCTCCCCCCCTTTCTTCTTCCTCTTCTTCTTCTTTTTCTGTCACTCCCGACTGGACATTCTCCACATTCTCGTCGTCTTCCTGTCTCATGGGCGGTGGGGGTTGAAGTGCTTCGTCAACTCTGGCCCTGGGTCTGACTGCGATACGCCCAGTCGCAGTCACATGCAACTGCTCCTCCGGAATAACTGACATGTCGTAGATAGAGACCGAGATGGTCACAAAGCCGTCATAGCTCGAAAGACTCTTGGCATGCACCTCGCTCGTTACATCCTTGAGCTCGATTTTGAATTCTTCGTGACAAATAAGAAGCATTGGCAGATCCAGCGCATGAGACGGCACATGTCGGCCTGGCTCACGCAGGCGAAGCAGTCCTCTCTCATACTCCATTGTCCCGCAGCTCTGGATGCGGCCTTGCGCGCTCATCACAACAAGGCGCAATTTCGTCACATTCGCAATATTTTCGGAGCTCATGCCATCGCACACCACACTAAACGAACCGCTCCCCTCTTCAAACGCAAAGCTTACAGGAGTCATCTTATCAAATTTCAGATGGACCTGGCTTTGACCCTGCCTCCCGTGGCTCTTCTTGAGCACCTGCACGTCCACACCGAACATGACAGCTGTGTAGGGGTATACTCAGTCTCTGTAATCAGGAGAGGTCTCAACAAGATACACACTTGACGTAAATGCACATTTTCAACAAAATTGGGGGACAATCCGGTCCCTAGAAAGGTCTTTAAAAGTCATAGGCCATTATAAATAAAATGCATCAAAATTGCTCTCCCATAGTGTACGAGTTGATAAAACTCCGCTATGTGGTTATCACTCTAGACTTTGAATCTAGAAACCGGAGTTCGAATTTGTCGTTGAAGAAATGATTAACGTGAGTCTCCGTGGGAGAACTAACATTTTGCCCCTTTTGCCTCCCAGAAGCTCGCTTGGGCCGTACTACTCTCTTCTCCTTCCACACAGTCTACAAAATTCATTTCATCCATCCATCCATCCATTTGTCCCATCTTTCTCAAGGCACCACCACACGTATCACAATCTCTACCGCTGCAAAAATGCGGGCAGGTCACTGTAGTTCATAATTGGTGGAAACATTCTGCCTGCGAGGTAGGCTGCGATGACCCCGAGGCCTACGATTAGCAGAGGGAGGCGTACTTCCATTACCCCGGCCAACATACTATTCTTCTCCCCTTTCACAGCCACAGCCATAGCCTTCTGCTTGTCCTTCCCTTCCGCAGCAGCTCTTGCTTTCAATTCGGTCATTTCCCGCTTCGCCTTAGCCATGGCATTGTCGAGGTCATTCATGTCCTTTTTCACCGCGTCCAATTCGCCCATCTGTGACATAGTGAAGTCTTCCAAGACTGTATATTTTTGTCGGAGCTGCTTGAATAGATCGATACAAGCGTTGAAATTATCTGGCACCTCGCTGGCTTTGACGGCCTCACTGAGTTCACTCAGATTTTTGCGCATTTCTTCCACACGCGACGACACACTCTGAGCGCTGGGCACAGGAGCTCCTGTGTCATCTACCGTATTCCCATTGCTATCCAGTCCGCGTTGTGACGGCATCACCTGGTCATCGACAATGGTATAGACCACCTTCATCTTGGTATT
>MDTE01051867.1_pt1 | contig 10092 bp, 7 predicted proteins | sample 811231 | NCBI WGS metagenome assembly MDTE01 (sample SAMN05326651, study PRJNA326480) | marine metagenome | isolation source: seawater | place: Indian Ocean: Red Sea | collected 2010 | reverse complement strand
GATCCAGTTTGAGCAAGATGGGGAGGATGTGTCGGAGCCGATCCCCGATGCGTTGCTGGTTGACTGCGAGCTAAGCGAGATCTTCGATGAGGTCTACCGTTACGTGATCGCCGCAGCATGGCCCGCATTATCGCCCGTACATCAGCGCGAAGTCGTGGCGCAGCAGATCAAACAGATTTTGCGCGAAGAACTAGTAGACTTGATGCTTTTTACGCCGGAGATGCGGCATCATCAGGATAATCCCGTAGAAGTCTTGCCGGTTATCGGTCTGGACAAGGTTACGGGGAATATCAATTTGAGGGAGTACTATCTCCGGGTGCGCAGTAGTGGAGAGATCGCCTATGTCGAGGATTTTGCAGACGGTCGGTACGTCGATATTTTCGAAATCCGCAAATTGGAGCTCCAGCGGATGCAAGCGGCGATCCAGGAGGAGAAAGAGATTCAGGAGGCCGATCCGGCTCAGGACGGTCGCAAATACTTGTTTACCGTTGGTCGTACTAAGCATATTTTCAGTGAAACGCCCACCGCACTCGTCGATGGGTGTATTCGCGCCGAGAGCGGCGGTCCCAAGATATTCAACGTTTTCTGAGAGGAGATATGGCACACCACACATTTACCCCAGACCACTACCACACCACGATCGGTTGGCACCAGCCGGTGTTGAAGATTGCCCCCGGCGATTCGGTGTCTACGACCACGGTGGACGCTCGTGGCCAGGACCAGCACGGCGAGCAGGTTACCGAGCGTGGCAATCCGATGACCGGGCCTTTCTACATAGAGGGCGCTGAGCAGGGCGATACGCTGGTCGTTCATTTTGAACGGCTCTACCCCAATCGCGACTGGGGCTGGACGGGAATACAGATCGCCCCCAATGTACTGGATCCAGGCTTCGCGGCCGGGGTTGAAGCCGATTCGTCCTTGCATCGCTGGGCGGTTGATTTGGAAGCGGGTACGACGAAGGTCGCGGCTCTTCCGGGTTTGGAGTTGCCGCTTCGACCGATGCTCGGATGCTTTGGAGTGGCACCACCGCGCGGTCAGGCGATTTCGACGGCGACTTCTTCGACCTACGGCGGCAATATGGACTATCGCGGCTTCGTCGAGGGAGTTACGGTCTACCTGCCGGTCGAGGCACCAGGCGCGTTATTTCATCTCGGAGATGGACACGCGGTGCAGGGCGACGGCGAGATCGTGGGGACCGGAGTGGAGATTCCCTTTGACGCGACATTTAGCGTGGATTTGCTCAAAGGGCAGGAGATCGGTTGGCCCCGGGCCGAAAATACGACCCATATTTTCGCGGTGGGCAATGCGCGTCCGCTGGATCAGTGCGTGCAGCATGCCACCAGCGAGTTGGTACGTTGGCTCGAAACCGATTATGGACTCTCGGCCTTGAGTGCCCATGCGCTTTTGGGGCAGTGTGTCGAATACGATATGGGCAATGTCTTTGACCCGGCCTATACGATGGTCTGCAAGGTCGCTAAATCGTTGCTTGAGGATCTGGGCGTTAAGCGCGACGCTTGAGGGCCTCTAATCGATGTGGATAGCGGGGGTTGGGTTGAGATCCGGACCCCCGCTCATTTCATAGCTCCGATATGGAGTCCAATCCCTCGGGTTGGGGCAGGACGTAGCGCACGGGTTGGATGGTTCCGTCGCGCCGGCGTACCTGCTCAACGCGTTTGCACTTGATGACCGAGTGTTCGATCAGAAGATCGTCGTCGATCTGGCAACCATAGAGATAGCTGGTGCCTTTGACGGTTACCCGCTGGCCAACGCGCATCGGATGATCGTTGCTACCGGTCATGATTACGCCGGACTCGATCCGGCTCTGCGCTCCGATTTGTAGATTGCCTTTGAGGATGTTGCGACTGAGTATTTCGACTTCGTCGCTCAAGACCAGTGTTTGTTCCGGGTAGGCGCTCAGTTCGACACCGACTCCGATCTGTACTTCTTCGCCCAATACGATATGACCGCTGAGGTGAGTGCGATCCCCGATCTGAACTCTGCGATTGAGTTGGACTTGGGGGCCGATATGGACTCCCTTGCCGATGACGATATCTAAGGGGCCACGATCCTTGTCCATTTTGAGGATCTGCTCGATGACGGTATCGGCGATGAAGAAGTCCTGCTCGTCGGCGATGGTGATGGTGTCCTTCAGGGCCTCGTAAGCCCAGGTGCGTGCAATGGTCTGCATCTGGTGCCAAACGCTTTTGACATTGAAGGCGAGGATTTCTTCTTCGCTCTCGGCTATCGCCGCGCGTACTACCAGTTGGTGCTGGTTGAAGATCTGGACCAGGTCGGTGAGCATCAACTCGTTCTGGACATTATCAGTGGTGATTTGCTGGATATAGGTACGAAGGGCACGTTCTTTGAAGGCGAAGACTCCGGTATTGATTTCGCGAGTATCCAGCAACTCCTGGCGAGTGAAGTGGTAGGTGCGTCCGTTATAGATTGCCTGGTACGGGTTTGCCGGATCCAGATCGAGGATATCCTTGTATTCTTTTATTTCAATGACCTTGTCGCGGTCGTGACCCGACGGTGTATAGGTGTGATCGCTTGCGGGTACGCGCAGGATTCGGCCGTAGTAGTTGGCCTCACTCGGACCACTGTAGAGGCCGGTTAGTACCATCATATCGCAGGAGGTCTCTTCGAAACTGGTGCGGAATTGAGCAACGACTTTTTCGGTCAAGAGGCCCATATCTCCGAGGAATATATAGATGTCGCGATCGGTATCGGATTCGGCAAATGCCTGCAGGCCGACGCGCACCGCGTCGCCGGTGCCGGCGGGCAAGCCCAATACAGGGTTTTCCTGGTAGGCGAAGAGGCGGCCGAATTGGGATCCCGTCGCTTGGGCGACGTCGATTCCTTTGATGCCGACGACCATGACTTGGTTGGGGCTCTCCAGTCCCTTCTGTACGGCATGTGCTACGCGCAAGACCGTCGGACGTCCCCAGATCTCGTGCAACATTTTGGAGGTTTCGGAGCGGATGCGCTTGCCGTGTCCAGCCGCCAGGACGATGCCGATCCGAGCAAATTCGTCCTCTATCGATGAGTTGAGCGATGTGAGCAGGTCTCGGACCTGCCTGGTTTGCTGCGACATATTAGGGGCTCCCGTCCTAGAAGATATCGTTGTGATCGGTGCGGTGTCTGAGGTGTTATCAGTCCTTGGAATTCTTGAACGCGGCGACCTTTGAGGGGGCTTCGGTCTGGGGGGGATCGGCCAGGGGGATTTCCTCTCCCAGTGCCGATCGCATCAGGACTCTCTGCATGTCCAACTCCTGATCCTGGAGCTTGGAGATCTGGCGGCGAGCATAGGTCCCGTCGGTACTCATCTGGCGGGATTTGGCGCGGTCGGCGAGGGCCAATTCCAGTAAGTCGCGCCAGATGCGTTGTTTGAGCTGCTGATCGCGAATGGGGAAGACGACTTCGACCCGGCCACGCAGGTTTCGATTCATCCAGTCGGCGCTGCCGAGCCAGATCTCTTCTGCACCTCCGTTGGCGAAGTAAAAGACTCGACTGTGCTCGAGAAAACGGCCGATGATGCTGTAGACGCGAATATTTTCGCTGATGCCGGGCAGTCCGGCTCGCAGGCAGCATATACCGCGTACGATAAGATAGATCTCGACTCCGGCCTGTGAGGCTCGGTAGAGGGCGCGGATGATCTCCGGATCCATCAGGCCGTTCATCTTGGCGATGATCGCGGCAGGCCGATTTGCCCGCGCGTGCTCTATTTCGCGTTCGATCCGGTTGAGCATCCCCTGCATCAAGCCGTCTGGGGCCACCAGTAACTCTGTGAAATCGTTGGTACGATGGTGAGCTGTGAGCAAGTTGAAGACCTCGGCGACCTCGGCGGTGATCGCTGAGTCGGCGGTGATAAGACCGAGGTCGGTGTAGAGTCGGGCGGTGGTGTGATTGTAATTGCCGGTGCCCAGATGGGCGTAACGGCGCAGGCGATCCTGATCGCGTCGTACCAGCATCGAGAGTTTACAGTGAGTTTTGAGGCCCATGATGCCGTAGACCACGTGGATTCCGCTCTCCTCCAGACGCCTGGCCCATTCGATATTGGCCTCTTCATCGCCCCGGGCTTTCAATTCGACCAGCACGGTTACTTCCTTGCCGCGCTCGGCCGCGTCGATGAGTGCTTGGGCTACGGCTGAATCGTCGCCGGTGCGATAGATGGTCTGTTTGATGGCTAGGACTTTGGGATCGGTGGCTGCCATGCGAATGAAATCGATCACCGTGGAAAATGATTCGTAGGGGTGGTGCAGCAGTATATCGCGGGTGCGAATAGCTTCAAAAAAGGATTCGGGCTCGGTAGGGAGTTCGCGTTCTACCGGCGAGAAGGGGGTATCTTTGAGTGTGGATCGCGGTACCAGATTGTAGAGTGTCATGACCCGGTGGAGGTTGACGGGGCCTGCGACCTGGAAGACCAGGCTTTCGTCGAGGTCGAAGTGCTGTTGCAGAAGCTGCACCAGCTTTGTGGGAGCACTTGCGGCGATCTCGAGTCGCACCGCGTCGGCTTTGCGCTGTTTTATGACCTGTTCTTCGATTTCTTCCAGAAGATTGTCGGCTTCCTCTTCGTTGAGATAGAGCTCGCTGTTACGCGTCACGCGAAAGGGCGCAGACCCCAGAACATGATAGCCGCGGAAGAGTTCGCTGACTTGCAGGTCCATAATGCCAGCCAGGGTGACGAAATGGAGTTGGTCGCCATCGTCGGGCAGGCGCAGAATCCGCGGCAATACCCGGGGGACTGTTGCTACTCCCATGACCGATTGACCTTGGGTTTCAAGCAGGGCGCCGATGCAGAGCGCCTTGTTGATTACACGGGGAAAGGGATGGGCTGGATCGACGACGATCGGTGTGAGTATCGGTTCGAGTTCTTCCTTCCAGTAGCGGTGCACGAAGTCGAGATGTTCCCCCCGTAATTGGCGTGCTTCCCAGAGATGGATTCCTTCCGCAGCCAGGGCTGGAATCAGATCCTCGTACCAGCAGCGGTACTGCTCGGTCACCTGTTTGTGGGATCGTTCAGCGATTTGTGTGAGCTGTTCGGCAGGGGAGAGTCCGTCAGGGCGACTCGTATTGACTCCCGACTCGTGCAGTTGCAGTAATCCGGCGACTCGGACCTCGTAGAACTCATCGAGATTACTGGCGACGATGGCCATGAATTTGACGCGTTCGAGCAAGGGATTGCGCAGATCCTGCGCCTCTTCGAGTACCCGGGAGTTGAAGTCGAGCCAGGAAAGTTCGCGATTTATATAGTATTCAGACCGATAGAGGTCTAGTTCGGCTTGAATTTGGGTTTCACGCATGGAGGAAAGGCCTTTTTTCTGGTTTCCTAAATTGTGTGATAAACAGTAGGATAAGTCAAATAAAAGCCTTCTGTGGAGGTGAAAATGAATTCTATTCTATACAGTGTCAGCAGGTTAGATCGCCCGGGGCTAATCGAGTTGGGCTATGATTGATCGCACTAATTCTACCGATTGTCTCAGCGCCTCTTTGGGTTCACCTTCGATGCCGCATTCGTAGGCCAGGTAGCCTGCAAAGCCGATGTCTTTGAGTGCCTGTAGGCCGGCTCGCCAGTCGATGTCGCCGCTACCTGGCTGCAGACGGGTATTGTCGGCCATATGTACGTGAGCTACGTGTTTGCCGGCTTGGCGGAAAGCTGCGGGGGTATCGGTCTCCTCGATATGCATGTGAAAGAAGTCGCTGAGTAGCGCTACGCCTTTCGGCTCGCCGGCGCGTTCGATAATTTCGACACCGTCGGCTTGACGCCGCAGCAGGTGCTGTTCGTAGCGGTTGAGGGGTTCGAGGAGGAGCAGGGTCTGTTGGCTTTCGGCATAGGCGGCCAGGTCTTTGACCAACTCGACGAGGAGGTCCTTTTCCAATGAGATGGCATCGCTGAGCGGTGAGAGATCGGGGATCCGGGGCGGACCGAAAATCGGAGCTACGATCTGGCCGATTGCTTTGAAGTGGCCGCAGGCGGCCAATTGTCGACGGGTTTCATCGAGGCTATTTCGGCGTTTGGCCGGGTCGGGATCTAGCCAATCGAAAGTTTCCTGGCCGCAGACCGAGGCGATCACAATAGAACGACCTTTCAAGGCTTGCTCATAGGTCTCGATTTGATCGTAGAGGCGCGACCTGCCGCCGACTTCGAGGCCTTCGATCGCCAATTCTTCGGCGAAGTCGAGTTTTTCGCTGAGGCTCTCCCCGGGCAGCAGGCTTTCCTGGAGGGCGATTTTCATGGTGGTCCTTCTTTCAGAAGCGAACCCCGAGTTTGATATTGTCCTCGGGGTGAGTGGCGATTTTGGGATATTCTTCGATCAGGTTGTCGAAGGAAACGATCGGTTGCACGATCGGTTCACAGTCGATCTGGCCTTCGCAGAGCAGGCGCCAGCAGATCTCGTAGATGCGTTCGTTGTTCCAATTGGGATGGTCCGGATTGGGTTCGCTGTTGGCTCGGGAAAAGACGATCCGTGGCCGATTCATATGGGCTTCGGCTCCCAGGTCCAGCCCGGTCGACCAGGCGCCTGGATAAGCGCCGGCGACTACGGTGCCGTGGTAGGCCACTCCGCGCAGGGCCTGCTGCATGGCGGTGGGGTGGCCGCTGTAGTCGATGACGATATCGGCGCCTCTCTTGCCGGTGGCCTGCTTGATTTCCAGGCCGGCGTCGCAGGTGGTGGGGTCGATGACAAGGTCGGCGCCGCAGGCCTGTGCAGCTCGCCGCCTGTTTTCCAGTGGATCCACAGCGATGATTGGGTAGGCGCCGGCCAGACGGCAGATCTGCAAGACCACGAGGCCGATAGCTCCCAGTCCCGAAACGGCGACCGCATCGCCGACGCGTACTCGACCATCGCGGACGGCGCCGAGGGCGAAATCCGCTGGATCGAGGCAGACGGCGGCTTGCCAGGGTACGTCGATGGGCAGGGCACGCACGGTTTCGGGCCAAATATGTTCTTCGCGGAAGGGGCCGTAGTTGAAGACCTGATCGCCTTCTTTGCATTGGGTTACGCCGGGGCCTAGCTCGACGACGGTGCCGATACCCATATTGCCCAGACCCAGGGGATAGTTGACACCCTCTCCCTGGTTGTCGAATATGCGCAGTTCGCGATCAAAATTTCCGCGCGGGTTGGCATAGCCTTTGAATAATGACATTTCGGTGCCGTGTTTGGCCGCGGCATAAAGGCTTTTGACCCGAATTTGGCCTGTACTGAGGGCGGGAGACTCGTATTCCCGGAAAGCCACTTGCTCCGCGGCTGGTGCGATAAACTCTCTCGGCATGGGTTGACTCGCTTGACGAAATGCATGCTTTTGGGTTTATATGGTTTGGTTTAGCAGCGGAGAATATACACTCGCTGAGTTCGGTCAGCAATTCACAGAGGGATATCATGAAAGAACGCGCAAAAATCGTAGTGCCCGGGGATAACCCGACCCAGATCGGTGGTTCACCCCACCTAGAACGGCTTGGTCCCTATGGGGATCTCGAACTCTTTACTGACACCCCGGCCGACTCGGCCGAAAAGATCGCTCGGGCAGAGGGTGCTCAGGTCATAATTAATACTCGCGGGGTTGTCACCTGGCGAGAGGAGATGCGTTCGCTGCCGGATTTGAAAATGATTGCGACCTGTTCGATTGGAACCGATATGATCGATTTGAATATTGCCAAGGAGCTGGGGATCGTCGTGTCCAACCAGCCTGGTCGAACGGCGCCGGTAGTGGCCGAACACATGTTCGGGCTGATGTTCGCGCTGGCGAAGCGCGCCTATTTTCAGACTGCAGAGCTCAAGGCAGGACGTTGGACCCGGATGATGAATACCATGCTCCAGGGCAAGGTACTGGGGGTGGTTGGCACGGGTAGTATCGGCGTGGAGATGGCGCGTCTGGCTCGGGCGATTGGTATGGAGGTCGTCGCCTGGACCTTTAATCCTTCGTCGGAGCGCGCGGCTGAATACGGAGTGCGCTTTGTCGAACTCGACGAATTGTTGCAGCTGGCCGATGTGGTCAGTTTGCACGTCAAGTTGACCGAAGATACCCGGCACCTGCTCGGGGCGCGGGAATTGGGGTTGATGCGGGAAGGGGCCTTGTTGTTGAATGGAGCACGGGGCGATGTAGTCGATATCGAGGCGTTGCATGAGAGTTTGGTAGCGGGGCATCTAGGGGGGGCTGGGCTCGACGTGTTTCCCCAGGAGCCGTTGCCGGAGAACCATCCGATCCTCGAGTGCGATCAGGTGATATTGACCCCTCATGCGGCAGATCAGACGCTGGAAGGGGTGGATTTGCTGAATGGAGGGGCGGTGGATAATGTGATCGCGTTTTTAGAAGGACGGCCCCAGAACAATGTTGCAGTGTGATAAGTGTAGAGTGTAGAAGGGGCGAACCATTAGGAGCCGGATATCGGGGTGTAGTAGTGGTCTAAAGCGCTGCTCGGATATTCGGTTCTAAACAATAACGCGGAGAGAATTGGTTATGTTTCGATCGCTGGGGACTGGTGCGCTCGGCGTGCAGGTCGATGGGTTGGCCGATGGGCTTGGCCTGGCGGCCCAGTACGGATTTGCGGGATACAATTTTTCTATCGGGGAAGTCGCGGTACTGGGAGCGGAAAGAGCCATGGACTTGGCGGCTGAGCATGGGGTGCGCCTGGCTTCATGGGGGTTCCCGGTAGATTTCCGCGGGGAGGAGAGCCAATACCGGCAGGATATGGAGCATTTGCCCGAATTGGTGAAGGTTGCTGGAGCATTGGGTGTATCGAGGACGGCAACCTGGGTGATGCCCGCATCGGATGAGTTGACCTATGAGCAGCATTTCGCCTTCCATGTCGAACGGCTCAGACCGGCGGCGGTAGTGCTCGGTGGCGAGGGAATTTCTTTGGGATTGGAATACATAGCACCGAAGACCTTGCGCTCAAATAAAAAATATGCCTTTGCCCATACGATGGAGCAGATGCAGGAGCTCTGCGAAGCCGTGGGCGAGAATGTGGGTTTTTTGCTCGATAGCTGGCACTGGTACACGGCTCATGAAACGGTGGACGACTTGCGCAGCTTGCGCGCCGATCAGGTTGTGGATGTACACGTCAACGATGCGCCGACCGGTGTCGCGGTCGACGAGCAGCTAGACCATGTGCGCGAATTGCCCGGGGTGACGGGGGTGATCGATATCAAAGGTTTTCTGCGGACTCTGCAGGAGATCGGTTATCAGGGGCCGGTGATGGTCGAACCGTTCTCTCAGCGGGTGCGCGAAATGGAGCGGGAAGAGGCGGTTGCCGCTACGGCAGCGGCGCTGGATCGGGTATGGGAGCAGGCGGGTCTGGTTTGAGCCTGAGGTTAGCTCATGTCTTTCCCACCGACCGAGTGGCCTATTTGATGCGGGCGCGATTGATGCGTCTGCAGGAGCTAGGCTTCGCGGTCAGCATCATTTGTGGTGATCGAGGGTATGGCGGTCGCCTGCGGGAGTGCGGTCTCGAGGTCATCCAGATTCCCTTTGCCCGCGAACTAGCACCGTGGACGGATTTGCGCTGCCTGTGGGCGCTGCGGCGCGAGCTGGGCAGTGGGCACTACGATATTGCCCACTCGCATAATCCGAAGGGAACGTTGTTGGGGCCGGTGGCGGGCCGCCTGGCCGGAGTCAAAGCCGTGGTGCATACGGTGCACGGTTTTTTATTCAACGAAAACAGCCGCGGAATGCATCGTCTAGCTGCCGAGGGGGCTGAACGATGGTGTGCTCGCTGGAGCGACGATCTGTTCTTCCAAAGCCGCGAGGATTTCGATTATGCCCGGGCGCACCGCTACAAAAAGCCTGAAAGGTTGCACTGGATCGGCAACGGGATCGATGAACGGCGTTTCGCACCATCATTGCATCCCGGGGCTCGTGAGGAGAAACGCGCCGAATTGGGTTTGGGTGCGGACGATTTGGTCGTGGGGATGGTGACGAGGTTGGTGCGGGAGAAGGGCTGCGTCGAGTTCTTTCAGATGGCGGCGCATATTATCCAGAAGTGGCCGCAGGTGCGCTTTCTGATGGTTGGGATTCCCGAGGAAAAGGATCAGTCGGATGCCGTCGACCCGGCGGTGTTGATGCGAGAGTATGGAGTAGCGGATCGCTGTATCG
>MDTE01145243.1_pt1 | contig 10093 bp, 6 predicted proteins | sample 811231 | NCBI WGS metagenome assembly MDTE01 (sample SAMN05326651, study PRJNA326480) | marine metagenome | isolation source: seawater | place: Indian Ocean: Red Sea | collected 2010 | reverse complement strand
TGTGTTATAACGGTTTGCGTGTTTCGCATCGGCGAATATAGTTGTGTGTAATGGTTTTTTCTGTAATTTAAGTGAGGAGGACGTTCCGCAGTCCATGCCCAACTCTTATTGCAACTTTAATCGTGTCAGGAGCCAGCTTTTTGGTTGTTACGAGGTACCACATCAGTGTCTATCTCATTCATTTGTTTACTCCGCGCTACGTGGTAGATCGTCCGTTTATGACAATCAAAATAATTCTGGTCTCCTCAAGGACGGTTTGCATTCGCTCTGAAAGTGACTTCATCCCGCTTCTCATCCTGGTGCCGTTTGGTTTCATAGTCCATCCAGTCTTTGTGCTCGCGTAGAGCTAGCTAGCTACCAGCCATGACGTAGAGAGTCTTCCTTTCGCCATTTGAGATCCTCGCCACCAATCGACCATTCTTCTTGTCTTAATTCTTCGTGGAAATCGTGCCAAAACTGATGGAATCGGTTCCGTCCCCTGAACCGTCGAGGAGTGACAAAAGTGGGCTTGCAGCCAATTTTTCTACAACATCTTTTTTTTTGAGCCGGCACGTTCTTCGGCTGAGAAATCAGAAAGAATGTCGTAATCTTATTACGAGTGTTTGAGTAGTATTTGCTTTTCTCAAGCGGTCATCACGGTCTCGGCTTCGTCCGATCGTGATGGCCATCCTTAACTGTCTCTGACTAAAAACTCATATGTATTTCCTTCAGAAAATTCTAACTACCTTTGATTTCGACCGATAAAAATTGATTCCTTTCGGATAATCGTTTTCCTCGATCTGGATTTTTATCTGCATTTTTGCGTTCCCTTCTCCGCCGCAACCCAGTAGCCGATCCGATTGCCCGACAGTGCACGTAACGCAACGCGGGACGTCCGGTGACTGACGCTTCGTCACGTCTGTCCTCTTCGGTGCTCCTTTGCTTTTTATATCCTCGCACCCGCCGCCGCCGAATATGAGCGCTGTTGCCGCGCCGTCGGCCTTCGCGCCTTCTACCACCGCCCTCAAGCCCCGCACGCGTGATGCGCGAAATGGCCGACGGGCCGTCAAGCCCAGCCGTGCGGTCACGGCGTCCACCGGAACCCTTGAGAAGCTTTATCTCGAGCCCATCAAGAAGATTGAGGGCACCGTTACTCTACCGGGCTCCAAGTCCATGTCCAACCGCATCCTGCTTCTCGCCGCCCTTGCGAAGGGCAAGACCAAGGTGCTGAACCTTTTGGATAGCGACGACATCCGCTTCATGGTCGACGCCCTCAAGCAGCTCGGCCTCGAGATCACCGAGGATCGCGACAACAACGTGCTCGAGATCGAGGGCTGCGCTGGCAAGTTCGCCGTCGAAGGCACTGAGCTTTTCCTCGGCAATGCGGGTACCGCGATGAGGCCTCTGACCGCCGCTGTTGCCGCCGCGGGCAAGGGTACTTTCGTCCTCGACGGTGTCGAGCGCATGAGAGAGCGCCCAATCCAAGACCTGGTCGATGGCCTGAAGCAGCTTGGCGTCGATGCTGAGTGCACCATGGGAACGGGCTGTCCTCCCGTGAAGGTCGTGGCTAACGGCCTCCCCGGCGGACGCGTCGAGCTCAAAGGATCCGTCAGCAGCCAGTACCTCACCGCAGTGCTGATGGCGGCTCCTCTGTCCACTGGCGATATCGAGATTGTCATCACTGACGAGCTTATCTCAAAGCCCTACATCGACATGACCGTCAAGCTGATGGAAAGGTTCGGGGTCGAAGTTCAGGTCTTTGACGACATGCAGCGATTCGTCGTCAAGGGTGGACAGACCTACCAGTCGCCCGGCGAGGCCTTTGTGGAGGGTGATGCATCCTCAGCATCGTACTTCCTTGCCGGCGCGGCCATCACCGGAGGAAAGGTGAAGGTTATTGGGTGCGGCACGGACAGCCTGCAGGGCGACACGAAGTTCGCTGACACCATGGGCCTCATGGGCGCGAAGGTGGAGTGGGGCAAGAACGATGTCACCGTCACGGGCCCCGGTGGCAAGCTCAAGGCCATCGACGTGAACATGAACGCCATGCCCGACGCCGCCATGACCCTCGCTGTGGCGGCGCTGTATGCGGACGGTGTCACCACCATTCGTGACGTCGGGAGCTGGAGGGTGAAGGAGACGGAGCGTATGATCGCCATTTGCACCGAGATGAGGAAGCTCGGATGCGACGTGTACGAGGGTGCTGACTACTGCGTCATCACTCCCCCAGAGAGCGGCAAGATCAACGAGGGTGTCTCCATCGATACCTACGACGATCACCGTATGGCTATGGCATTCTCCCTTGCCGCGTGTGGGGGTGTTGGTGTCACTATCATGGACCCGACGTGCACGAAGAAGACGTTCCCGACCTACTTTGATGCCCTAGCTGCGGTGACCGTGTAAATACAGTGTGTGCAACAAGGAGGGTACGTAACTTTTAGCACGTTGATTAATAAGAGGTATTACTACGAAGGCGGTGCCCCCGTCTGCTCCATAGTCTGCTGGTTAAGCTCCGCGAAGCGCAGACTCACGCGAGCAGAGTGCTTCAAAAACTTTTCGCAGCACTTGGTGACGCACTGCGGGAACGAGAGAGGAAGAGATGTCAGCTGATTCCAGGATTCGCTCTGGTGGTGGCAGGTGGAGCGTGTCTTGTCGGCAGCCTCACCCGCTCCTCATCCTTCTCCAGATCCTTTCTCCGGAAACTCTGCACACAATTGGAGAAGCATTTCTCCACCAGACTATTGTACATGCGAAGACTGTCGCGGACTTGCATACTCTCGACCATCGCCGTCATTTTCCTCTCATCTTCGGGGGGGACCCCGGTCAACTGAGACGGATCCATCTGTCTTAACCCTAATCCCTTCTACCCTGCGGCTGGCTCGTGTTTTACAGGCACGAAACAGGTTTCCGTGCTTCTGAATGCAGCCTGAAGCTACCCAGGTATGGTGGACTTCTTGAGGCTGATCAATGCCCACGGGTGTGGCAGAGAAAGTGGGCAGAAGGCAGCAGCGGTGGTGAGATAATAAAACTCCTGTCACGCGTTGCCAACAGCACGAAAATGAGTTTGTTACATTCTGAGCCGGACTTGGACGTGAGGGACGGGGGCATACGCGATGTTGCTTCAGTACGCGGAGGCCTTGTGCGCTAGGCATCTAGTGCTTGCTAGTGCGTCGCCCCGGAGGCGTGAAATCCTGGGCAATCTCGGGTTGAAGTTCGATGTGGTGGTGTCTCGTTTCGACGAGGATTTGGACAAGGCGAAGTTCGGAAACGGTGGCGAATACGCCGTGGCGACCGCGCAGCACAAGGCGTTAGAGGTTGCCGATCGCCTCGAGCAGGAGGAAAACTCGCCGTTCATGATTATCGGGGCCGATACGGTGGTAGAAGCACCTGATGGAACTATCATGGAGAAGCCCAAGGACGAGGCAGAGGCAACAAACATGCTTTTGTCGTTGCAGGGCGTCTCTCACCAGGTTCATACCGGAGTTTCGCTAGTATTTACGGACGGCAGGCTCGTGAAGTCGTTTTCGGAGACCACTCACGTGACTTTCGCCCCACTCGACATCGAGGAGATTGCGGCTTACGTGAAAACTGGGGAACCTTTCGACAAGGCTGGTGGTTACGGTATGTTACTTGATTGACTCCTCCGTTTTATGTACATTTTTCGTTGTGGAGACCATCTAAAGTTCACTTCGTAATTCTCGCGGCGCAGGTATTCAAGGGCCAGCAGGTGCGTTTGTCAGCTCGATTAGCGGATGCTACTTCAACGTCATGGGGTTCCCCATACACAAGTTTGCGAAGACGATGTCTGACCTGATCAAGGATGAGACAATCAAACCGTAGACGTTTTTTAGCCATGGGACTGATTGTGTCGTCTCATCCTCTCCTCAAGCCTCCTTGTTCTTGACCTCCTTCTGACAAGCAGCCTTAGCCTCGAGCTCCGCACCACCGGGCTTGTCGTTCTCGAAGGCCTTGAGCTCATCCTTGTAATTGGCCAGCGTGTAGTTGGTGGCAGCCCCTGGTCCACGGAGCCGAACGAGAGCCATGTCGTAAGCCCGCGCCGCAGCGCTTTCCTCGTTGTACAGGCCGAGATAGATGTGCTTCGAGTTTGGCATGCCGATCCTCGCCTCCCACCTGCCGTTAGGGTGCTGGGTCACGCCGCGGAAACCGGACGAGCCACGCGCAAAACCTTGGCTTTGCCTGCGAATCGCCATGACCAGTTCCTCAAGGCTTACAGAAGCCATGTATCCACTCAGCTCTGTGTACTTCGCCTCCGGGAAATTCAGCTTGACTTTTCGCCCTGTCTTGCCCCCTTTGCACTTCATTGCGGCGACGTCATAGGCCTCGGCGGCGTGCTCTTCCTTATCATATCCGCCCAAGTACATCTGTTTGCCTGTCTCTTTGACCCAAATGTGTGCTTCCCACCTGCCGCTGCGCTTGTGCTTGGTGACACCTCTGTACTGGCTGGATCGAGGCTTCTCACCGCCACCACCGGGGATAGCTTTCTCTCCGTCGACGCAAGGAAGGTTGTGGATATCTGCCAAGCCGTTCTCTTCTTTTGCTAGAAATGGCCTGCTCGTAGCACTGCCGCTGCTGTGATTGTCAAAGAGGCCTCTTTTGCGGGTGTTGGTTAAGTTTCCTGTCTTCTCGTCCAGCGTCTTGTCGGGATTTGGACGGCAACTCCTCTTCTTCTTGTTGTTGGCCTGCGACCCAGTGGCTGTGCCAGCGATCACGGTGGACTTGAGCACGCGTTTGACACTCATCTCATGGGTCGTCTGCTCTCGTGCCGTCGTGGGGATCGCGTTGGTAAAGCCATTGGTAGGTGCGATCGACTCCTCGAGGCAGCCATGGGCCCACGCAACTTTTGGCATGTTGTCGTCGCTTCCCGACGTAGGAGGCGCGGCGTTCAAGCCTACCAGTTCTGTGGGCATGCGGTTCGTCTCGTTAGTCTGCTGCGTCTGCTGTGGTCCGTTCTGACGATCATGGGAAATGTCCGCGAAACCGAACTCTGGGCATGAATAGAAAGTGGATACACCGCAGTGGTTAAAGAGAAGGAACTGGACGCGCGGAGGGCGGCCGCGACCGACGCAAAGGCGTTATCTACTGGATGACCTCGGTAAAGGATTACGCACCGCGAAGCTCTTCGTCCGTCAGGAAGCTGGACGGGATATCCCACCCCGACATCATGCGCTTGTTAAGAAGTTCCGGAGCCTGAGGGTCTGCGGCGTGGCCGCCTGATAAAGGGAACTTCAGCCCGTTCTCCACCAAACCCTTATCAGAGCGGCCGGCGCGCGATGAGGCACCGGATAGACGTCAGACGTTGCTAAAGCCGAGGAGCTCTCCGCGATACACTTCTGAGTATGTCGAGCGCGGCGAACCAGTGTTTACGCCCCGGCGGCTGACCACTTTGCGCCAGAGCCCTGCCGATACGCCAAAGCGCGATATCCGAGAACCAAGCAACGACCTCGTTGGGCGTGATCAACATTCATGTTGATCCATCCGAGACTAAATTTCTTGGAAGCCGCGCGAAGAAGACACAGAATAAGGATGAATCGTTGTGACAGACTGGGGAGGATTGCTTGTCAAAAGTTTCTACTCCTCGTCGCTCTCCTCCTCAGAAGAGGACGCCTCCTCCAGCCAGCTGATGAACGGCTTCGCCTTTTCGAAGAACCGTGCATCCATGTCCGGATCCAGCGACAACGCAGCCTGTTTTTGCTGGCCCCAAGCAATTATTGCCTCCTCCGAGAGGACGTCCGCGTCGTACAGCACCTGCAGTGTCTTTGCCGCCGCGCCGAGGTAGCGAACACCACCTGTGCGCTTTACAAACGGGCTCGCCGAGAGAGCCAGAGCCTCGACTTTGTTAATGGCGAGAATCTGATCGGCGCGCTTCTTCAGCATCATCTCTAACATCTCACCATTCGTCTCGAGCTGCTTGGCGAGTTGGGCCAACAGATCCTTGTCTGTTCCCGCGGGCTCGGAAGGGTGAACCTTGGGAAGGCCATCCGGGAGACCGCTGGGTGCAGGAAGCACGAGTGACATCACGCAAGCCGTCGCAAGGGCGCCCGTCTCAGCGAATGATCGACCCAAAGACTCCGCCAATTTCTTTAGCGCGGCAGCCTCAGCCTCAGAATCGCGAGATTTGCCCTGCATCCCAAGAATTGCCACTTCCACGTCCCGCTGATACTCGCATTCAGCCTTGTCCTCTGCTTCCTCAGCGCCAGGACCGAGAGCGGCTCGACGCAGGGTACGAAGCGAATAGAAGATCGCAGTACCGTCGCGACGAAGACGACCGAGGAACTGCTGGAGGTCCTCCCATGCCAGTAACCTACCGAGATCCTCCTGAAGCAGAAGGGTGTCAACCGCCGGGCAATCCGTACCATAGATGGACGAGTAGTCAACCACGAGGACGTTAAGAGGCGGGGCGCGACCCTTCAGTGAGTCGGGTACGGTCAGCAGAGCCTGGTTGTACAGGCGCTTAACCATAGGATCCGTTCCACTGCCGCACGCGTACGCGATGCCCTTGGAAAGCATGACGAGCGTGTCGATGTCAGATTCAAGCGCCTCTGCCACGGACACCTTGAGCATCGGTCGCAGGGTGATGAGGCCAATCTGCCCCTCTGTCTCATCGCCCATCTGTGCCTCTTCCTCCTCGTCCTTCTTTTTCGCTTTCTTCTCGCTCTTGGCGGACTCTTTCATCACGCGCTCGGCCTCCTTCAGCTTCGAGTTGAGCCTATGCACCTCCTGCGTCCACTGCTCCGAGTCACCAAAACCCGCAAGCATGAGTGCAACCTTCCTCGGGTCAATGCAACCCACCATCGTGACGCCCTCCTTGGACAGAGCACCGCGGATGCCGTCAACCTTCTTCGCGGCACCGACGCCCGTCGCCCACTGCGCCTTCAATCGGGTGAATTCTTCATACGACAGGTTCTTGAAGATTGGCTCGACGGCGTGGCGCAGGGACTTGACGTCGCCCTGAATCTTGTCCCAGTCTCCGCCGGGTCCCTTTATGCCCAGCAGGTCGTTACCCTGCGCGGGATTGAGGTGGCGCAGGAGGAGAGTCGGCATGCGAGCATCGGACATAACTCGCTGGTACTCCGCATGGTTGTTGAACAGCGCCAAGGGGCTGATGGGTGAGAGTGAGGTCTTCTCCTCTGAGTACACGTTGAGGGTGGACATCGGCAGGTCGTAGGGCTCCAGGCTGATGGTGATCTGCCTGGCGGGCGTCGTACCGCGCCACCACGGCTCGAGACCCTCCCAGGGTCCCAGCGTAGCGGAAGCAAGTACAGCAGCGACGGGCATGTGGTTCTGGATCGTTGAGACGACCCCGAGCACGTTGGGGTCGAGGTGGATACCCATGTTCGGCTCATCAAAGTAGAGAAGCAGGTTGTTCTTGTGGTAGAAGCTCGACTCCTTCGCGGCGTGAGCCGCCTTCAGAAGCGAGGCGGTGGTGTTGAGGTCGGCGATGATAATGTCGGGCTTGCCCGCACCGCGATCCTTAAGCTTATATCCCACGTCCGCGGCATACTCCAGCTGCTGCTCGATGGTGCCTGAACCGGCGCTGAGCTTTTCGCCAATCGCAGCCTTGGCGCGCAGCGCCTTCCTGTTCCGCGCCTTGTCGCGAATGGAGTAGGGACGACGCACCTGGTGAAGGGTGCCATCACCAGAATGATCGCGCGCGGCGGTCCAGTAGGGCGCGGCGTGCGCCTCGCACTCTTGACCGACGCGCTTCAGGACCTGCTTGGTGGGCACGGAGTACACCAAGATGACGTTTGGGTGCTTCACCTTGAGCAGCCTAAGGTGCACCATGAGCGCGGTGAACGTCTTACCGGAGCCGGTCGGGGTAGACAGGATGACATGTAGAGGCAGAGGGGGCTTGGCGTCTGCCTCGATAGCCTTATTTACGGTCGTGTAGTGCTTGTCGAGCTCCTCGAGCAACTCGTGCTGGTGCTTGTACATGCGCGCCACGCCGCCAGACTGCGCGCCACCCTTGTTTGTCCACAGGTGCATGGCTTCGAAGGCCTGGTCCTTGATCCTGTTGCTGGTTTGATCCCAGAGGATCTGAGCCGCTTTGGCTTCCACGGAACCCGGTCCGTGCTTCAGGGCTTCGCGGCGCAGGAACAGGTGGTCCGCGGCAGACGAGGATGCGTTGACAACGACGTTGAGAAAGCGCAGGGTGTGCTTGCCGTGCTCCCTCATCGCCTTGATCTCGTCCAGCACCGCCTGAGCCCAGAGGGACTGAAGACGTTTCTTTTCAGCTTTGTCATTCGAGGCTTCCTCGTACTTCTTCGGGAAGCACTCCTTGACGAGCGTCTTCCAGAGATCAGCCTCCTTCCTCTGCACGTAAAAGAATTCGAACACCTTGCCCTCCAACAGCGCGGGGGGCGCCTCGAGGGCGCCGTCCCAAGGCTGTAACTCGCGCATGATGCGGAAACCGGCGCTGCCACGGACCTTAGCGACGAGGTCGGAGTTATCGATATCCGCCCAGTCATGGCTCTGCGAGATTCGGGCGAGGAAGTCGAGGTAAGTCGAGGGCGGGGAACGAGGTGGGCGATCGGGGCGGGCGAGATAGCCTCTGATCGCGCAGGGGGCGAAACAGGCAGTCCTCGGGACGCACCGAGAGGCCGGATCCGACGTCGACGCTCAGGGTCGGGTCGACTTGGGGTTCGAAGTCGTCGTGGATGTGACCATCATCATCGGAGGAGTATTCATCGGCGTCACTCATACTCGGACGTGCGCCGCCTGTATAGGTCAATGAAGATGGGCGGTCTCCAACGCATCTTGGGGCAGACTGCGTGCATATCGTCATGGGCACAGCTCCAATTGCAGTTAACATCACCTATTTCCAACAGCTTCCCTGACTGATTTTCTATTCACATATTTTGAGGGTTCTAGGGTTTAACGCGATCTCATCAGCTCAGATTCGTTCAACGATCGACGAACGAAAGGGGATAAAATCGCGACGGACGAACACCTTCTTCCACCTTCTTCCAACGTTTATCGGCCTCACCAGCTCAGAATCGTCGACGCGAAACCGCCGACGCTCATTAACCCGTCAGACGAAAGCGCCGAGTTTCCGCCGTGCGCACGTCCTCTTCGGGTACCCGCCGCGCTAAACGCTCCTATCACAGATTTTTAACGAGGCACCGCATCGCAAAAGATGGCGGTCAGGAGGCGCGCGGGAAGCGCCCGTAAAATGATGGCCTTCAGCAGGATCGTGAACTGCCACACCGTGGAAGAGTACGCCAAGGTTTTCAAGAAGGCGGGCGACAACGGATTGGTCCTCGTCGAGTTCGTCGCGGGCTGGAGCTCCTCCAGCAAGAGCATGCAGCCGTACATGACCACCTTGGCCAAATCGGCGGAGTACAAGAAGATCCACTTCGTCAGGATCGACATGGAGGCGCTCCCTGAGATCGCTCAGAAGTGTAACGTGAAGGCGCTGCCCACGTATCAGCTGTGGAGGGGCGACGAAAAGCTCGAGGAGATGACCGGCGCCTTGCCCGCAAAGCTCGTGGCCATGCTCAAGACTCACCACATCAAGGAGAAGAAGGGCGGGGTGGGCAACTTGGTGGCCTTTGTGGGAACGCTCGTGCTTGGCGTGTTCGGTCTGCTGAAGATCAAGGACCGGATCGAGGAGTGGGAAGCCGAAGAGGAGGAACGAGCCGCGATCCGCGAGGCCGAGGAAGAGGCTCGAAGGCTCGCCGAGGAGGAAGCCACCCGCGCCAGGCAGGCGCGGCTCAGGCAGCAGGCGGCGTCCAGGTCGACAGCGTCTTCTGCGAGGAGGGGTTAAGCGAAGAGCACCGCATGTAGAAGAAGACACGTTGAATTCTACCATTCTATTTTGTCATCTTGAAAGCGTGCGCGGCAAAAACCTTGAGTCTAAAACATCTTGAACTGATCGAACGCGGCGTGGTGTTGGGGCTCTGGCTTCTTTTTCTCGGACGGAGTGTATGTGGTGTCCGGCATGATATCCAGCGGCATGCCTCCCATCTGTGGGGGCATCATACCCTGACCACCGTTCATCACTCCTCCCGTCTGGGGCATCATGCCTCCCATCTGGGGCATCATGCCTCCAGTCTGAGGCATCATGCCTCCCATCTGGGGCATCATGCCTCCAGTC
>MDTE01072654.1_pt1 | contig 10093 bp, 8 predicted proteins | sample 811231 | NCBI WGS metagenome assembly MDTE01 (sample SAMN05326651, study PRJNA326480) | marine metagenome | isolation source: seawater | place: Indian Ocean: Red Sea | collected 2010 | reverse complement strand
CGTGGTTGCAAGAAAGGTGGTCCGCCACGCCCGCCTCCAGGTCCCCGCCCAGGACCACGACCTTCTCCTTCTTGCCCGGACGGAGTCTCGCCTGATTCCGCCGCCTCAGCTTGCTTGGCTATCCGTTCCGCAACCCGCTTGACTTCCGAAACCGTCCGTTCCTTGCGCTCCTCGTCCACAATGGCCTCGGCCCAAGTCATTGCGGTCTCAGGATCCTTGCGGACCACTTCCCTGACAAAACGCTGGATCGGCTCGTCCATGAGCTCACCGGCAGGAAATTCATTCAACCACTCGGCGGTAGCGGTCGGGTCCTTGCGGGCCCATTGGCTGACCACTTCCTCCATGCTCTCGGATCGAGTCTCCCCTTCCGGCATCCGCCCTACCCATTCCGCCGCCTTGGCAGGATCTTCCCTAGCCCATCGCTCGGCAACGTCTTCGCCTACTTGGGTCTTAACCTCCGACTCCTCCATCCCATCGACCCATTCAACCGCACGCCCAAGATCTTCACGGGCAATCTTCTTGCCAATTTCGCCATAGGCAAAGTTCTTGAGTGAGCCATCAGGCAAATTCCCCGCCCAGTTCATGGCCACGTCCTCACCTTCCGTCCAAGATCTTTCCAACAGAATGGAAGCGGCCCGGCCACGTGATCTGCCATAGGGCATTGTCGTCATCAGTTCGGTCGCTCCGACCATATCGGTCTCGGACATTCCTCTGACAATCCCGATAAAGTACGGATTGTCCTCCCCCTCGAAATTCTCCTTTGCCCAAGCAATCGCACCCTGCGGATCACTCCTCGACCAGGAATCCATGACCGCGCCCGACCCAATATACTTTTCCATGCGGCCCTGTTCCTGCGTCCACTTCATTGCCCCCTCGGGATCAATCTGGGCCCAACTGAAGGCAAGCATCCGAAGCTCGCTGAAGCGACCCGGCCCACCGGGCATCTTATTATAGGCATCGACCGCCGCCTGAATGGACTCCGCATCCCCGTTTTGCAAAAGCTCGGCAAAGGCTAGCGTTCTTTCGACCGGGTTGCTGGATTCTATCCTGGTCAATATGTCCCGCTCGTTACTGACGATTTCCCGGGGGACAACCTCGCGCACAATTGGATCACCATCGCCTCCACTGTTAAAAGCCTCCACGTCAGCTGAAGAAAGTTGAATCGCTTTGGGTGGCAGAGGGGGAAGGTTGCCGGACGGCGCTTTCTCTTCTTTCCGGACAACCTCTGGATTGTCCTTCAAAGGTTCGGGTCTGTTCGACAATCCCACCCAATAGGCACAGGCCGCGGTAAGCACCCATATGAAAATTAAAATGGCTTTGTTCATGACGTAATCCGCTCCTAAGTTTTTCCTTTATTAATTATCGTTTTATACTGAAATCCAAGCAAGAGCCAAGAGATAAAAAAACCGATCCCGCCAGCCGGGGTAAGCTTGATCAACCAATCGTCACCCCCGAAGACCCATACGTAGATGCTCCCCGAGAACAACAGAATGGAGGCAACCAGCAAGTAACCGTTGAGGGAGTACAGGAAGCCGGGCGGTTCCTCATTCCGCGTCCCGAAGAATCCCAAAACGACGAGCAAGAGGGAATGAATCATTTGATAGTCCACCGCATTACCATAGGCCACTTTCTTCCTCGGCACCTCGAGAAAAATCTCATCCAAACCGTGGGCGCCATAGGCCCCGAGCAAAACCGAGGACGCGCCTCCCAGCGCTCCCAGCAAGACCCAAATCCGGCAATCCACACAAAATTTCATTCTCTCGATCTAATTTCCTTGGCGCGCAGCATGGTTTGTCAAACAGTTTAGAGAATATGAACGACGAAAAGAACTATTTAGTTGCGGATTTTGAAAAAATCGAGGCCACCCCCTGCCCCTGCGGACTGTCAAAACGAGCCTTCGTTCATGAGGGCAATCAAGTTGCCTCCATGCATGTCGTGGAAATCTCTCAGGACAGCCGCCCCCACTACCACAAGAAAATGACTGAGATTTATTACGTTCTGGAAGGAGAAGGACATTTGGAGATAGATCGTGACAAGGTTCCGCTCAAGCCCGGGGTTTCCGTACTCATCCCCCCCAACAGTCTGCACCGGGCGGTAGGAAAATTAAAACTGATCAACGTGCCTATCCCGACCTTCGACCCGGACGACGAATGGTTCGTCGACTGAGGACGGGCTAGAGGTGCATGCCGAGCTTGGCCAGAATCCTGGTCATGAGGAAGTAGAGGACTCCCGTCAGGGCGATCCCGATGGCCATGGCGACGGGGAAGGACATTCCCAGCTTGCGCATCATCCAGGGCATGACCAAAAACATGGGAAGAGAAGGCAATACGTACCAAAAGGTTCCTTCCGAATGAGAGGCTATTTTCTCGATGCTTTGCTTTTCCCCATACATCCAAATCATCCCAATCACCGAAATAAGGGGCAAGGAGGCAATCAAGCTTCCCAAAAGCGGCAGTTTCTTGGAAACCTCGGAAATGAGCACGATAATTGCCGCCGTCAGAACGAGCTTTATCGAGTACCAAAGCATTTCGGGTTAACCTTTGCTTTCCGGGGTACCCCCCGATTCGCCGCCGCCCGCGAGGTAAACCGTTTGTGAAGGGAAGGCAAACTCGATGCCCGCTTCGTTGAACCGGGTCAGGATTTCCAAGTTAACCCGCTCGGTAAATTCCATGTAATCCCAATAAGCGACAGGGTGATACCAATAAATGCATTTCAAGTCCATGGATGAAGCGGAAAAGTCGCTGAAATGGACCCGTGGAAGGCGTTCGCCCTCGGGATCCAATCCTTCATGATCCTTGAGGATGTCCTCCAGAATTTCCTTCGCTTCCCTGACCTTCTCAGGCGAAGTGTCGTAGGTTACCCCGATGGTGAAATTCCGGCGGATGAAGGGACGCTCGCTAATGTTATGGATCGTGCCGTTTGCCAGCCCTCCGTTGGGAATCGTCACAACATGACCGTCCGAACGGCGTATGCGGGTCGATCGCAAACCCACCTCCTCGACCGTTCCGTCGTGACCGTCGTAACTTATCCGGTCACCCAGGCCAAAGGGTTTGTCGGTAAAGATGACAAGGGATCCGAATAGGTTCTTGATCGTATCTTGGGCGGCCAAGGCAAAAGCCAAGCCACCCAAGCCAAGTCCGGCAATAAGCGCGCTGACCGGCTTGTCACTGAGAATCTGGGCAATGCTCACGACTGCGAAGAGAACGACCGTGACCCGCAAGCTCTTGCGCACGATGGGCACGAGCATGTCGTCAAATTTGGTTTCCGTCTTACTGGTTTGCGTACGAAGCCAGCGATCCGGAACGTCCACTAGATAATAAACGAGCAGAGCGATCGAGATGGTGAGCAAAACGTCGAGCGAGGTCAGGATAATTCCTTCCGCCGGACCAAGATGAACGAAAATGACACCCACGCGAAGCCCACCCCAGATTCCGACAAGCGGAAGGGCTTTCCCTATCGAGCGGAGGAAAACTGACCGAACCGCTTCCTTGTCATCAACCTTGGAAGCCAGTTTATTGAGCCATGCCTTCGCGATCCTGCCTGCCAACCAGAGAAGAAAGAGGGATAGAAAAAATTGCGTGATCTGCCATCCATCGTTTCCCGCCACCAACTTTTTGGAAAGGGATTGGGGCAACCAATCGGGAAGTTGGCTTGCCAGATGCGTAGCGTTCATAAGCTCTCCCTTACTCCTTACCGTCGAGGCCGATTGAAGTATCAAAGGTTTTGAAAAGCTTGAAGAGGGGTGAATCCGTAGTCAGAATCAGAGATACGTCAGAATTGAGAATGTTCTCATAGGCTTCCAAGGTTTTCGTGAATTCGTAAAAGGAAGCGGCCTGAGGACTCTTGTTGTACGCGTCAGCGTAAATGCGTGAGGCATTGGCATCCGCTGCTCCTTTGATTTCCTCCACTTCCCTGTAAGCTTCGGATTTAAGTTCAACCAACTTCTTTTCCCTTTCTCCTTTGATTTTAGCAGCGTCACCGGCACCTTTCGACCTTTTTTCCGCCGCAATTTCCTGCCGTTCGAGACGCATTCGGTCAAAGATGTCCAAACGGACCTTTTCATTGTAATTGATCCGCTTGAAACGAACGTCTTTCAACTCGATCCCGAACTTGAGGAGCTTGGGAGCAGCCTTGGCGAGAATTTCGGCTTGGATTCCATCCCGTCCCGTCTCGCCTCCATCCGACTCAGAGGAATTCCTTCTCGCACCACCCGAGGTTTGGTTCAAATCGATTGCACTGCCCGGGTCCGAACGGAAAATCTCGATCAGTTCGTGATTAGCCACCGCATTACGGGTCTCAGCTCCAAGTATATCATCGATACGCGAAAGCGCTCTGCGGCGCTCTCTCAATGCTTTAAAGTAAATCTCTGGATATTTTATGCGCCAACGGGCATAAGTATCGATAATTAAGTACTGCTTTTCCTTGGTCGCCATTTGGTCGGGCCTTCCGTCCCAGGGAAGAAAGCGTTTTTCAAGGCGGTTCACCTCGTGAACAAACGGTAATTTAAAATACAGACCGGGCTCGGTATCAGGCTCACCAACGATTTCTCCGAATTTAGTAATGATGACTTGTTCGGTTTCCCTGACCACGTAGGTGGAAAGGTAACCGACAAAAATTAGCAGCAAAGCCGGGATGATCAGTAGTTGCGATTTAATACTCATCTGACCAGCCCTCCCTTCCCGTCACCATCAGTTTGCAATTGCAGCAGGGGCAAGATTTGGGAAGCGTCCTCATCGATGATTATCTTCCTTCCAAGTTTGGGAACAACTTCACCCATAGCCTCGAGATAAAGGCGGGTTTTCATGATTTCAGGAGCCTTCTCGAATTCCTCCAGCAAGGCATTGAACCGCGCAACGTCTCCCAAGGCCTTGTTCACCCGCTCGGATGCGTATCCCTTGGCTTGCGTAATCATTTGCTCTTTTTGTCCCACGGCCAAGGGAATTACCTCATTGTACTCCTTTTGAGCCTCGTTGACCAAGGCAACTTGGATTTGCTCGGCTGAGTTGACCTCCTCAAAAGCCGCAAAGACCGCTTGGGGTGGATCGACTCTTTTGAACTGAACGTTCTCGATCACCAAACCTAGTCCGAAATCGTCGACCAACCGATTCAACTGTTTCTTGGCCTCCTTTTCGTTTTCTTCGCGACGAACGATGCAATCGTCCACGGTACGGTCTCCTACCACCGTTCTCATGACCGACTCGGAGAGGTTACGAAGAGTTTCCTTGGGATTTGAATCGTTGAACAAAAAGTCCACTTGATTATTGATTTGATACTGTACGGACCATTCCACTTCGACGGCATTCAAATCGCCCGTGACCATGCTTTTCACACTGTTCCATGTACGGCGGTCGGAAGTTTGGCTCGGATCGGTCGCTCCTTCGGTTCCAAAGCCATACTCTTGCTTCAAAGTTCTACCGATAGGTTCAATCAAGACTTCGTCGATCCCGAAAGGCAATTTAAAATGAAGCCCGGGTTTCACCGTGTCCGGCTGGGCCTTTCCAAAGCGCAGGATCACGCCCTCGTACTCCGTCTCCACCTTGTAGACCGAGGTGACCAGGCCAAAAAGCAAGGTCGCAATCAAAACCAACCAGACGAAAAATCCTTTGCGGATGAAGTCCGGAATATTTATTTCATAAGGTTGCTGACTCATAGTCTATATTCAATCCTTTCTTAGCCCTTTCGTCAACGAAGGAGCAGTTGATTCACTTGGTAATTTCATATTTTCTTTTTATGGATCCCTCGATTTCGGTCGCATCGTAAGCAAAACCGCTCTCGGGTTGCCCATTTCTCAAGCGGATGGTTTTGGTCGCAAACGGAATATCTGCGAGAAAAGGTTCGTCCACGTGGTAGTGCCGGTGAAAGGGATAAGCGGAAGGTTTGCCATGCAACGAACTCCCTGTTTCCGAATCCACCACTTCGAAATGAGTAAACCCGGCCTGACGGCACAACTCGGCGCAACGGAGGAGACAAAGTTCACCCGTTACCGGATGATGCCCCCCTCGAAAAGTCACCCTGAGCAGGTTCTCGCCAATCCTGGTCTCCCCGTATCGGGAAGGGTCGTAGAGACTGCCAACTCCACATCCGGAAAGGAAAAGGAGAAAACATGCAATCGGGAGTAACAAAACGCTTTTCATTTCTAGCTCTTAGGGGAAGACAGGCCCATGCATAAGAATTGGTTTGTCAGGAAGAGAGTTTTTTCGCCTCTCTCTTGCGCAAGGTTGCATCGAGAATTCGCTTGCGCAACCTGATGCCCTTGGGCGTGACCTCGACGAGTTCGTCCGGCGCAATGTACTCAATCGCCCTTTCGAGCGAAAAACTCAAGTGAGGCGTCAGAGCTTCCGATTTGTCACTACCCGCTGCCCGGTGATTGGTCACGTGCTTGGCCTTGGTGGGGTTGACCGGGAGATCCTCGGTTCGCGGATTTTCACCCACGATCATCCCCTCGTACACCTCGTCTCCCGCACCGATGAACAATTTTCCTCTCGTCTCGATATTTCTCAGAGCGTAAGTCATCGATTCCCCCTTGTCCATCGAAACCAAGGTCCCGGTCCTTCTCGTTCGGATGTCACCGGAGTCCGGCCTATACTCCTTGAACAAATGAGACATGATTCCCTCCCCGCTCGTCAAGTTGAGCAACTCGAATTCAAAACCGATCAGGCCGCGCGTGGGAATCGTCGCTTGAATGGAAGTCCGGCCCCGGTTCGCCGACATTGACTCCACTTGGCCCTTTCTGTTTGCGAGCGCCTGCATGCATCCACCCACTGCATCATCCGGTACCTCAACATACAAGGTTTCGAAAGGCTCATGCGAACGACCGTCTATTTCCTTCTTGATCACGGTTGGCCTGCTGACGAGGACCTCAAAGCCTTCTCTTCTCATTTCCTCCACCACCACCGCAACCTGCATGGCGCCCCGAGCATTGACCCGAAACTCGGTCGACTCTCCGGTCTCCTCGAACTTGATCGAAATGTTCGTCCGGGCTTCCTTGATCAGACGGTCTCGGATCTCCCGGGAAGTCACGCGATCCCCTTCCCTCCCGGCCAAGGGACCATCGTTGACGGAGAATGACATCATGACCGTGGGCGGATCGATCTCGACGAAAGGCAAGGTTTCGGCCTCCTCTTCGCTCGACAAAGTCTCGCCAATGTCAACCTCTTCAAAGCCCGATACCCCGATGATGTTACCAGCAATGCCCTCGCTGGCATCGTTCGTATCAAGGGCGGAATATTCAAAAACCTTCGTGACCTTCGCCCGCTCGGGTTTCACATCCTGGCGCAAACGCCAAAGGGAATCACCAATCCGTACTCCTCCGGACAAGACCTTTCCGATCGCAATTCGCCCGACGTAATCCGACCAATCGACGTTTGAGACAAGCATCCTGAAGGTCGAGCTTTCCTCGATTTCGGGAGGAGGGACGCTTTCCACGATCGCCTCGAACAAGGGGTTCATATCCTTGCCCTCGTCATCGAGGGAACACTTCGCGTACCCGTCCTTGGCACTGCCAAAGAGAAAGGGGGCGTTGAATTGTTCCTCGCTTGCCTCCAGTTCGAGAAAAAGCTCAAGGACCAGCTCCTGCATCTCTTCGGGCCGGGCGTTCGGACGATCGATCTTGTTCACGAAGACAACTGGGTTCAGACCGGCAGCGAGTGCCTTCTGCAAGACAAACCGGGTTTGGGCTTGCGGCCCCTCGTAGGCATCCACCACAAGCATTACCCCGTCCACCATCTTCATGACCCGCTCGACCTCACCTCCGAAATCCGCATGCCCAGGAGTATCCACGATATTGATCAAATGATCTCCCCATCTGACCGAGGTATTCTTGGCCTTGATTGTGATTCCACGCTCCCGCTCCTGATCCATGGAGTCCATGGCCCGCTCCTCGACCACCTGGTTGTCCCGGAAGGCTCCGGAGTGTTTGAGCAACTGGTCGACCAAGGTGGTTTTCCCGTGATCGACGTGGGCGACGATGGCCAAGTTCCTTATCTTGTCCGACTGGATGATGGATGAAGTCATAAAGGGCGAAGATCATGAACTTTCAGGCTCCCGGTGGCAAGCGAAGCTTTTGGCAATTTCAAATCAAAAAGAAAGGCAAGCAGTTCAATTTCCCTTGATTATTTGGTACGCAAGGTTTCGAACTTGATCCAAGCATTAGTCCCCTAGCCCCCCCAACCTCAAGATATTGAAAGATGAAAAAACATACCCCCCAGCTTTCATTCCGATCCATCCTTGCCACGCTCGCTTACCTGCTCCTTTCAAGCAACCTGCCGGCACAAGACTCGCGATCCGGCCCGCTCAAGGATCTCAATGGTTTTTTTCCCTTTGATCCCCCTGCAACCAGTCAGGCATGGGAAAAACGGTCGGATGAGCTGAAACTCCGACTGCTCGTGGCAAACGGCCTGTGGCCGATGCCTGAAAAAACCCCCTTGAACGCAGTTATTCATGGCAAGGTCGAACGCCCGGGCTTTACCGTGGAGAAAGTTTACTTCGAGAGCATACCCGGGTTCTTCGTGACCGGCTTGCTCTTTCGTCCGGAAACCGGCAAGCCCGGAAAGCTCCCGGCCGTCCTTTGTCCACATGGGCACGGGGGTCGCCTGCATGATTTGGGAAAGGAAGGGGTACGACGGCAGATTGTCATCGGGGCGGAACGCTTCGAAGAGTCAGGAAGAATGCCCAAGATTGCCCGTTGCGCCACCCTCGCCCGGCTCGGCTGCGTGACTTTTCTCTACGACATGATCGGGTATGCCGACAACCGGCAAATCTCCTACCAACTGGCCCACCGCTTCGCCAAGCAGAGACCTGATTTCGAGGGGCCGGAAAGCTGGGGATTCTTCAGCGCCCAAGCCGAGCTCCGCCTCCAGTCGATCTTCGGCTTGCAAGCTTGGAACTCGATCCGGGCACTCGATTTTCTCGCCTCCCTCCCCGACGTCGACCCAAAGCGCATCGGGGTGACGGGGGGTAGCGGGGGTGGAACGCAGACCATCATTCTGGGCGCGCTCGACCCACGCCCGATCGTTTCCTTCCCCAACGGAATGGTCTCCAGTTCGATGCAGGGTGGATGCACTTGCGAGAATGCAAGCTTGCTGAGAATAGGCACGGGGAACGTCGAGCTCGCCGCCCTCTTTGCCCCCAAGCCCATGGGCATGACCGCGGCCGATGACTGGACCCGGGAAATGCTCGTACCGGGAAAGGGCTTTCCCGAGATCAAGAAACTGTACTCCCTTCTCGGGAAACCCAACAACACCACTTGCCCCGACCTGACCCATTTCAAGCATAACTACAATTACGTCAGCCGGGCCGTGATGTACTCCTGGTTCAATCGGCACATGAAGCTCGGGCACAAGGAACCGATCGTGGAGGAGGATTTCAAACTGCTGAGCGCCGAGGAACATGCCGTCTGGGACGAGAAGCATCCCGAACCCGAAGGTGGTGAAAAGCTCGAGAGAAAAGTAACCAAGTGGTTGGCCGAGCGGGACGATTCCCTCTTGAACAACCTACCGGCAGACCAAAAAAAGACCGTCTTCAAGAAAGCTTGGGAAACCATCATCGGCAGAAAGTACGACGAAAGCGCAACCTTCGCGTACAAGAAAAAGCAACTGATCAACCTGCAAAGGAACGAGCAAATTGTTCTCGAACCAATCAATGAAGCGAGAGGATCCGGTGCGAGCACCCTCTGGCTAGGATTTGCAGACGGTGACAAGGAGATCAAGGGGTTGGCCAAAGGCAACGAACTCCATTACCTTGCTCGCGTCTTCATGGAAGGAAAGGACGGACCGGCCCGCACGGTTGCGAACAAGCGCGAATTCGCCGGCTATACCCACGGATTCAACCATTCCCGGTTTGCCCGACAGGTGCACGATATACTCTCCGTCATTTCCTATCTCAAACAGTCTCACGGGAAAGCCCTTGTAATCCGGGCAAGCGGAGAGATGAAACCGCAGGCAATGATCGCAGCCTATCTAGCCGGGTCTTCGGTCAAAGAAGTAAAGACAGGAAAGAGCGAGTTCACCTTTGCCTCGATCACTGATTATAATCATCCGAAATTCTTGCCCGGGGCAGTCAAATATGGTGACGTGGCTTGGCTGAAACAAGCCTT
>MDTE01070914.1_pt1 | contig 10093 bp, 10 predicted proteins | sample 811231 | NCBI WGS metagenome assembly MDTE01 (sample SAMN05326651, study PRJNA326480) | marine metagenome | isolation source: seawater | place: Indian Ocean: Red Sea | collected 2010 | reverse complement strand
TTCTGCTAGCTGGAATGAAAAGGCCCACGGGTTGATACTATTCCAGATATTCACGCAAAGGGCTGTAAAATAAAAAAATCCTACCCACCATAATACCCAAATTGTTACTGGGAGAGGATTACTCAAAGTATTTGAGTTACCAAAAAAACCAGCGCATAAAATGATGGTTGATAGCATGATGGATAAGGTTCCTAGGGTCGCTTCAGCCATCCTTTGTATTTTGTAAAAATTAGGGTTCTTAAATGTATAACTTAATTTCAGGTCAAGGAGTTCTTTTGTCCCTTTTCGCCAGAAAAGAAGCATTAGGAAGCTTACAAAGACAATAGAAGAGGAACCAAACACATAAAGATTAAGTGGTAAGGGCAGATCATATTTGTATGCAAAACCATGGGCTAAAACAGGATTCGAGGCAAACAAAATAGCCAAAAAAATTCCTGTGTTAATTAATACGCCGAAATTTCTCACGCAATCCAAGCTAGTTAGGGTGTACCTCGAGATAAAGGAGGGTTCGTTCATGATGGGAGTTGCCTTGATGATCCTTCGCAGGAGAATGTATCTTAATAGGGAATCGGCCGGTGGCGAAGGTATTTAACTTCATCAATACTTTGCCAAATTTGGGCACCTTTGCAACAATATCGTATCCGTGTAGATGTAAGGCGACTGTTTGATCACTTTTTAGGATTAGGGTTAAGTCTGTTCCTTCAAGTATCTTAATAACTTTGGAGGTTTCGGATACCTCTCCGCTTCTAATTTGGATATTAATGGTCTTTTCTAGGGGTGAAGGTGTAGTTCCCGCTTTAATAAATCCTTGATTAAGAAGCAATAGGCAAGCCGTTATGCATACAGTTATAAGTAGAAAATTTTTCTTCAACTCAAATACCTAGTTCCTTTTCATTGTTGAGCTTTTAGTTGGGTAAGAATTGTTCCAAATGCTGAATAAGTTCATTCAGTTTATCGTGGTGAACCCAGTGGCCAGCTTTCTTCACATCGATGATTGTGGCATTGGAAAAACAGGAAGCTCTACCATCTTCCACCGGGTTACTATCCCAACTCTCAGTTCCTCGAAGTAGTAACGTTGGGCATGCGATCCGACCCCACATATTTTGTTGCTCCTCTGGACTCAAGCCGTACGGAGGGAATACACGGACATAATTATCAAATTTCCAACTAAACGTGCCATCTTCATTTTGATTAACCCCATGGATTGTGAGGTGGTGGGCTTGGTCGGCCGTTAACCGCTCATTGGCTTCTCTCATTCGAGCAACAGCGTCCGGAATATTTTTGTACCTATGAGGCTGGCGACCAGAAAGCTTTCGCAGATACTCCACCCATTTTACAAGACGGGTATCTACACTTAGCTCGTTATCCGACTTTATCTTTTCAGGAGGAATACCCAGTCCTTCGATTGCTACTATCTTTCTTACATTTTTAGGGTAAAGACCAGCATACTGGAGTGATATCATGCCTCCAAGGGAGTGCCCAATAATGGTCACTGGGGCGACGTCAGTTTGATGAACCAACTGAGCTAGATCATATACATAATCAGGTAATACGTAGCTCCCCCCAACCAACCATTGTGAGTCCCCGTGCCCTCGTAAGTCCGGCGCAATAATGTGATATTTTTCCTTTAGTGATTGGGCCAGCCAGTCCCAGCTACGGCAATGGTCTCGACCTCCATGGACCATTAGTAATGGTTCAGCCCCGGGATTACCCCAATCTACGTAATGAAGACGTAGTCGTTGAGAAAAAAAAGTATGAGAAGTGGGGCCCGACATTTTAAGAATATTAATTAGAGAATACGACGCTAATGTAGAGAAGAGCGGGTACTATAACAATATCGAAATAAATAATGGTGTGGAGATTAATTATTCGCCATATATTGTGGGTTCCATGGTGATAGGTATTTAGCCTATCTCTGATAGAGGGAGACTGCTTATGGATTTATTCGCACTTCACGGGCGCGTGGCCGTTGTGACTGGTGGTAATGGGGGAATTGGACTTGGGATGGCAAAAGGTTTAGCTCGAGCAGGCGCATCAATAGTAGTGGCAGCTCGGGACCCAAAGAAAAACAAAGCAGCGGTTAGGGAGTTAGAAGCCCTGTCTGCGAAGGTTCTGGCTGTAGAAACTGATGTAAGGCAGACTGAATCTTGTCAGACCTTATTCAGGAAGGCTGCGCAGGCATTTGGCACTGTTGACATCTTGATAAACAACGCCGGCATGAACGTGCGTTTGCAACCTGAAGAGTATGATATTGATTCTTGGAACACCGTTCTTGAAACGAATTTAACTAGCGCCATGCTATGCAGTAAATATGCCCATCAGGTCATGGTTAGGCAGGGCGCTGGTAAGATCATAAATATTGGATCGATGATGTCTATCTTTGGAGCGCCTTTTGCGTCGGCATACGCGGCGAGCAAGGGTGGTATCGTGCAATTTACGAAAGCATGCGCGAGTGCATGGGCAAAAGATAATATTCAAGTAAATGCGGTTTTGCCTGGATGGATTGATACAGATCTTACGCGACGCGGCCGGAAAGAGGTGAGTGGTTTGCATGAGAGAGTGTTGGCTCGGACCCCGGCTGGTCGTTGGGGTGACCCTGATGATCATGCTGGAGTAGCTATTTTCTTGTCGGGGAAGGGATCAGACTTTATTACCGGTGCAGCTATAACAGTGGACGGGGGATTTTCTATTCAGGCCTAGCCAGCTGCAATCAGTTATCTGACCCCTAACCCCCGGGCTATTATTCCTCGCAATATTTCACGGGTTCCACCTTGAATGGTGTATTTAGGAGACATTATAACAGCCTCTTGAACAAGCTCTTCGAAGGAACCCGCATTAGTTGGGGTTGTATTGGTTTCAATCAAGGAACATATGTCGCGGGCCGCATTTGGAAGTTCTTGCTCCCAATTTGTCCCCACGTCTTTGACTATAGAGGCTTCTAGGACAGGTTCCCTGCCTGCGCTCAGCATTCCTGCCACAGAAATAGACATTTGGCGTAATGACTGTAGTTGGGCAACTAATCGCCCCATTTGCGCCGCGCTGTGTGCATCCGGGTTTGCTCCTATTATTCTAATAAGCTCAGAAAGAATATTAATATTTTGAAGGAATCTCTCGGGACCACTTCTCTCAAAGGCAAGTTCCGCGGTGGCTTGCTTCCAGGCCATGTCTACTTCACCCAGGAGGTGGTCTGGAGGAATAAGAACGTCATCGAAAATCACATCGTTAAAATCATGCTGTTTAGCTGAATTTCTAATAGGCTTGACGGTGATGCCGGGTGTTTTCATGTCGACCAAGAATTGGGTGAGGCCATGTCGTCTATTGTCTTTCGTAGCTTTTGACGTCCTGAAAAGACCAATCATATAATGCGATTCATGCGCGAAGCTTGTCCATGTCTTACGGCCGTTAATACGCCAGCCATTTTCAGAGTATTCGGCACGGGTTTGAGCAGCAAATAGATCAGAGCCAGAGTTGGGTTCGCTCATTCCAATAGCGAAAGTGCAGTCACCTCTAGCTATTCTGGGCAGAATTTTCTCCTTGAGCTCTTCTGAGGCGTATCTAAGTAATATTGGGCCGCTTTGTCGATCTGCAATGAAGTGTGCCCATGTAGGCGCGCCCGAAAAGAGCATTTCTTCTGTCACAACGAATCGTTCAAATTGCGACATTTCTTTACCGCCGTATTTTTTTGGCCAAGTCATTCCAATCCAACCTTGATTGCCAACTTTCCGACTGAATTCACGATTAAACCCAGTCCCAGAGTGTGGCTTAAATGTGCCCTTTTGAATTTCCTCGGTTAGAAAGGTACGAACCTTCTGCCTCAATTCTTGCACTTCGACGGGTAGCTTGGTGTAGGGAAAATTGATTTTTGTTTCCATCGGATTTATCTTCTTCGAAAGGGAGTTATTCCATTAGTAGGTTGTCAGTTTGTGCCAGAGACCTTCCGGTCCCAATTTAGCAACCAGTTTTCCGATCTCCGTTGCCCACGTCGCTTCATTGCCAAAGTCATTGCGCCATGACCATAGTCGGTGGGTGAAAAGGTGGAGGGTATATTCTTCTGTAAATCCCATTGCCCCGTGAATCTGATGAGACAATGCGCAGACCCTATTTGCTGCTTCACCTACTCTAACCTTTGCAGAAGCAAGGGATATTATGTTTGTTTTCCCTATTTGAGAGTCTTGGATAAAAGATTCTTCCGCAGCAGCCGTTATGGCCAGCGCACTTGCATACTCGCCAGCAATGACGGCCAGGTAGTGTTGGATGCTTTGGAATTTAGAAATGGGTCGACCGAAAGCCGGCCGCTGTTGTGCGTACTCGATGCACATGTTTAACACTGCACTAATTGCGTGGGTCATTTGGATAGAACGTGCGAGAGCGCCAAGTAGAAGAACACTGGAAGGATTTAGTGCGGGGAGTGGATCGACAAGGGCCAGAGGTTCGACTTCGCTAAGTGATACGCTATCCCGTGGTTCCGCTGCGACATTGTGTCCAGGAAGAATCGAGGCATCAGCTGTCTTTAGGATAGCAACTTGATGACCAGTTCCAGAAGGTGGTTCCACTAAAGCTGCCAGATGTTTGGAGCTTGCCGCAAACGGAACTTTTTCGGCACGGCCGCTAATCTTACCATTCTCATCAACCTTTATCTTGCTGGCGGGTTGGGAGACTAGGAGGCTTAGGGGTCCCTTGGGTATTGTTATTGCTGCTTTGCTTAAGAGCCAACCAGCTAGCAGTGTTTCTGTTACTGGAGCAGGATCCCAAAATTCGCCAGTAATCCCAATTATTGTCAAGCCATCTCCAACCGAACCTCCAGCGCCTCCAAGTGCTTCTGGGCACCAAGCTAGGGTAAGTCCTGAGTCCTCTAATGTCTTCCAAAGCTTATTATTGCGTTTTTCTGTCGGAGGCCAGGGTGAACCGAGTTCCGTGTATATGCGTCGGGTTGCATCTATGAGTTGTGGATCAGTATTCATTTTCCAATAAAACGAGCTGGACGTCGTTCAGAGACGGCTTTAACTCCCTCAGCAAAGTCATGAGTATCTCGTAACCAAGTTTGTTCTTGGAGTTCCCTTTTTGTTGCTATCCGAATCCGTTCGGCTAGGTCTCCTCGGAGCGTTTCTCTCGTTGAGAGTAGGCCGAGAGGTGCGCATTCTGCTATTTCCGTTGCCAAACGAATACTTGCCTCGAGTACTTCTGATTGGGGGACTATCTCGTTGATTAGCCCCATATTAAAGGCCTCTTCACCTTTTATTCTTCGGCTAGTGTAAAACATGAGCTCAGCACTATTTTGGCCAATTAGCTTTGGTAGGGTAACGGTAAGGCCAAAGCCTGGGTGAAATCCCAATTTAGTAAAATTTGCTGCGAAACGCGATTCGGCACATCCTACCCTAAAATCCGCCGTTAGCGCTAAGCCGAGCCCACCACCCACGGCGGCACCTTGTATAGCGGCCACTATAGGCTTTTTTGCGCCAAAGATGCGTACCGCTTCAACATAGAGGGGCGCTGGGCTGCCCAGCTCGTATTGGGCTTCACCATCAGATGATTGAGAGAATTGGGCGCCGGCACAAAAGGACTTACCTTTGGCCGCCAGTACCACTGATCGACAAGGCACATGCTGATCAAATTCGTCTAGGGAATCAGCGATTTGCCGGATCAAAGTGTGATCAAAAAAGTTGTGGGGGGGACGATTAATCTCAATTAATCCAAATTCCCTTTTAGGGATACAATAATGTCTTCGTAGGAATTACGCATAGTTAAAATGCTTCTCTTTCTGTTGAATTTAGGGCACCATAGCCTATGTTGCTTGTCTAGTCGCCATAAAGGTTTATAGATGGAATCTAAGGGCACAAAAAGATTATGCAAATGGCATTTTTACCGGAGTTTAGGAGGGCGGTAATTATGGAAAAAGATATAAGGAATGTGGGCGAGAAAGAATCTCGAATAGCGGATAATGAGCTTTCGGAATTTGATAACATCCTCGAGTTTCCTCAAGTGCCTAGCTTTAGATATGATCCGCTTAAAGATCCGGAAGTACTGGATTTATTGCGGTCATGGTTCACGGCGGGGGAGAAGGTGATTTTTCCAGCGGATGTGGAGTGCTATCGTAGACATCTTGAGGCGGTAGAGGGGTTATCAGAGGAGGAGGCAGGGGAGCTTGGGTTGAAGGTTCCGTGCCATATGATTCGCTCTCCAGCCACCGAGGCTAGTCAAAAGGTGGATGCCTTCCGATATAGGCTTGGGGTTTGGGAGATGAGAGTGACCAATATTATTGTGGGTGCTTGGTTATTTGATCGGTATGTTGATCAAGCTCTGCTTGAAAGACTAATGCCGGATTCTAATTTTGAGAAAATAATTCCTAAATTAGTTGATGGTGGTTTGGTCAGCATCCAACCAGGTGGCAGTATTTTGCCATGCCGAATACTGTTGTATCGAGCTGTTGAACAGGTGGTTTGGTTGTTTGGCACAATGGCTCCGTTAATTAAGAAATTTAGTGGACCTGCATTTTCAACTAAAATGGCCCATTGGCCACCATTCGAAGAGGAGGCGCCGTCATGCGGTTAGGTGAGAGATTAAGAGTGTTGAGAAAAGAGCGACATTTCAATGCTGAGTTATTAGCGGGCGCCTGTGGCGTAAAGGCAGGAGCGTACCGGCGTTGGGAACGAAATGAAACTGAGCCATCAGTGAGCCAAGCTATAGAGTTAGCTCGAGTTTACCAGATGACTTTGGATGAAATGTTGTTCGGTTCTGGTGAGGGAGGGTCCGTCGTATCTGTGGACGTAGAGCCAGGACAAGAGGTAACTGTCCGCATTTCGGGAAATGCGGCGCAGCCAAAAGTGAGCTATCAACCTGCGGTTAAGATAGGTGGTGGCGAGGATCAGAGATACTCTGAAGGTAAATGGGCCGCAAAATAGGCGGGCGATTTGTCTTAGTTGTGTCCAATAGGTCCCTGGGTGGCGCTCCACAAATCGATTTGGGGGTGTGTTCATTAACATGAGACACAACTGTGGGCAGAACATTGAATAATACCCCTAAAAATATAGCTTCCGAATTGGGCCTTTTGGGGAAGCTGCGGGCGGGGATTAACCTTTCCAATTTCCTTCTTGTAAGTGGAGTTGATAGCGAGGGGCTGCCATTTGGAGTAGCTCCTGATATGGCTGAAGCTGTAGGCAAGTCGTGGGGATGCGAAGTTGAATTAGTGCCATTTCCAAGCCCAGGTGTTTTGGCCGATGCCGCTTCGGAAGATGTGTGGGATATAGGCTTAATTGCTGCAGAACCAGCTAGGGCGGAGACTATAAAATTCAGCGCCGCCTATGTTGAGATAGAAGCAACCTACATGATACGGCGAGGTTTGGATCTCAAACAAATTGATGAAGTTGACCAGAATGGAATAAAAATTGGTGTAGCTGGAAGAAGTGCTTATGACCTATACCTTACCCGAACCATAGAGAACGCGGGTTTGGTGAGAGGAGAAGGTCTGGGGGGCGCGGTCGAGCTCTTTGCGGAGGGGAAGGTAGACGTGCTGGCGGGGTTAAGACCCGGGTTAATTGCGGACGCAGGGCGTCTGCAAGGCAATGTTCTTGCTGGACGTTTTACTACCGTGCAGCAAGCTATGGGAAGCTGTAGAGGCAATGAAGCCCTTTCACAGGAGTTAGCTTCCTTTGTTGAAGAGGCCAAAACGAGCGGCTTGGTTGAGAGGTTGATTAAAAAGCATGGAATGGAAGGGAAGTTGCTAGTAGCTAAGCCCAATATTTCTGCAGGCCTCTAACTATTTGCCGCTCAGATTTTTTGAACGTTCTTCCAAGCAGATCGCATCCACTTAACACACGCAATGCTTTGTTCAAACAGAGAATATTTACACCCCTGTCCATAGTCGAACGCGGGTATAAATTCGGTGGATATTTGCCCCAATTTGTTTGTATCATCGGTGAGGTGATGGCGCATTAATGCGCGAATTGTTTCCTTCCATGGCTCAAGAGATTCTTCTCGCCACTCAGTATGGTATGTGCCTTCCGCTGGTTCCTTAAAAGGAAACTGAATACCTCGGCCTGGATTCTTATTTTCGTCAATGGCATCAAGGTTTTTTGGGTTATTGGGGATGACTGCACGTGCATGGCAGTGTTTCACCCACGAGGCATCTATCCATTGTTTGCTAATGTTCTTGGGATTGAATGGGTCCAGAATGAGGGAGCCATTTTCTACGTCTTGGCGTATTCCACCAATTTCTTGCTCTAGTGGGTTGTTTATTTTGAAAATCACATGACTGTGATCCAGAGTGATGTTGAATTCCACTCCATAAGATTCTACCGCTAGGCCAACTTTTTCAACTCTTCTAAAGTCTTCTGACCACATGTTGACGTGAACTTCAAAGCAAGGTGATACTCCGTATTTATCTCCGATCTCTTGGAAGTCTAGGTAGGCCTGCACAACCTCGGTGTTAGACACTGGGGTGCCATCGGAGTGGTTCGCCCGGATTTGAGTATTGTGGACAAGGGAACCTAGCTGTTTCGCCAGTTTGATATTTTCTTTGAACAACTCCTCGTCACTTCCGAGAGTGTAGTACCACCCCCCAGCTAATATGGGGAGATTATATTTTTGGCTGGCAGCGGCAAAATCATCTATTTCGTGGGTTGCTGGTGTTTTGTCGACATAGTCGTGCACGCCAGCAGCTTTCACCATACGAAATCGGTCATCAATGGCTGGCAGGCCATCAGCCTCTGTATGTCTTATGCCATTCGTTTGTATGCCGAATAGTAGTTCTTTAGTCATCAATTAAGGTGCCTCGGAGAGCTAATTCCGTTGAGTGTAGCCTTAAAAGTCGCTCAACGTAGTCTTTTCTTTTGGTCAACTTGGCCAATTTTTCCATATTTATTCGTCGTCGTTCATGTTACCATACAGTATGACTATCAGGACGGCTAAATTTCAGCTCGGGGCGATCGTGCGCCACCGGCTTTTTCCTTTTCGGGGGGTTGTTTTCGACGTGGATCCGGAGTTTTCGAATACCGATGAATGGTGGGAGTCGATCCCAGAGGATGTAAGGCCCCGCAAAGATCAACCATTCTATCACCTGTTAGCAGAGAATGAAGAGACGAGTTATATAGCATATGTGTCTGAGCAGAACTTGCTAATGGATGAGACAGGGAAGCCAGTTTCTCATCCTCGTGTGGGTGAGTTTTTCACACACAAGGAAGATGGCCGGTATGTGGTTCGCGAGACTTATACAAACTAAACCCATCGCGAAATGCGGCTAAAATTCGAAGAAGTTGGTCGGAACAATGTTGCCGCGCCTACGCGAAAACTTTTTAACTAAATCCAGCAATTAAGTTATGGCTTTTGTTATGTTGACCCAAAGTAGGGGGCGTCATACGATTGTTTCAGAGAAATGGGGGATATTAAATTTTTGGAGAGGCGGGGTGATACAACAGCGTATTTGTAAAATAGGTTTGAGTTTAGCAAGTTTGCTTGTTCTGCTTATCGCTAGCGTGACGCATTCATCTGCTGATGACAAGATTGTTAGAATTTGGCATACCGAACCCAATAATAGAACACTTTCGGCTATGCGGGACATTATTGCCGATTATGAGCGGCTCAACCCCGGTATTCGGATCGAGCAAGAGGCAATTGGCTGGGGTTCCCTGCTTCAAAAATTGCAGGCAGCGCTGGCGGCGGGCGCACCTCCTGATGCGGCTCATGGCTATACCGGTCTAATACTGTCGCTCTCAGAGGTTGGTCTTCTGCGTCCATTAGATGCGGTGGTTGATTCGATTGGCGAAGAAAATCTTTTCGAAATTGTACAACGGGTCAGTAGAAATGATGAGGGACGTTACTACGGATTGCCGCACTGCATTGGGGCTGATGCTATCGTTTATAGAAAAGATTTGTACCGCCAATCTGGTTTAGACGATGCGGTTGCCCCAAGGACCTGGGATGAGTGGCTGGTCCAATTAAAGAAATTAACTGTTGATACGGATGGCGACGGCACCATCGATCAGTATGGCTTAGGTTTGGCTGGGGAAGGAGGTTTTATTGGCGAAGAAGTTTTGATGTGGACGGGCTCTAACGGCGGGCGCATGTACGATCCCGATGGGAGGCCCACCTTTACAGAGCA
>MDTE01160852.1_pt1 | contig 10094 bp, 6 predicted proteins | sample 811231 | NCBI WGS metagenome assembly MDTE01 (sample SAMN05326651, study PRJNA326480) | marine metagenome | isolation source: seawater | place: Indian Ocean: Red Sea | collected 2010 | reverse complement strand
TCAGCGGATGGAAGAGGTGATTTTTGGCGGCGCGCGTCAGCGCAAACCGCTGGGCATGGTCGAGGTCATACTCACGATAGAAAACACCAACAATATACTACCTATCGAATTCAGCGAGGTGAATATAGCCCGGCGTTTATTTCGCTCCGGCGAAAGTGATTATCTGCTAAACAAAATTCCCTGCCGTCTGCTCGATATTCACAACCTGCTCATGGACACGGGTCTGGGGCAGGGGGCTTATGCCGTGATAGAACAAGGCATGGTGGACGAAATCATCAGCGAAAAGACCGAAAATCGACGGCGGATTCTCGAAGAGGCGGCAGGAATTACCAAATATAAAGTAAGGCGTCGTTCTACCTGGTCTAGGCTCGAGTCTACCAACGCCGATCTAATGCGCCTCGAAGACATCATCGTCGAGGTCAAACGCCAGGTCGACTATATGAGTCGGCAGGTCGGTCGCGCCCGACGCTACCAGGAAATGAAAGCGGAATTAGATGAAAAGGAAGTCCTGCTTGGGCACATCCGCTTTTTTGCCACCAGGGACGAACTACAGCCTCTGAAAGCAGAGCTAGAACAGCTGAACAGAGGTGCCGAGGAAGGGTATACCCGTTTTACGAGCCGCGAGGCCGAGTTGGAAAAGTTGCGGCTGGCGCAAACAGAAGCCGAAAGGGCCTTGCAGAATGCGGCGCTCGAGTTGAATCGCTATGGCGAACAAATTCACGAGCGCGAACGCCAGCTCGTCGCCTCTACCGAGCAATTGAATGCCGCTGCTCAGATATTCGAGCGCTCGACCAAAGAGCGCCAGGATTCAGTCCACCAGCTCCAGGAATACAGCCGGCAGCAAGAGACCGCGTCCAGCACGCTGGCGGAGGCTCGTCGCGAACTTGAAGATGTCAACCGGAGTCTGGAGGCACACAAGGAGCGCTCCGAGGCAAGTGAGCGCAGTTGCGCCGGCAGTCGTACTGAATTGGATAGTTTGTTCCAGCAGCGCGTCGATTTGCTGCGAGCGCAGGGTGAGCTCAGCCGTGGTCTAGAACGCCTGGTAACCGAACGCGAGGGGTTGACGAGTAACTCCGATCAGTTGCGGAGTGAAATCAGCCAGGTGGAAAAAGAACGGCAGGACGCTCTTGAGCACGCCCGCCAGAGTAGTGCAGAGCTGGAAGAACTCAATGCTGCGCTAGGAAAATCCAGGCAAAAGCAGCAGGTCTACCAGGGCCGCGCCGACGCCCTGGAGGGCAGAATTCAAAGATTCGATGAGCAGCGCGGCGAACTGCGTCGTGGCATCGATGCCAGGCTGGCGCGTCTGCACGCTATGGAAAAAGTACAATCCGGCTATGAAGGATATTCTAGCGGGGTGCGGACTTTGTTGCTGGAGTCGCCTCACGCGGACCTGTTTCAGGGCATTCTGGGCGATCTCATCGAGGTAGATACAGATTATTTCCATGCCGTTGAAAGCGCTTTGGGAGAGTCGCTGGAAGCCCTGGTAGCACCGGTTAAAGCCGGTGTTCTGGATGCTCTACATTACCTCAAAGAACACTCGGGCCGGGCCGGCGTCTTTCCGTTGGAATGGACTCTTGGAGCCGCACCGCCTCAGGCTGCATTGCCGGAGACACCCGGGTTGATCGGCCCGCTGTTGAACCATGTGCGAGCGGATGAAGCCATTATGCCACTTCTGGCACGCCTGTTGCACAATACTTTCCTGGTGGAGGATCTGGCTATTGCCATGGAATTGGCCGAGCGGTACCCCGAGCGGCAAATTCGCTTGGTCACACCTGCCGGTGAGGGCGTTGATTTAAACGGTCGGATTGCCGGGGGACGGGGTGGGCAAGAAGATGCCGCACTGCTGGGGCGGCGCCAGGAAATTCGCCTTTTAAAAACGGCCATTGCACACGAAAACGCGCAATGGGCCACCCTAGCTGCCGCCCGGGGGGGGGAGACCCAGCGCAAGGTCGTGCTGTCACTTCATCTGGAGAAACTTTCCAGAGGAATCGAAATTATCAAAGAGCAGGAGCGTGAAAAAAGCCATCTGCAGCAGAGCCAAAAGAATGAAATTCAGCGCCTACAGCTGTTGCTGGATCGGCGTGGGCGTGAGCAGGCGCAACTGCAGGAGCGCTCCGTAAGTCTGGAGAATGCTATTGATTCTCAACGGGAAAAAGTGCGGCAGTCAGAGCAGGCGAGCACAGAGTTGGACATTGCGATTCGCGGCTTTGAAGAGCATTTGCAGGAGGCCGAGACCGTTCTGCGCACTGAACTGGATCAACTGGCCACTCTGCGTGCGGAACAAGCCCGGATTGCCGAGCAGACGCATAGCCTCGAGCGCGACGAGCAACGGTTGCACAATATGCGGCAGAGTCTGCAGGGCAATATTGAGCGACTCGCAAATGAAATCGAGCAGGCGACCTCAACGCGCCAGGATCTGGCTGCTTTGGAAGAGCGTTTAACTGCCGAACTCAAGGATATGCACGGCACCAGGGATGAACAGGTGCAAGAAAGCAATAAGAAGCGCGAGCACTGGGATCAGGTCAATACCCAGACTCGTGCCCTAGAGGGCGAAATCGGCAAGTTGCAACGCCAGTTGAATGCCCATCGCGATCGGCGGCATCAGCTCGAATTGCAGATTGCCGAGCTGGACAATCGCGCCAAGCAGATTCAGGAGCGCCTGCTGGAAGATCACCACTGCGATGTTGCCAGCATGGGACGGCCCGAATCTGGGGCGCTGGATCTGGAGGAACTGGCGAGTAGGGTCGAAGCTTTGCGCCAGTCAATTCAGCGTCTGGGCACAGTTCATGTGGGGGTGCTGGAAGAATACGAAGAGCAAAAAGAACGCTACGATTTTCTCTGCCACCAGCGCGATGATCTGCTGGCTGCGGCCGAGGATCTGAAGAAGACGCTCAGTTTGATCGACCGCACGGCGCGGCGAATATTTCGCGCAACCTTTGAAGAGATTCGCCAGAAGTTCAAAGAAACCTTTGTGCGCTTTTTCCCCGGTGGCGAAGCTGATTTGCAGTTGGAGCAGGACGTAGATGCGCTTGAGGCCAGTATCGATATCATCGCCCGCCCGCGAGGCAAGCGCCTGCAGAGCATTACGTTGCTCTCGGGCGGCGAAAAAGCGCTCACCGCCATTGCCCTGCTCTTTTCAATTTACCTGGTCAAACCCAGCCCCTTTTGTATCCTAGATGAAGTGGATGCCCCTCTCGACGACGCCAATATCGATCGCTTTCTCCACGTGCTCAAAGAATTTGCCAGGAGCACCCAGTTTATCATGGTGACCCATAACAAGCTCTCCATGCATGCTGCCGATACGCTGCACGGCGTCACCATGCCCGAGGAAGGAGTTTCGCAACTGGTTTCTGTCAGGATGGGAGAAGAGATCCTGGAGGAAGCGGCGGGGTAAGCAGCGGCCGCTAGGGCGCCAATCCCGTCAGATCGAGTCCATACGGATTTTCATCGACCAGTATTCTGGCGCGAGCGGCCGTTCTTTCATCCGCGCTGGCCAGAGCTCCTTGCAGAAAGTCCGGCCGTTCCTGCAAAAAAGTTTTCATAGTGCTATCAGGCTGGTGATAGTAGGCGGTCAGCATCTCTCTTTGTGGTTGCTCAATAATGCCAGAGCGCACCAGTTCGTCAAAGAGGTGCTCGTCCACTCGCAACAGGGCCCTCGTGTCGAGTCCGGCCGCCTTTAGGGCCTCGGTGCCACCCTGGGCCCGGTCGACCACATTGAGGCTGTAGTCAATGCGGCCGCCGCGCTCCTGAATAGCCGGCATCCAGGAGCGGAAATAACTGGATGCTTCGGTTACCAGGTCGGCGATGTGTACTGTCTTTTTTCCCTCCAGACCATTTACCTCCGCAACGCCGTTCTCGCTGCACAGAACCACGCTAAGGTCCTTATAGATCAGCAGGTGAGGTTTATCCAACTTCTCTGCGACCGCAGGGGAAAAAAACCAGTCCCGCCGCTCACCGCCCGAGATATAGTCGAAATTACCGGCAGTTCTGTCCTGTATATCGCCGACCAGTGCGTCTACCACATGCCTGTAGATCTCATCAGTGGCGTAGTTTTTTCTGGTTCGTGCCGCCAGGAGTGGTGGAAAATGGCTTCTGTCCTCCTTTTCCCCATCGATGAATTTGAGCAGATCTTCGGCTTTTGTCGGGTTGCCATAGAGGTAATGGGTGTTGATATAATAAGGTCCGATAGTTCCCGAAGTATACCAGAACATCTCCCCCGGAGGGGCGATTCGCAGAGCTTGTGTCTGCAGCAGGGCCGCGACCAGATCGGTTGTCATGTCGTCCTTTTTGGCTGAGTGGGTCATTGAAGTGGCATGTATCAGGTTTTCGCCAGCGGGCCGAAGGGTTATGAGGCCTCCGGTTTCCCGTGGCACTCGGAGGGCACTGGCGTCCCCCAGGTTGTCGACCCTGGGCCGCGCCGCAAACTGCGCGGAGGAACGGCTGTCCCGCCCGCAATGCCGGGCCTTGAGGGGGATCTATTTAGGGCATATAAAAAAGTGTTGCGGCAAGGTCAATGACTCTTTCCACAGCACTTTTTATATTTTTTGCCGCTCCCGCATGGGCATGAATCGTTGCGACCTACCTTGGGTGCTTCGCGGCGAAAGGTTTCTACTTTCTGGGGAAAGAGCCGCCCGCCATCGAGCATCTCCGAGGGTTTTTTGCCCTCCAGAGTTTCTCGCGGTGTGTCCAGCCACTCCTCGTGGAGGGTCTGTACGGCTTCGCTCATCTCGCCCTGGCCGATCTCTGGATTAACTCCTTTCTCCTCGCAGAAAGTTCCGAAGTCTGCCAGCAAGGCTCCCCGGGGTGAGTTCATCAATTGCTGCAGCTGTGCCCTATCTACACCGGGGGGCAGATCGATATCTTTTAATTGCTGCAGTGCGAGTTCCATCGATTCCGGGGTGGCGTCCTCGGTGGCATCCTCACCCTCTTTGTCTCCTTCTTCTTCCTCTGTGGAAGGAGGGGGGGCGACCTGTGCAGCGACCTCGGCCAGAAGGGTGCTCAACTCCTGAGCAATCTGATTGGGATCTTCCGGCAGGACCTGTTCTATAATCCAGTCTACGGTTTCCCCTTCTTCCAGGAGTTCCGTCATTTCTTCTGGGGAGAAACGCTGGATATTATTTACTTCACACAACTCTTGCAATTTTCCAATTAGTTCTTCCACTTCCCGGCTCCACGAAGAGGGGTGGGGGTTGTTGAAGGTGAAAATCTACCACCTACCAGCAAAAATGTCAAAACTCTCAAAAAAGTGAGGCCAGTCTCAGATTTCTGAGGCCAATCCTTCATTCATCGCATCCATATCAGGGGGCTTCTGAGAGCCCGGTCCATGGTACAGATCTTGCTAAAGATAACGCGAATCTGCGTTAGCTGTGGTTGCGCGGTAGCTATTTTTATCCAGGGACAGATTCAAAATGTGTTCCGAAGCTGCCGATATACTTTAAATAGGAAGGGAGGATCATCCATGAAAGAGATATGCGACCTGTCAGACAAGGAAATCCTCATGCAGGCAGCTAAGGATCAGGATAGTCTGGCCATCTTGGTCAAGCGTTATCGCACTCCGCTTTATAACTTTGTGTACCGCTTTGTCGGTGATCGCGAAACAGCTGAGGACATAGTTCAGGAGACTTTTTTGCGGTGTTTGAAACATAGCCACCAATACCCCGCCATCGAGCAGGTATCTACCTGGCTTTATACAATTGCCGGCAATCTGGCTAAAACCGAATTGCGTCGTCGAAAACGTTGGCATTGGGTGCCGATTGGCCCAAGTGAAGACGATGAAAAAACCGCTTTTTATGAACCCGTGGATAAAGAACAGTTGCCCGGTGAGCAAATTGATACCAAGAGAGTTCACCATTCGGTGGTCACGGCTATCCACAATTTGCCGGATGAATTCCGCGAAGCGGTGTTGCTGCGGGATCTCAACGGGTTTTCCTATGAAGAGATCTCCAAGATTATCAATTGCCCGGTAGGCACGGTCAAATCTCGCGTCAACCGAGGCCGTATCAGACTGCAGAAAAATCTGCAAATTCTGGCCAAAGAAGTAATCGGTACTCTTTCTGGACAGGCATCCCTAAGTGCCTGATCGCTTGGTAAGGGCTTGCAGATTTTCCAGCCCTTCCGTAGATTACCTACCCTTTTCACCTGGCGATTTTCCCCATTGGGATGGTGAAATCGTCCTTTCCGGTGGCTAGTTTGCCCACTCCGGTGGGGCAATTCTGGCCTAGTTGCCTGGAGGTATAAGTCTGTGGATAGCCAGATTGATTCTTCACATCTGCTTGGGAATCTTGAAAAACTACTCATGGCCCATGCACCTTCGGGTTCCGAGGAGGAAATGGACCGCCTGGTTATGGATATGGTCGGTGAGGCTGGCGCGGCCGTCTGGCAGGACGCCGCCGATAGTATTATCATTCATATCCGCGGAGCCGGCAACGGTGCGCCGATTGCCGTTACGGCCCACAAGGACGAGATAGCCATGATCGTCCAGCGGATGGAGGGAGAGGGGCGTCTGCGAGTACAACCAGTTGGGGGTTTGTGGCCCTGGGCCCTAGGCGAGGGTGCGGTGGAAATTATGGGTGACCAGGAGTTGATCCCCGGCGTGCTCTCAGCTGGCTCAAAGCACACTACTTCAGGGCCGGTTGCCCAACTCAAGGAGGGGAGGGCATTGCAGTGGGCTGATGTGTGGGTCGAGACCAAACTCGATTCTGGAACCCTGAAAGAGAAGGGCGTGCGGATTGGCAGTAAGCTGGTCACGGCCCGGGTTCGAAAAAAACCCTGGTATATGGGCGAATATATCTGTGGCTACAACCTGGACTGCCGCGGCGGCGTAGCCATTTTGATAGAGACCGCTCTGCACCTGGCACGGGATCGACCGCCCCAGGATGTGTATCTCGTCGCCACTTCAGAAGAAGAAATCGGCGCTCACGGTGCCGTTTATTCAGTCGGACAATTGCCGGCGGAAACCGTCATTGCTCTGGACGTTGTGCCGGTGAGTGACGAGTACCAGACGCACAACAGCGGCAATCCAATTCTGGGTTGTAAAGATGGGCGTGGAGTCTATAATCAAGGCGAGGTCAAGCACCTGGAAAAGCTCTCTGCAGAGCTGGATTTCGAGGTGCAGAGAGCAGTGCTCAGCGGCTATGGCAGCGATGCCAGCATCGCCAAGAGTGCGGGGGCGGCGGCCCGTTCCATTCTTCTGGGCTATCCGGGAGAAAATACCCACGGGTACGAGATTTGTGCCGTCGACGGCATTATCAATAGTGCCCGTTTGCTATTAGCCTATCTCCAGCGGCCAGTAAGGTGAAATATCAGTAGGCGCGCTGGACCAAAAATTCCAGCATTTCTCCAAGGATGTCTCGGGCCGGATTGTGCTGAATGGCGTCGAGATAATTCTGACTTTCTGCCGCTTTCTGTCGGCAGACCTGTCTGGCATATTCCATACAACCATAGCGGTCGACCAGCTCGATGACCCACTCGATTTCTTCCGGTGTATTATACTGGCGTTCACGATGCAGAATAGTCAGTATTTCCAGGCGTTCTTTCTGCGAGCATTTGCGCAGCAGGTCGATAATGATGAGTGTGCGTTTGCCCTCGGCAATATCCCCGCCGCGCTCTTTTCCATAGGCCCCTGAAGTTACTCCCGGGGCGACTTCGGCATCCTGGTCTGAGGTAGTCAGATTGAGCAAGTCATCGCGGATTTGGAAGGCGACTGCCATGGCCTCGCCAAAATTCCCCAGAGTTTGGCATTCTTCTGTCCCTGCTCCGGCAATGATAGCGCCTGCAGTGCAGAGTCCCCGACCCGAGTACCAGCCGGTCTTTTTGTGCAGCATGGTCATGAATTCCTCTTCCGTGGGTATGTAGTGCTGCCGGATCCAGCCCACATCGTAGGCCTGACCCTCAAAGGTCTCTCGCGATCCCGCGATCATTTCCTGGATTAGATCCAGAGTTTTTTCGCAGCCCAGTAAGTCGCGGTTGGCCGCCAGCATTTCAAAGACCTTGGCGTAGAGTGCGTCTCCGATATTGACGCTCAGAGGAATGCCGTGCAATTTGTGGATACAAGGTTTGCCGCGCCTCACTTCGGAATCGTCCTCGATATCATCGTGGAGCAGAGCAAAGGATTGGAACATCTCAAAGGCGGCTGCAGTGCGCACTGCCTGGTTGATATCGCCTCCCATAACCTCGCATGAGAGCAGCACCAGGGCTGGACGAAAGCGCTTGCCGCCGCGCTCGGGATAATCCCGCATGGGCAGGTACATGTACTCTTTGGGTTCCTGCACTGGTAAAAAGGAAAACAACTCTCGTTCAATTATGGGGATATATCGTTCCAGGAAAGCCCGCAGATTCGGTGTGACCATCGACATATTTATCCTTTCTGCAATGCGCTGATAATTTGTCTGTCTTGAATGATCAGCAATTCGTCCATCTGGAGCAAGCAGGACAAAGAAAGGCCAATCATCAAGTGATGATTGGCCTTTCTGAAAGTGGCGTTGAGCTATTCAGCTATTATCGGATATCCGCAGGCGGTTGAGGGCACGGCTCAGAGCTGCTTGAGCTCGCACTTTATCGGTCTCACCTTCTGATCTGAGGTGTTCCAGGGCCCGCTCGCGGGCAGCCTGAGCTCTGACCACGTCGATATGTTCGCCAAACTCGGCGGTTTCGGCCAGTACGGTGACGCGATCTTGCTGAACCTCTACAAAACCGCCGCTGGTCGCCACCTGTCTGGAAGTGCCTCCTTCCTCCGCAAAGGAAAGATGGCCGATTTGCAGGCTGCTCAATAATGGCACATGTCCGGATAGGACTCCGAAACTGCCCTCGCTTCCCGGGACCTGCAGGTGTTCCACCACCCCGGAGTAGAAGGTTTTCTCAGGCGTTACAATTTCGAGTTGGAATCCCGGCATCTATCTGCTCTCTCTATAAGGTCTTGGCTTTTTCGACCGCCTGCTCAATGGTACCCACCATGTAAAAGGCCTGTTCTGCCAGGTCATCGTATTCGCCCTCGACCAATCCTTTGAAACTTCTGACTGTGTCATCGATGCGAACATATTCGCCGGGAATGCCGGTGAAGCCTTCACCGACGGTAAAAGGTTGGGTCAGAAAGAGCTGGATTCGACGGGCCCGAGCGACTACTACTTTATCCTCGTCAGATAGTTCATCGATGCCCAGAATGGCAATGATTTCGCGCAAATCGCGGTAGCGCTGGAGAATTTCCTGGACCTGGAGAGCCACCTGGTAGTGTTCGTCGCCAACGACGCGCGGATCTAGAATACGCGAACTGGAGGAGAGCGGATCAACCGCTGGATAGAGACCCTGGTCCGCCAGTGAGCGCTCCAGCACAATGCGGCCGTCCAGATGGCTGAAGGCAGTGACTACACCCGGATCGGTGTAGTCGTCGGCGGGCACGTAAATGGCCTGTACCGAAGTAATCGAGCCGTTCTTAGTCGTGGTGATGCGTTCTTGCAGAGCACCCATTTCCGTCGCCAGAGTTGGCTGGTAACCCACGGCCGAGGGCATGCGTCCTAAAAGAGCCGAAACCTCAGCGCCTGCGAGGATGAAACGAAAAATATTATCGACGAAAAAGAGCACGTCCTGGCCGGCTTCTTCGCGAAAATACTCGGCGATGGTCAAACCGGTCAGAGCAATGCGTTGCCGTGCACCGGGCGGTTCGTTCATTTGCCCGAAGACCATGGCGGTTTTGTCGATTACTCCGGAGTCCGTGAGCTCGTGCAGCAGGTCATTGCCTTCGCGAGTGCGTTCCCCCACCCCGGCAAAAACCGAGAAGCCGCCATGACCGGAAGCCACGTTATTGATCAATTCGGTGAGGATAACGGTTTTGCCGACGCCGGCGCCGCCGAATAAGCCCAATTTGCCGCCGCGCGCAAAGGGGCATATCAAGTCCATAACTTTGATACCGGTTTCCAGTACCTGATCCGAGGTGACCTGGTCTTCGTGAGGCGGGGCTTCGCGGTGCAGGGGCAACCTTGGGACATCGCCCGAGATGTCGCCCTTGCCGTCGATGGGGTCCCCGATAACATTGAGCAGGCGCCCCAGAACCTCTTCGCCAACCGGTACCTGGATGGGGGCACCGGTATCAACTACCCGGG
>MDTE01108031.1_pt1 | contig 10095 bp, 9 predicted proteins | sample 811231 | NCBI WGS metagenome assembly MDTE01 (sample SAMN05326651, study PRJNA326480) | marine metagenome | isolation source: seawater | place: Indian Ocean: Red Sea | collected 2010 | reverse complement strand
GTACGACAACGTGATACAGTCGCGTCGATTAAAACATGCAAGAAGACTCATTTTATCGACCTATAGATCGATGAGGTTGGCGAGCAAATCTTCGTTGGTCTTTGGTCTAGATGTGGCGGAAGCGGACTGCTGAGGCGTCGACGTCGGCGGTACCGCCGTCGTCAGAGGCAACGGTGGTGGCACGGCGGCGACGGGTGCCGGGAGAGCGTTTTCTGTACGAGTTTCCTCGCTCGCGGAAGGTTGCACCGATAAGCTCGCTGCGATGGCCTGCGCGATCATCGCCGCCTCCTCTTCCTCGGTCATCGCGCACTCGATGCGACTCGAACCGAGAGATGGACGACCCTCAGGCACGGCTCTCGGAGCAGAGACCGCGTCGGTGTGCCTCCCAGTCTCCGACTTTATGGCCAACAACGCAGCGTTGATGTTTTCAACCGTCGAGAGCAGCGTGCCGAGCTGCTCTTCGCTGAGAGCGACACCCGCCCCCGACATCTCCGCCACTTGCGTCAGGTGCGAGCGGTGCGCCTCGCACACATCGGTCAACTCCTGATCTAATGCGTCATTCGTCGCCGCATCCGCGTCTGGATCACCCCCAGACTCTCGAAGTTCGTGTAAAAGCGTCGCCGCGGTCGCCGCTCCCTCGAGCGTCTCTTCCAAGTTACCGAGAATGTGTTGTAAATCGACGGAGCGCGAGCGCGCGTGATGTCTCGCCAACATTTGTCCCGTCGGTGGCGAGCCCACGAACGTATCGTTCGAGTACGTCGTTCGCCGCGCGGTCGACGCCTGCGTACTCGAATTCCCAGAATCCGTGAACGCCTTCTTGATCGATTTCTTGAGCGCCTTCAAGTGCGCCGACGCTCTCTGCGCCAGCGAACGTCCCGCGCCCTTGAGCGGCACGCTCTCGAACGATTCGTCCACCGTCCCTCGAATCGGCGCGTACGCCGGGTTCGCGTGCGAAGACGAGCTCCCGACCACACCTCTCGACACTCGCGCGTCATCGATCGCATTTTCCATGTCATCCACCGCCTCCGACTGTGCGAGCGCGCGCGTTCGTGTCGATTTCATTCGTCAGTCGAGCGTTCCCGCATTGCGTTCGCGCGCGCGCACGCACGCATTCGCGCATTCCTTCGCGTGGCGGGAACCCACGCGCCTCCCTTCGCGGGTCGATCGCGCCTCCACCCTCCGTTCGCCCGAATCCATCGCATCGCGCGTTCGCCCTCCCTCGCCTCTTTCGCCTTCGTCCGTCGTCGTCGCCTCGCGGTCGTCTCGTCCGCGTCATCCAACCAGATCGTCTCCCGTCGTCCCATCGTGGCTCGTCTCCCGTCGTCTCGGTCGCGCACCTGTTCCTCGCGCGTCATGAGCGGTGAATACTGCGTGCGCTTCTCATCCTTGAACAGCGACGAACTCATCGTCGTCCTCGTCCGAGCTCTGCGGCGTCGAGTCGACGACGACGACGAGGACCGAGGCGAGCGCGGTCGATGCCGGGGCAGATGGGACTGTTTGGAGGTTTATAACTCGTTATAAACTCGATGATGGTTCGTGATTCGGGAAACAGTCCCCATGGTGCCGAGCTCGAGGAGGCGCGGGGCCGCCGGCGGCGAAGAAACGCGGGGGACGCGCGGGGCGTATACTGGTACTGTATAATAAACAAATCGAATGGTTGAATGGTGACGCTCTCTCGCGCGCGAGGGTTCTTCATCGCGCGGCGCGGTCGCGAGGTGGTCGACCTTCGTCGACTCGGGACCTCGCGACGGCGCCGCGGCGGTGTCGTCTCGTCTCTTGGCGGCGGCGTGGTCTGTGCGTTTGTTTCGTGTACAGGCGCGCGGAGAGGTGTGGAGGCGTGGTAGACGTCAGTGATCACCCACCGGGGACTTCTTCGGACGGCTCTTGCGTCGGTGAAGAACCGATGGAGTGATGAGGAGAGGCGCCGGCGTCGTGGGCGCGTCGCCCCTCGACGTCGGGTGCTTGCGCTTCGAGCCGACGAGGAGCGCGCCGGCGGCGATTTTGAGAATCGGCGATCCACCGTGGCTACTGTTCGTCGGTTCGTCTTCGCTCTTGACCGATACCGGTGATCTACTGCGAGCGCTCTTGCTACTGTTATCGCTGGCTGGAGACCCTTTGCGGCCTCGTCTATTGTCCTTGGCGCTCTTCGTTTGCGTGCTCTTCCTCGGCGTCGGTTTGATGGTCTCCTCCGCGAACGACATGTCCACGCCCGCCTTGGGGACCATACAATCTCCTCCGTTCATTTTACACGAGATTGAACAATAGTTATTGTTTTCACTCTGAAGAATTCGCGCGCAATACGCGCACTCGGAGTGCGCCATCGTCGTCGCTCGAGACCGTTCGCTTCTCCCCTTGTCGTCTTTACCCTTGTTCGATCTCGGGTGCGGTCGCTCGTTCAGAAACACCACGCGCGCTGAATTAATGATGTACGTTTGAATGCTCGACACATCCATCAATCTGTACACGTCCTGCACGCGCACGACGTTGTGATACGAACTTCTCCGAATCTGCGTCGTCGGTTGTGCGCCCCCGAGGCGAGGTCGTTCGTCTCCGTCAGTCGCGATGCGCGTTTGGATTTGATTCGTTCGATTCGCGCGTCTTCACCCCCGCCCCCCAGACACACCCTCGCCCCCTCCATCATCATCCTCTCGTCGTCCCATCTAAAGACTCGAATCGATCGATATCGCGCCGTCTCCCCTCTCGCCGAGGTTTCCCCTCTCAACCGTTCAAACCTCCGAGCTGTCGAGACGCGAGACCTGGCGTCCCGCATTGCGTCGCATTGGTGCCCCGCTGACGCGCGACGCGAAGAAGGACGAGGGGCGAGAACGAAACGACGCGCGTGCATAAAAAATCCACGTCTCATCGCGCGCGCGTCGCACCTGTATCGCATCCTTCACCGACGTCTCCGCCGCACACGCCGCGCACATCGCGCGTCTGCCGGACACGGAGAACAAGTTAACTTGCTCACCCTTGCTCCCGGCGCTGTGTCTCTCGCACGGGGCGAAGAAGACGCCGCGAACGAGATCGGGAATCCACGCCAATTCGTTCGGAAGCGTCATTTGTCACTCTATTCACCCGTCATCGTCCATCGGCGGCCGTCGCGTTCGTCGTCAGTCTCATCGTCGTCGTCGTCGCGCCGCGCGCTCCATTCACATTTAGGTCCATCGTCCATCGCGGTCGGGGGCGCGGTTTCGCGACGCGCGCGCGCACCGTGTCGTTCGTCGCGTCTGCGAGCGCGTGCGTTGTTTTCCTTTGCTTCCCTTGGCCTCGCCCGTCGATCTCCTCCTCGTCGCGCGAGGCGACGACGCGCGCGACAGTCGCGCCGCGCCCGCGAGCGCACACCGACGACGACGAGACGCGTCGATATTCTCCGCCTGCGCCACGTCGGATCGATCGATAAAGGGCGACGATCGCATCGCATAGTGGAGTATGGTTTACCACCATCTGTGTGCGTGTATCATCAACGCACCGATCGATCGATCGATATCGAATGAAGGCTGGAAAACACGAATCCCGCGGGGGGCGGGGTGGGATTCCTAGACCCTACCGTGTATTTTTGTGTTTTTGTGCACATATGTGTATAGATAGTACGTACTGTGTGTTGTTATTAGGGTATCAGTGTGTGCGTATCTAGTCGCGACTTGAACGGTCACGTCAGACGACGACTTCTCGCGCGCGTTTGGCGACGATGGTGGCGGCTTTTTGAATCTCGGCGCTGGTCACGATGAGCGGAGGGACGAGACGTAGGACGTCGCCCGCGCCGGCGGTGATGACGAGCAAACCGTCCTCGCGACACGCCTGGACGAGGGCGCCGACGGGGACGTCGAATTGCGCGCCGACGAGTAAACCGGCGCCTCGAACCTCGCGGAGGCGCGGATGGTCGGCGAGAGCGGTGGCGATCGCAGATTTAAGCTCTTCACCTCGCGCGGTGACGTTGGCGAGGAAACCAGGGGCGGTGATGCGGTCGAAGACTTCGTTCGCCGCCGCGCACACGAGCGGGCCGCCGGCAAAGGTGGAACCGTGGTCGCCGGGCGCCATGACGTCGGCGACTTTTTGTTTCATCAACACGGCGCCGATGGGGAGACCGTTCGCCAACGGTTTCGCCACCGTCATGAGATCCGGTTCGGCGTCCTCCACGAGCTGATGTCCCCAGAGCTTACCGGTGCGACCCAAACCGCACTGAACCTCGTCGTAGACGAGGAGCGCGTCGGCGTCGTCGCAAATCTTTCTCAAACCGCGCAAAAAATCGGCGTCGGCGGGGTAGATGCCACCCTCGCCCTGCACCGGCTCCACGAACACCGCGCAAGTCTTCCCTTTGACGATCAGCCGTCGCGCCTGTTCTAAATCACCGTACGGTGCGAACGAGTTCCCCGGAACCAACGGCGCAAAGGGCGTGCGATAGCCCTCCTTCCACGTCAGCGACAACGCGCCGAACGTTCGTCCGTGAAACCCGTTTTCAAAGCTCACCGTCTCCGTCGCCGCCTTATTGGCCGTCTTCCCGGCCGCCACCGCGCGCGTTTGCGCATACTTTCGAGCGAATTTAAGCGCCCCCTCGTTCGCCTCCGTCCCCGAGTTGCAATAAAACACCTTGTCGGCGAAGGACGTCGCCGTGAGTTTTCTCGCCAACGTCGCCCCCGGTTCGGTGTGATACAGATTACTCGTGTGCGTCAACGTTTTCGCCTGTTCAGCGATCACTCTGCTCACGCCCTCGTCCGCGTGTCCCAGGCAATTCACCGCGATTCCCGCCGTGAAATCCAAAAATTCGCGTCCCTCGGCGTCGAAAAGCGCGCAACCCTTTCCCCGAACCATGACTTCAGTCTCCCCTCGTCCGTACGTCTGTAACACGCACTCTCGCTCGTTCTTTCGAACCTCGTCCGCGTCGACGGAGGTCTTCCCACCGCCGAACAGCGAAAACCCACGCGTCGTCGTCGCGTCGTCGTCGTCGCGTCCTCCTCGCCCGCCACCGCGCCGAGCGCCACTCATCATTCGTCCCACCGACGTCCCGCACGTCGTCGTCGTCCCCGCGCGGGTCGTCGTCGTCGGCGTCGTCGTCGTTCTCGTCCTCGTCGTCGTCGCTCGCATCGCGTCTGTCGCCCTCCTCGAGATCGGCGTCGACCTGTGCGCGTCGTCGTCCTCGTCGTCCTCGTCGTCGATCGATCGATCGGCCGCGCGCGCGTCCCTCTGTGTGAGGGTGTGTGACCCATAAGAACGTGTATGGAGGTATACGTTGTAAAGAGTTGATTTTAATACGTATCGTGTGTCCGATACGTCATAATGGAGGACGACATCGACCACGCCGTTCCCCATCCCAACGGTGTCGTCGTCACGAGCGCGCGCGTCGGAGAGGGCGGGGGCATCGGACGAGCGGGCGGCGTCGGACGAGCGGGCGACGTCGGACGAGCGGGCGGCGTCGGACGCGTTCGCGTTCGTCGTCGCGAGGTCGAGACCGAGCGAGCGAGCGAGCGAGCGAACGGCGACGAACGCGTGAAGACACCGGGCCGCGGACGCGATGACGATGGTGTCGACGCCGTCTCGTCGTCGTCGCGATCGACGCGCCGTGGAGCGACTCCACCGCGCGTTCGTCTTGCTTCTCGTTGTCGTGTCGTCGCGCTCGCTCGCGCGTCCCGTCGCGGCGGACGAGTACTCGGCGACGGTGGAGCGCGCGATTTCGCGCTCGGGCGGGTTGCAAGCCATAGGCGCCGTCGACGGGTTATTAGAACATCTGCGAGTGTCTCTGTGCGAGGGAGACGAGGCGGGGTGCGCGTTATACGAGACCGCGAGGAAGGATCTGTGGCTGTCGCTGGGAAGAGACGCGATATGCGGCGCCGGGGAGGACGAGGAGGCGACGTGGACCGCCGTCGATAGGACGAACACGCAGGGAGGATTCGCGGTGTTGTTATCGCTGTGTTCGAGCCCGTGGTTGGGTGATTTAGAGGCAGAGGTGGTGGATTTAGCGAGCTCGTTCTTGGCGCGGGCGTCGCTGACGCGCGAGGACGTGAAGAGGGTGATTGAGGCGAACGACGCCGCCGCGGAGAGACGCGCGACGACGGCGAGCGACGACTTGACGACGCTTCACCCGAGCTACGTCCCGGAGCTCGCGCCCGTGGCGACGGAAATCGATGCACTCTCGGGATTCGGGTACGACAGACCCGTCGTCGTCACCGCGGTCGCGCCCTCGGACGAAGCCGCGCGCGGTTTCAACGGAGACGTGCAAGGAAAAGTCGACGACGCGCGCGCGGCGGGCGCGAGAAGCGACGCCGGCGTCACCGAGGCGTTCCCGTCCGAGTACGCCGCGCGTTTGGAAGGCATCGAGGCACAAAACGCGGCGTATTACACCTATCTCGACCACCCACACGCCAAGACTTTAAAGTGTCAAGCGTTTTCCCTCGACGCCGACGCGCGCTGCACGGACCGCGTCCTCCCCGAGGTGGGATACACGCACGCCGCCGACGGCACGCGTCTCCTCGACGTCTTCGGACGCGCGCTTTCGGGAGATTTCGTCGACGACAATCAACCGTCGTCCTTCGTTCCCGAGACGTCGTGAGCGCGGCGCGTCTTCTTTCATTCTTTCCGTTTCGCCGCCGCGCGGAGCTCTTGTATTACAAAAACCACTGTACGTACGTAGAGTTTTCTAGTTTGTTCGATCGCGAGGTGCGTCGTGAGACGCTCTCTATTATAATGATAGTACACCGCGTCGTCCTCGCGCGTCTCTCGACGGCTGTGAAGACGGTGTTCTCGTGCTTGATACAATTGACCGTTCATGATTCAAGAATGACCCCCTCCAAGGAAAGACGCGAGATGTGACATTCAATCAATCGTCTCCCGGACCGGACGTCCCCGCGCGTCGGCAAAGCCGGGCCCGCGCGCGACGTTCGCGCGCGTCATGGACTCCGAGCATGCGCTCGCGTCCGGTGATCGACGCGGCGAGCGCGCGTCGCTCCTCGCGTCTCGATCGACGCGCGAGAGCGTGGAAGAGGGTCAGCCTGGCGAGGGTGTTACGATGCGAGAGGACGAGGATGGGTCGGTGTACGGTTGGAGACGGGCGGTGGGCACGCGCGCGGGACGCGTGCGCGCGCTCGGGGTGGCGTTCACGCTCATGTGCGCGATCCTGGGGATGTTGGCGGTGATCACGCCGGGAGATGGGCCGGGTGTCGGGGGGGTCGCGGCGCGGATGATGATGAAGACGCGCGGGGACGGCGTCGGGGGCGGGGAGACGTACGAACCTAAACTGGGCGGCGTCTCGAGCGGTGGAGGCACCGTCATGCGCGCGCAGAACGCGCCCGGACACATTCCCGGATTAGCCGAACACGTCCAATCGGTGACCAAGACGACCAAGTTTAGAGCAATCACGTTTTGCAACAAGTCGTACTGGATGTTCGCGCACCTGTTGTTGGAGTCGATGAAGGCGACATCTCCGGCGATCTTGGACTTTTGGACCATCATCGTGCCGGACGAGACGACTAAAAAGTACATAGAACAAGAGACGTCGTCGACGGGTCACATGATTGATGTCTACGTCGATAACGATTTGAGAAAGCAAGTGACCAAGTATGCGTCGGCGGGAAAAGATGAATTGAAGGCGATGCTCTCTTGGCGACGCGTGCACGCGATGCAAACGCTCTTAGATCACGATTACACGGTGATTTTCATCGAGCCGGACGCCGTCGTACAGAAAAATCCGCTCCAACTCATCCACGATCAGCTCACGACGCACGATCTCATTGTGGCGTCGGATTACGGTTTAGGGACGAGCGCGCGTAAGCACGCCAACACCAAGGTCATGGTGGCCAAGCCCTCGGTGCAAGGAAAGAAGCTCTTTAACGTGTGGCAACGAGCCGAACAGACGTACAAGGGAGAAAAGGCTGAGACTGGTTTTTTGCTTTCGCAAATCATTCCTCACATCGACGTGCTCACGGCGAAGATCAACGTCCTCGACCAAACCATCGTGGGCAACTATTTAACCCACCACGAAAAGGCCGGGCAAGCCATCGTGACGGGTATGGGATGCGACAACGTAGATTACAAGATCAACTTTATGTCTCAGCTCTTGCGCCACGCCCAACCAAAGGACCCGAACAATCCGGTGCCGCCGTACGATTACGACGGCGTCGCCATGGGATGCGACCACGCCGGGCGTGAAAAGGTGTTCAAAATATCCAACGCGTTCGCCAAGAAGAAGTTGGCGTCCTCCAAGCTCGGAAAGACGAAGAAGAGCGAGGGGAAAGATTAGTAGGCGCGTCGATGGGCGTTGTAAAGAATGAAAATGTTTGTTTCTACTCGTGCTCGGTTCGCTCTTTTTTCCTCTCTCAACCACTCTCAGCTACCCTATAACTCGACGCGCGAGCTCTCTCTACGGCCTTGGAGTAAGGCAGATAATCTACTTGGTATTCTACAATCGTCGGCGCCGACGCGTCTCCGTTTGCGACGATTCGCGCGCTCGCGCTTGAGGCGTCGAGCATGAACGGTAGCTCGACCCGCCGCGTCTCGAATCCGGGAGCGTCCAACGTCACGCCCTCGCGAACCACGCACGCTCGCACGTCTTTCGCGTCGACGTCCATCGGTACCGTCGCCGTGATCTTCACGGAGGTCACCGGTCGCCCGACGAAATCGACGACGTGCTCGAGGACGCGGCAACCGCCGTCGAGAACGTCCTCCGCGCTCGGCGTCGAACTCACGACGACCGGCGCGTTCGCTCGAATCCACTGTCGAGTCGGCGGTCGCGCGCCCGCGTACTTGCGCGCTGGGAGTCTGTATTCTGGGTCGAGCTCGGCGCCGTACTTTTCTCGACATCGTCTGAGCGCCGCCTGACTCAAAAATCTTTTCAAAGGCTTGAACGCCTCGGCGTGTCGCGTCACGACCGAGTTGAAGACGACGTCCACGACGACGCACGGATTTCCGCTCGCGTCCACGTCCGGTCGAGGTTCGCCGCAGCTCATCGGAAACCACAGCGCGGCGTCGTCCGCCTCCTCTTCTCTCCCTCGCGCCCTCTCCAACGCGCGAGACGCTTCCCTCGGCATCAACCCCGCCGTCCACGCCTCGCCGCCGAATTCGGGCACACCCACCGCGTCGCTTCCACACACGTTCGCGAACACCTTGGTTCCGCTCGCGTCTCTCGTCTTCACCACGAACGACGCTCGTATCTCCGCCTCGCGTCTCGCCGTCGCCGTCGTCGGCGCCGTCGTCGACGCCGACGCATCGCCGTCCTCGCCCACGTCGCCGTCTCGCAACCCTCCCGCGGCGACTTTACGCATCAAACGCATGATTTCCATCGCGCGCGCCTCCTCATCCTCCTCCTCACCGTTCGTCGACCTCGGCATGGCGCGCGCGAGCGTTCGAACCGTCTCGAGCGCGTCCCCGTCCAACCCATCGAGCGTCGTCCCGTCCCCTCCGCCCGCCCGCGCGCTCGCCAGGACCGCGCGCGCGATCGATTCCGTGCGTCGCGCGTCCTCCGACGTCATGCACGCGCGACGAGGAATGAACGACGAGGCGCGATGCACGCATTCGAGACATTCGAGTCACGCGTGCATCTCATTCGCATGCATGCATGCATGCGTCGAATCGAAACGAAAGAGCGCGCGCCGCACACGCCGACGCGATACCCTGACTGACGCGCGAGTGGTGAGAACGACGCGCGATGACGGTGCCGCCCTCGTCCGCGGCGCCGAGCGAACCCGCGGCGCCGCCGCGCGCGACGACCGCGACGGCGAACGCGACGGCGACCGCGACCGAGCTGACGACGACGACGGCGCGCGCGAGACGACCGGGGGCGCGCGCGATGGCGACGACGACGACGACGCAGACGACGAACGCGACCGAGCGAGCGGTGGGATGTCGAACGAGCGGGGTCTCGGCGACGTCGCGAACGAGCACGACGACGGTGATCGGGAGGCACGAACACGTCATCTCTGGGTACTCGTTGTTGAAAGGAATCGGCGACGGCGAGCCGATCGCGAGCGATCGATTCATGGTGGGAGGACACGAGTGGGTGTTATTGTTTTATCCAGACGGCAAGCGATCGATGAGCGATGGGAACGCGCCGAATCAGCCGCAGGATGATCCGTACGCCGCCCTCTTCGTCGCCCTCATCGGAGAAGG
>MDTE01180492.1_pt1 | contig 10096 bp, 9 predicted proteins | sample 811231 | NCBI WGS metagenome assembly MDTE01 (sample SAMN05326651, study PRJNA326480) | marine metagenome | isolation source: seawater | place: Indian Ocean: Red Sea | collected 2010 | reverse complement strand
TAGAGCAGGGCCAAAAGTTGGTACAGGAATCTGCGGACCTGAAGGCGGATCTCTACACCTCGATTGAAAAATCGATACTGACGAGTGAGGCCCTCCCCCATCTACCCGGTTTAGCGGGAGCAACAGAGCCCTACAACAAAACGAAGCCCGAAAAATTTCGCTCTAATTCATGGGTCGCCGGCGAGATCAACCGCACCTACAACGAGATGTTGCACTCGGGATGCCTGTCGCGGGCAATGGTCGAAACGATTATCCGTTACCAATCGAAATTCGGCGGCCGCTGGTTGGGACTACCCGGAAGAAGGGGCAGCATGGACGGCTTTACCAGCTACGAATACGCCTACGGCCTCTTGCAGCACGATTTGATAAAAGAATTCCTGCTCTTCTACTACAGCCACATGGCCCATATTTACACCCGGGGCAACTGGACCGCCACCGAATACGGCAACGCCGACCGCTCCAAACCATCATCAAACTACTGCGCGCCGGCCCAGGTCACGATCCCCGCGCTGACGAAGTGGATGCTGGTCTTCGAAGATCCGTTCGCACCGGTGCTCTGGCTGGCCAAAGGCGCGCCGCGCCATTGGCTCGCGCAGGGCAACACCATTGCGGTAACGGGCGCGCCGACGCGCTGGGGATACATCAGCTATACCATTGCGCCAACGGCCGCAAGCGCCCAGGTCGAGATCGACCTTCCCGACGAAGGTTTCGACGCCGCCATCCACCTGCGCCTGCGCGCTTCAGCCGCACAAAAAATAAGCGCGGTCCGACTCAACGGAGAGCTATGGATCGACTTCCGCCCAGACGATGAAACGGTTATCCTGCCAACCGGCTTGCAAGGCTGCAATACAGTAGACGTGTCGTACGCCGATTCGCGGTGAATACAAGGGGAAAGGACCTCGAGAGTATATGGATCAACTTAGCGTCGCCGTAGTGGGATTGAGGTTCGGCCGGACGTGGATGAACGGATTCGCGAATCATCCGAGCTGTCGAGTGGCCTGTCTCTGCGATACCGACCCGAACGCGCTCGCCCAGAGCCAGGCCGCAACCGGTATCGACGCGACAAGGAGTCATCTGGACCAGGTGCTCGCCGACCGGCAGATCGATGCCGTGGCCCTGTTCACGCCAGCACCCTTGCACGCCGAACAATCCGCCGCAGCGCTCCGCGCCGACAAACACGTGCTGTGCGCGGTGCCCGCGGCCACGACCGAGCAGGGATGTCGGGATATCGCACTCGCTGCCAAAGAAAGCGGCCGCGTTTACATGATGGCCGAAAACTGGCCCTATGAGCCCAGCGTGCGCAAAGCGCAGTCCCTGTTCTCAGCCGGCCGACTCGGCTCTCTGTTCTACGGCGAGGCCGAGTATCTGCACCACACCGAAAAGCTCTGGTTTACACCGGAGGGCGATCCCACCTGGCGACACGCGCTGGCGCCAATGCTCTATCCCACCCACGGTCTCGGCCCCTATCTGCACATGACGGGCGATCGCTTCGTCGATGTCACGGCTCAGCAGGTATCGGGTCGCGAACCGCCGGGCGCGACACCCGACCGCGCTTGGCTGCAGCTGGCCGTACTGCGATCTGCAAACGGCTGCCTGTTCAAGCTGATGAATACTTTCTGCAACGCCCACCCCGGCGGTCACTATCTGTCCTTCTACGGCGATAGGGGCAGTTTCGAAACCGCCCGGGGCAAGCAGGCGCGGTTTGTGGCGAGATACTGGTCCCTGGGGGACGAGCCGCGCGAGATGGCCGAAGAAACCTGTACCTATCCGCCGCTGCCAGACTATGTCGAGGATATGGGCGGCCATGCCGGACCGGCTGTTGGCATCATCGACGATTTCGTCCAGGCCATTCTCGACGGCACCACCGCGCCGATCGGCCCGATCCTCGCGGCGCATATGACCTTACCGGGTATCTGCGCGGTGCAGTCGATCCAATCCGGACAGCGAGTTGAAATACCCGATCCGCAGGCATGGATCGATGATTGAGCCGATCGCGGGCGTCCGTTGACCGTCTGCATCAGGCGCTGGGTCAGCGAGCCCTCCTGGGTTAGCGCGTAGATCACCACGTTGACCGCCAGCCGCACACCCGCCGGCGAGCCCCACGACCACCCGTTCGACGTCAGGCCGACCATGCGTCCCTTGATAAAGTGGCCGGTCATGTGGTTCCAAGTCAGCACCCCCGACTTGCCCTGCGCCGTGCCCGAGTTGTTGGGCATGCCGCCCTCAATGTCGAAAAAGGCGTGGAAAATCGCGTGGTCCTCGGCCAGCCGCTCGCTACCGAAGGATGACAAATGCCCTCAGGCGCGGTGAAGTGGTATTTCGGCTTATGGGAATCGCCCTGGGGCTGGGCACTGTGAACTGAATTTGTCATTGCAATTTTTACGGAGGCTTAAAGTAAAGGCAACGCATGAACATGCCGAAAGGCAAAATTGCAGGTTTTGGATTACATTGTCTATACAATATTTTCATTAGACGTGTCGCTATGTCCACAAATCCCATGCCCACTCCCCCCAGCACCCTCCGCCAATTTACCGCTCTGGCCATCGCTCTCCTCGTTCTCATCGGTCCCCTGGCCGGCATGGCCCTGGTCGGCCTGGCCGCCCCCGCCCATATCCATCTCGTAGAAAATATCCTCCCCGCTTTCCTGACTTTGGCATTGGTCCTCATCGGCGGCACCGCCGTCGGCCTGGCCCTGCTGCCGTCCTTTTTCCTCGGCGCGGTCTGCGGCTATCTGCTACCGGGCCCCTGGCCCTATATCGCCGCCGCTTGCGGGCTGGCCTGGGCCACCGCCCTGGGCCTGAGCCTCGGACGCCTCTTCAGCACTAATTTTCTCGAAGTGCTATTGCAACGCAAAACGACCTGGTGGACCACCTACCAGCGCCTGGTCGATACCGCCGGATCGTTTTTGCCCGTCGCAATCGCCCTGCTCCGCTTGGCACCGCACATGCCCTTCGCCCTGACTAACCTGGCCTGTGCCCGCCTGCCCCTGACCCCGGCCAGGATCTGGCTGTCTTCCTTTATCGGCTTGCTACCCCGCACCTTCTTCGCCGCCCATATCGGCAGCCAGTTGCAAGACTGGCAGGCCCTGCTCGAGCGCGAGCGCCCGCCCTGGGAACTATTGCTCTCGCTGGCCTTGCTCGCCCTCTTCGTCTATCTCAGCCGTCGCGCCGCCAACCGCCTCGCCCAGCACGCCAACCGCTGACTTCTGCCGGCCATTTCGCATAGGGCACGTCCGGCACCTCATTCGACATAGTCCGCCCCGGCCTCTATATTCAAAATCTCAACAGAGGTCGCCTATGTTTGTCCGCCTGCTCCTGCTATTTACGCTCGTTCCGATCGTCGAACTCGCCGTGCTGATCGAAATCGGCCAGCATCTCGGCATGCTGCCCACCGTCGCCCTGGTCCTCGCCACCGGCGCACTCGGCGCCGCCCTGGCGCGTCGCGAGGGCATCCAGGCCTTTCACCGCCTGCGTGACAGCATCGGCCAGGGATCTTTTCCCGGCGAGGCGATCCTCGACGGCGTACTGATCTTGGGCGGCGGGCTGCTCTTGCTGACACCCGGCATCCTCACCGACCTGCTGGGCTTTGCCGCGCTGGTACCCGGCACCCGCTACTTTATAAAATACTATCTCAAAACAGCCATTGAGCGCCGCATCCGCTCCGGTTCCATCCAGGTCCACACCCGCTAAATGGGAAACGCCAACCTATGACCCAACTCCGCGGCAAAGCGCGCCGCTATCTCCGCAGCCTCGGCAACCAGCTCCGCCCCACGGTCTTCTTGGGCAAAGAGGGCATCTCTGCGGCCCTGTTGCGCTCCATTGACGAAGCCCACGCCCATCGCGAACTGATCAAAATCAAGATCGAGCGCGGCTGCCCCCTCGACCGCAAGGAGGCCGGCGACCACCTCGCCGCCGCCACCGAATCGCACCTGGTCCAGGTACTCGGCAATACCGTACTGCTCTACCGGCCCGATCCCGACGATCCGAAAATCGCGTTGCCCTCATAGGGGAGAATATCCGTGGAACAAGCCAATCGCCCGCGCAATATCCTGTACATCTTTACCGACGACCAAAGCTACCGCACCGTCAGCTGCTATCCCGGTGCGCACCCCTGGGTCAACACGCCCAATATCGACCGCCTCGCCCGCGAAGGCGTGCGCTTTAGCAACTGCTACACCGGTGCCTGGTGCGCCCCATCGCGCGCCACCTTCCTGACCGGCAAACTGCAACACGGCATCACCAGCATGCACCTGCCCTCGCAGTACCCCAACTATGTCCGCGACCCGGAGCGCTGCCCCTATTGGTTGGAGAATCTGCGAGACAATGGCTGGCACACCGGCATTGTCGGCAAATGGCACACCGGCCCCGATCACGGCCACGGCCGCTACTGGGACTTCTCCGCCATCTGGGACCACAGCCAGCCCAAAGCATACGGTCCCTATTACACCAACCAGAGCATGAGCATCAACGGTGCCCCACCCGAGCCCGTCGGCGGCTATTCCACCGACAACTATACCAACTACGCATTAGATTTTCTGCGCGGCCGCGCAGCAGACCCCGACCAACCCTGGCTGCTCTGGCTGTGCTACGACGCCGTGCACGGCCCCTGGACGGTAGCCGATCGCCACCACGAAGAGTATCCCGACGTCCCCCAGGTACCCACGCCCGAAGACATCTACCCGCCGCGGCCCACCAAGGCCGCGCACATGCGCGTCTACGGAGTCTGGCGCGAGGACGACCACGGCCGCCCCGTGGGCATCCGGGACGGGCGCACCCTGACCGACTGGGAGCAGCAATACAACCGCGCGGTGCGCGCTCTGGATGAAGGAGTAGGCAAGGTGATCGGCGCCCTCGAAGATATGGGACAGTTGGACGATACGCTGGTCGTCTTCACCTCCGATCAGGGCTTTGCCTGGGGCCAGCACGGCTTCCGCCACAAGATGGCGCCCTACGATGCCAACATTAAAGCGCCGATGATCATGCGCCTGCCCGGCCTGATCCCCGCCGCAACCGTATGCGACGCGCCGATCGGCGGCCACGATATTCCGCCGACTTTTCTCTCGCAAGTCGGCATGGATCTGCCCTGGAAAATGCACGGCCAGGATCTGAGCCCGTTACTCAGCGAGCCCGATGCCGAATGGGACTATCCGCTATTGATGGAGAACACGCGCTACAATTTCGGCGAATACACTGATATTGGCTGCGGCGAGGCGGAAAACGGCCTACCCTGGTGGGTGTCGCTGCGGGTGGGCAAGCACAAGTATATCCGCTGGCTGGTGCCGGGTGAAATAGAAGAGCTGTACGATCTGGAAAGTGATCCCGAAGAGTTGGAAAACCTGGCGCTGGAATCCGCATACCACGAGCTACTTGCCCAACTGCGCCAGCGAACCATCAACGAGCTACGCCGCACCGACGCGGGCATGGTCGATAACCTGCCGCCGGTGATGGTACTCACCAAAGATCAGTTGCTCGGCGGCGTTTAATTTAATGCCCCTGCCCAGAGTAGCTTCCGGGCAGAGGCGGGCATCTCATTCCTGCCACGCCCGCGCGAAAATCCCCAGCGACCCTGGCGCGTAACCCGCATAGTGGTTGTTGAAAAACGCGTAAACCTCGCGCTCCGGCTCTCGCCCCGCCATCTCCCGCACCTGCCGCGCCCAAGTTGCGGTCTCAGTCGCCCGATCCCACACCAGCCGATCCCAGTGCCTCTCCTTCTCGCCCCGCTCGATCATCCCATCGACGTATTCGTCCATCCTTTTGCGGTCGCCCAAAAATCTCAAGTAGAGGAAATTTCCCGTCTGCGGATCCAACCGCCGCCGCGTCTGCGCCAAATCCGGCATCGTATAGTAATTGTTCAATACTAGCGCCACCCCGTGCTCGCGCAGCAAGTCCAGTAGTTGATCTCGCAACCAGCGCCCATTGCGCACCTCCACTGCGAAGCGAAAATCCCCCGTCGGCAACTGCGGCAAAAATTCCTCCAGCCGCCCGATAAACTCGCTCCCGTACTCATTCTCATACGCGTCCTGCCCCCGCGCCACATACGGAAACTGCATCAACAGCGGCCCCAACCGCTCCCCCAGCGGCTCCATCGCAGACAAAAACTCCTCCATTTCCCCCATGCAATCGACCAACCCCTTCTCGTGACTGATCACCCGCGGCACCTTGGCCGTAAAGCGAAAGTGCTCCGGCGTCCGCCTGACCCACCCCTCCACCGCCTTGGCCGTCGGTATTCTATACCACGTCGAATCGATCTCCACGCTCCCAAACACCTTCGCATAATGTTCGATATAATCACTCGCCGCACACCCCTCTGGATACACCAACCCCTCCCAATCCGCATTCGACCAGCTCGTCGTACCCAGGTACAAGCGCTCCGGCAAGCCCTGCTGAACCTGCTGCAAGCGCTCGACGTGCCTGGGCCGAGCCGGCGGCATAATCTCTGCGAATAGATCCTGCTGCTCTTCCACCATTCACTCCATAAAAAAAGGGCGCGAAACCTCCGCACCCATAATACATACTCCAATTCTCATATCCAACGCTCAAGCTGGAACTATATATCTTTCTTACCAGTTATTTTCCAACCACCGACGGGCAAGTCGAAGGGCATGCCCGTAACGGACTCGAATCAATCGGAGTAGCACAGGATAGCGCCACGAGAATAGTGAAGGGCATATCCTTCGACCTGCCGGTCACAACGCGTCTACACCTTGCCGCGCAACATCTCCAACACCCGCTCCCTCCCCACCAGTTTGACAAATGACCCAAACCGCGGCCCCCGCTCCTGCCCCAACACCACCTCGTAAAACATCGTAAACAAAGCCCGCGGCTCTACCCCCGCCTCGCGCGCCAGATCAAAGGGAATCGCCTGCAACTCGTCCTCCGTCGCCCCATTAACCGCCCCGAGGCGCTCCGCTACCTGTGCGAGCAACCCCCGCTCCTCGTCCGACGGCGCGCGAAAAGTCTTGTTGGGCAACACGAAGTCGCGGTAGTAATTAAGCCCCTTTTCCACCAGCGACTGCATCACCTGCGGATAGGCCGAAGCGCCTTCGTCGTAGCGCACCAGATAGTCGACCAGCAAATCGCCCGAATCGGAACCCAGTGCAGAAATCAGATTGTTGACTGTCGAAAAGTTGACCGTCGCCCCGTACTCGGGCACGTTGGCCCCGAGGTCGCCAATATGCCACAGATCTTGCTCGGGGCGCTTTTCCGCCTCAACCTCTGGATAGCGGCGCAGCGCGTCGAGATAGTCATCGACACACTTGGGAACCACGTCCCAAAAGAGCCGCCGCGCCCGCTTGGGATTCTGGTAGATATAGTAGAGCAGCGACTCAATCGGCGCGTACTGCACCCAGCTATCGACCGTCACCCCCTTGCCGACGCTCTTGGAGATCTTCTTGCCCTCCTCATCGAGAAACATCTCGTAGGTCAGGCCGACGGGAGGCTGCTTGCCCATCAGTCGCACGATGCGGCCCGAGAGCCGGGCAGAGTCGATAAGGTCCTTGCCGTACATCTCGTAGTCTACCTCGTAGGTAAACCAGCGCAGTGCCCAGTCGACTTTCCAGCCGACTTTTACATTCCCGCCCAAAATCGACAACTCGCCATTGTCGCCGCAGCCGCGCGCGCTGCCGACCGCACCGTCGCAGGCGAAATCGATGCTCTGCCGCTCGGGATGGTAACCGGTGACGCGAGTGGCGTAGACCGAGCCGCACTGCGGGCAAATCGGAAAAAAGGGCGACCAGGCGTCGCGCTTGTCCTCGCCGAGAGTCGGAATGATGAGCTGGCGGACTTCCTCGACCTTCTCCAACAAAACCTGCAGACCCTCGTCGAAAACGCCGCCCTTGTAGGCCTCGGTCGAACTCTGGAACTCGTAGTCGAAACGGTAGGTGTCGAGGAACTCGCGCAGTTTGTTGTTCATATAGCTGCTGAAGCTATCCTGCTCGCCGAAGGGGTCGGGAATCGCGTGCAGTGGCTTGCCGAGATGGGCCTCGAGCATCTCGGGCTGCGGCAGGTTAAGCGGCACCTTGCGCAGACCGTCCATATCATCGCTGAAAGCCAACAACCGGGTCGGGATACCGGTCTGGTGCTCGAAGGCGCGGCGCACCCAGGTGGTGCGCGCCACCTCGGCAAAGGTGCCGATATGCGGCAGGCCGCTGGGGCCGAAACCAGTCTCAAAGAGTAGCGGACGGTCGCCTGTGGGACGGCGTTGCTTGACAATCTGCGCCGCCTCCTGGAAGGGCCAGGCCCGGTAGTTGCTACGCTGGTCGTCGCGCATGGCTTTCAGTCTTCGGTGCGGTAGACCACGTGCTCAGGGCGCGCGGCCAGGATTTGTTCCTTGCCCCAGTCGGTAACTTTGGCGAACTGCTCCGAGGCGATAAAGGCCTGGAATCTCTCCTCGTCGGACCAGGTCGAATGGATCGCGTAGCTGCGCTGGCGCTGGACATCGCGATAGAGCCGTGAGGACTCGTGGCCCGCAGCGCCCTCGAGCGATGCCAGAACTCGGGCGAAGGCCTTTTCAAAGACTTCCTCTTTGCCTTCGAGAACTTCGTAATTCATTCCAATCGTGACCATGCTATCCTCACATTCCGTTCGTGACGAAGATACTGCGGTGCAAAAGGGATGTTGGAATGGTCCGCGCCACACTAACAGAGCAGCGCGTGAGGGGACGGACAGACGCGAAAGGACCGGACGAGCGGGAAACGCCCCTGCGCGGCGCCGCGCGGGTGGTGTTCGCGCCCGGGACCTCCGGGTCTTAGCGGTTGCGGAAAGTGATGCGTCCGCGGCTCAGATCGTAGGGCGAGAGCGCCACGGTGACCTGGTCGCCCGGCAGCACGCGAATGTAATATTTGCGCATCTTGCCGGAAATGTGGGCCAGGATTTCGTGGCTGTTCTCCATCTCGCACTTGAAGTAGCCGTTGGGCAGGGCTTCTTTGACCACTGCCTGGACTTCAATCGCTTCTTCTTTGGCCATTGTACTCGCTTGGGTAAAAAAAGAGCGGCCACTGAAACTGCTTCCCAGCAACCACTCGCTTAACGCGCGATCGAAAAGAGGCAATGTTCAGCTACTCATATCCGCTCTCAAGATGTAACTGCGTCTCAAAAGGCCCGACTTCCGGAAAGTACGAATTTGCCGGGAGAAAGTCAATCTTCGCTTGACCCTATTCGACCAGGTATTCCACCTTGTACGACGTGTGCTTGACCGCCTCGATCGACGGCAGGTGGGGCGCCAGCAACTGGACCTTGTAGTAGTAGTCAATCGCCTCTTCGGCGCGGTCGGTCTTCTCGCAGATCATCCCCAGGTTGTGCAGTGCCGGGATGTGATCGCGCTCGAGCTCAATGACCTGCTTAAAAGCCGCCTCGGCTCCGGCCAGGTCGCCACTGTCCATATGGGCCAGCCCTTTGGCGAAAAACATGTCCTCGCTCTGTTGCTCGAGCCCGACGGCCCTGGCCAGCGACTCCAGCGCCAGGGCGGGCTGCTCGGCCTGCAACCGCAGCAGCCCCTGGCTGTAGTAGGCGCGCGACAGCGCCTTGCGCGCGCCGGGGTACTCGTGGTCGGTCTTGCGCAGGACCTCGAGGTGCTCAATCGATTTATTGAAGTCGCCGACCTTGTGGTAGGCCACCGCCATATTGAACCGCGCCCCAACGTGGTCGGGCTGGATTGAAACGACCTTTTCCAGCAACTCGATCCCCTCGGCCTGGCGCTGCGAGAGACAGTAGAGCGTCCCGAGACCGGCCATCGCCGGGATCGACAGTGTATCCAGCCGCATCGCCTCTTGGTAGTGGTGCTTGGCGTCGCTTTTGTAGCCCTGGCTATGGAGGATCACCGCCAGATTGCAATGGGCTTCGGCGTATTCGGGGTCGAGCTTGAGCGCCTCCTGCAACTGCGCCTTGGCCTCGTATTTCTGCCCATCCTCGAAAAGGGCGTTGGCCAGCAATACGCGCAGTTGCGGCCGATAGGGATTGATGGTGATCTTGGCGTTGAGATAGCGGATCTTCTCCTTGGCCCAGACGTTGTAGGCGCGCTTGCCCATCCGCTGGGCTTCGACCCCACCAGCGAGCAGGGCCACGAGCAACAAGGCGACCCGTCCCCTCATGGCTGGAAT
>MDTE01142978.1_pt1 | contig 10096 bp, 9 predicted proteins | sample 811231 | NCBI WGS metagenome assembly MDTE01 (sample SAMN05326651, study PRJNA326480) | marine metagenome | isolation source: seawater | place: Indian Ocean: Red Sea | collected 2010 | reverse complement strand
TTATATCCAATAGATGATAGAATTGATATTTGGCTAGAAAAGGAGACCCTTAGAACAGTAAAAATTAAGAAAAATATTAGTGAAGGAAATTATAAAAAAAGTTCGGTCACAAAGTTTTATCAGAAAAATAAATATGCTCTTGTAGATAATGATACAGTTACTATACCAGAAGATTGTCATTCACCATATTCATTAATTTATTCATTGCGCGATAATCAAGCTCTAATAAAAATGGCCAACTTAACTATTTCTACACTAGATGGGAAAAAAGTAACACCCGTAAAACTACAAGTTCAAAAGAATAAAGAAGTTTTTGTTCCATCAGGAAAATTTGTTTGCGATAAAATTACACCAGTCCCATTAATCGGGGAAAAATTTAAAAATGAAGGAAAAATTTCTATCTGGTTTAATAATGATACGGGAAATCGAGTACCAATAAAAATTTGGTTAAAATTAAAATTTGGTTCATTAATTATGGAATTAAATGATAAAATTAATTAAATAACCGCGATATGTCATTATACATAACTGTAATCATTAACAATAATATAAATGTCATTCCTATTTGCTGGATTAAAACTCTTGTTTTTAATGTTAACGGTCTATTAATAATTGATTCAATCAATATTATAAATATATGACCACCATCTAAGCCTGGAATAGGTAAAATATTCAAAAAAGCAAGATTAATACTAATTAAGGCCATAAAAGAAAGCAATGGTACTATTCCAGCATTTGCTTGCTCTCCTGCTAGTTGTGCAATCATAATCGGTCCACCAAAATCAGATAAAGAAGCAGAACCACTAAATAACATTTCCAAGCTCATTATTATCATTCCAAAACCAGCGATTGTTCCAGAAACACCATAACCAATTGATTCAATCATTGTGATATCCGAATGAATAAACTCTGGTTTAATGCCTATAATCCCTATGGTATCTATTTCTCCATTAATTATGGTAGGAGTAGAACTCGTTATTAATGAAAACTCAAGATTTTCTGTTCCTCTTAAAACTGTTATATTAATAGGAGAATTAGGTATAGCGTGAATTATACGGGTTAATTCTTCCCATGTTTTTATTGGACTCTTATCTATTTGAACAATCCTATCACCTGATTTAATTCCCACATTTTTGGCAGGCATTTCATCCATCACTTCAGAAATAATTGGATTTTGAGATGGTATCGATTTCCCCTGCATATAAGAAATACCAGAAAATATTAAAAACGCAGTCAAGATATTCATTAAAACACCAGCAGATAATATAAAAACCTTATTAAGCACTGGTTTGGACATAAACTCATCAGGGCTATATTCAATATTTGTATCCATACTTTCATCCACAAAACCCGCCATTTTCACATAACCTCCAAAAGGAATAATCGCAAAAACATATTCAGTATTTGAGCCCATTCGGTTAGGTTTTTTTATGAAATGCTCTATTACTGGAACCCACTTAAGTTTTTTATTAATTAATTTAAAAAAGAAGATCTTTACCATAAATCCATCATCTAGAGATTTGAGTGAAATAAATCGTGGAGGAAAACCAATGGAAAATTTTTCGACCCTCACACCTAAAGACCTAGCAGCAAAAAAATGTCCAAGCTCATGGACAAGAATAAGAACACCCAAAACTAATATTGTGGCCCAAAGAAAAGTCATACTTGATTTATTTCATTTATATTTTTTAAAAATAATATTTGACTGAATTTAATTATAACTATTTACACAATTCTCAACCCAATTATCCAATTCTCTTAAATCCCCAAGACTTGGTTCATTCAACCAATTATGTGTATTTAAAACCATATAATTAATTCTGTAAATATCCATAAATTGGATCTCTTGGCGAAGAAATCTTTGGACAGAATAATCATTTGCTAGATTTAGCGCAGCTGGACCGGTACCCAGTTTTTTTAATGCATCATAAGCTAATGAAATGCATGGAAATTTATCTAGATTGGGTTTATAAAAATTAAGTTCTTTTATTTTAAAAAAATCCAACCGTTCCCAGTTTGCTTTCCTATGTCTTGGATATGTTAGAGCATATTGAATAGGAACTTTCATATCAGGGACGCCCATTTGGGCCTTAACTGATCCATCTTGAAACTCAACCATCGAATGAATTATTGATTGTGGGTGAATAACAATCTCAATTGGTGTTTGATTACCGTTAAATAACCAAAAAGCTTCGATTACTTCAAGGCCTTTATTCATCATAGTTGCACTATCAATAGTAATTTTTTCCCCCATCTCCCAATTTGGATGATTCAAAGCTTCTTTTAAAGTTATTTCATCGAAAGTACCTAAATCCCTATCTAAAAATGGACCTCCACTGCCTGTAAGAATAATTTTATCTATATCTTCAATATTTTCCCCAGCTATGCATTGCCAAATTGCCGAGTGTTCGCTATCAACAGGAAATAATTTTGCGCCTGATTTTTTCATAGCCTCATTTATTATTGACCCAGCCATTACAAGACTTTCTTTGTTTGATAAGGCTACGTCTACACCTGATTTTATTGCAGACAGTGTCGGTTCCATTCCGATACCACCGACTAGTCCATTTAACATAATATCAACATCATCTCTTGAAGATAATTCTAATAAGCCCTCTCGCCCTAATATGACTTCGGTTTTGTCATTTTTAAAATGGTTTCTAGTTTCCTTATATGCTTCTTCTTCAACCAAACAAATCGCTTTTGGTTTAAACTTTTCTGCTTGCTCTATCAATTTTCTGCTATTTGAAAAAGCAGATAAATAAACAACCTTTAAATCATTTTCTAAATTTTCAAGAACCTTAAGAGTGTTGGACCCTATGGATCCTGTAGACCCTAAAATTGAAATTCTTTTTTTCATATTAAAAATTTTTTTGTATAAACCAGCTAAAATAATATCGTTTAGGATGATATTTTAAACGTCCCCCTAAAACTGTTCCATATATATTTTTTATTAAACTAAAAGAAAAAAAATTTGTCTGACCTTCAATCTTTTTGGGAGTTTCAATGACTGCTCCATGGGTTACCTCTTTAAAAAAGTTACTTCCAAAACCGATATTTAAAATGATATCTCCTCTTTTTTTCCATTTTTGTATATCTATTGTCAAACATGATAATCTAAAATCTTTTAATCCTCTTAAATTTGACTTATCAATTGCAAAGACAAAATCCTTCTCCTTTTCCTTTTCTCCTATAAAATATTGTAACCCTCCACCTGTAACCTGAGGGTTTTCATTTTTTGTTAAAAAACCATATGCTTTACCTGTTAAAGCTAAATTATTTGATATTTTATAACCGAACCCAAAATTAGGAAGAAACCAATGTCTTTCATTTATTTTTGAAATGGATATTGAGTGTCCAAAGCCAATAGTTAAACGCGAATCATCCATTGGATTAATTATAAGAATTTCACTTAACCAGAAGGATGTATTATTACTAATTGATTTAGAACGTTCCGGTTTATTTGAATGAAAATTAAAATCTGCTACTTGGCTGTTTATTATTCCAATAAAAGAAAAAAAACAAACTGCTTTTTTCATTCTCAGATAATACCACGTTTAGATGATCTAATAAAATTTATTATTTGATCTTTGTACTTAGATCTATCAATCTGATTTTGAATTTCTTGAATTGCTTGTTTTCTATTTAAACCTGAGCGGAAATACAATTTGTAAATTTCTTTAATTATTTTTCTATCCTTACCAGAAAAATTTCTTCTTTTCAATCCAACACTATTTATTCCACCATACTTTAAGGGGTGCCCAACGCACAAAATGAATGGTGGAATATCTTGGACAACTTTGAATCCTGCACCAATAAATACATGTTGGCCAACTTTACAAAATTGGTGAACTAAAACAGCTCCACCTAGGATTGCCCAATCTTCTATTGTTACATGTCCTCCTAAGGTTGACATATTTGCTAGAATAACATTATCTCCTAAAATACAATCGTGCGCAACATGGCTTGATGCCATTAGTAAACAATCAGAACCAACAACCGTTTTACCTAAGGCATCTGTCCCTTTATTAATTGTCACATATTCGCGTATGGTTGTTCTATCCCCTATATAGGCATTTGTTTCTTCTCCTTTATATTTTAAATCTTGAGGAATTTCTCCAATTGATGCAGAATGATATATCTTACAATCATTACCAATAGTTGTGCCTCTACAAATAGTAACATTGTTACCAATTATAGTATTATTGCCTACAGAAACAGATTCTTCAATAACACTAAATGCCCCTATTGTGATATTAGTCCCTAATTTTACTTTTTCGTGAACAATTGCAGTCGGATGAATTTTATTTGGACTATTGATTTGAAACTCTATCTACTATATTTGCAGAAACATAACCCTCAGCCATTAATTTGTCTTCTACAAAAATTCGACCATGAAACCTACAGATATTTAGTTTCCGCTTTGCAATTGTTACCTCTATTCTTACCTGATCTCCTGGAATTATTGTTCTTCTGAATCGAAGGCCATCAACAGAAGATATAAATGCATTTTTTTCAAGAGGATTATCTAATGTTTTTAAAAGTAAAAAAGCACCCGTCTGAGCAATAAATTCAATTACATAAACACCCGGTAATACTGGCTGTCCTGGAAAATGCCCTTGAAAATATGGCTCGTTAAAAGTAATATTTTTTATGGCAATAATCGATTCACCTGGGATAATCTCTATAATTCGATCAACTAATAATAAAGGATATCTATGAGGTAAAATTTTTTGTATATCCCCAAGATTAAATTTCGTTTTGCTTGTATAATCATCCATTGATTCTCTCCCTATAATAAACTGTCTAGCTCTTCAGAATATTCTTGGCGAAGTTTTTTTACAAATTCGACGTTGCTTGCATGCCCTGCTCTGGCTGCTGTAACATGGCCTTTAATTGGCACACCTAGAAGCGCTAAATCTCCAATTAAATCAAGTGTTTTATGTCTAACTGGTTCATTTTTGTATCTTAATACTTTCCCATTTAAAATCCCATTAGTACCATTATTAATATTATGTTCAATACCAAAAAGATTTTTTAAGCGATTAATTTCATTATCATCTATATCTTTATCAATAAGTACAACTGCATTATCAAGGGCTCCTCCTTTTATTAGGCCCGATTCTTTCAACATTTCAACCTCACTTAAAAAACAAAAGGTTCTTGCAGGAGCAACTTCCACTGCAAAATCTTCCTCCATATTATAAATCGCTTCATATTGTGTCCCTAATGCGGGCAGAGGATAATCAACCATAAATGTAATACGAAAACTATCAGATGGGATAACATGAATATCAATATCTCGATATGGATCCGTGTAATTTACAGCACGAGTTATTTTTAATAATTTTCTTTCCAATTCCTGCTCCCTAATACCCGAACGAAGCAGTGCATCCACAAAATCCTTTGCACTTCCATCCATAACAGGAGTCTCTTTCCCTGTTAATTCAATTAGAACATTGTCTAACCGCAAGCCACTAACAGCGGCAAGCGCATGCTCAACAGTATGAATTCTAACATCATTTTCTTCAATTGTTGTTCCTCGTGAAATATCCACAACATGGTTAATATCAGCTCTAATTTCTGGACATCCTGGAATATCAGACCTAATAAATCTAATCCCAAAGTTTTCTGGTGCGGGATGAAAAGTTATCGAGGTGTCAACACCTGTATGAAGACCCACTCCATGACATGAGTTTGATGTTCTAATAGTTCTTTGTTTTCTAGCCATTTTGTGAAGTGATTTCCTTTATGATTGTTTTAATTTCTTAGCAATTATTTCAATCCTATTTATTAGAGCTTCTCTTTTATTATGATCTTTTATCTTTTTAGCAGGGTAGCCAGCATAAATTTCTCCGCCTGAAACTGACTTTGTTACACCTGCTTTAGCGGCAAAGGTTGAATCATCACCTATTTGCACATGAGGAACTACCCCAGATTGTCCAGCAAATATACATTTGTCTCCTATTTTAACACTCCCCGCTATTCCAACTTGAGCAGTAATTAAACATGACTCACCAATATGAACATTATGACCAATATGTACCAAATTATCAATTTTTGTCCTTCGTCCAATTTTCGTAGAGCCAATAGTTGCCCTATCAATAACCGTGTTTGAACCTATTTCCACGTAATCCTCAATAATCACATTACCAGTTTGAGGAATTTTTACATTCTCTCCTTTTTCTGGTATAAATCCAAAACCATCACAACCAATAACACTACCACTGTGAATAATAACGGAATCCCCAATAATTACATCAGGATATATTGTAACATTTGGATGAATAAAACAATTTTTACCAATTATTACATTTTCGCCAACAACAGTATTAGAACCAATATAGGTAAATTTTTCAACCTTTACACCTTTTTCGATAACCGCACCCGACCCGACGCTAACCTTTTCATCCAAATTAGAATTTTTATCAATATTTGATTTCTTGTGCAAACCTTCAATTTTTATTCTACTTGGATTAAACATTTGTAATGTTTTTGCAATTGCTAATTGTGGATTTATAACAACAACACCATTCATATCAGATAAAAAATTTTCATCATTTACAAAAAAAGCTGATGCCTTAGAAAGTTTTAAATATTTTTTGTATTTCAGGTTTCCTAGAAAAGTGATTGTACCTTCTTTACTATTATCAATTTCGGAGACTCCTCTAATAATTATATCAGGATCTCCTTTTAAATCTCCACCAACAAAGTCAGCTATTTCTTTTAGACTGAATTTCAAAAATTATTTTTTCCCTGAACCTAAGTTCCCCAATTCATGTAATACATCATCCGTTAAATCATATTTTGGTTTAAAATATAATAATCCAACAGAGGCATCAATTATATAATCATAAGCACCATCTATAGCAACTTTATCAACAGCCTTCTTAACTTTTCCCAAAATGTCATACTCTAGTTGAGCTTGTTTCCTCATTAATTCTCCTTGGGGACCTATTTTATCAGCTTGAAAAGTTTGTGCTTGTTTTTCCATTTGTTCTATTTCTTTCTTTATACTTTCACCCTTATCTAGAGCCATTAATCTTTTAACTTCATATTCTTGTTTCAAGCTATCCATTTTTAAGACCATTTGATCAAACTCAAACTGGACTTTTCTATACTCTAGTTGTAATTGGGATTCAGCCTCTTTGAATTCTTCATATTCAGTGCGAATTCTTTCAGAAAGAATATATCCTATCTTTAACTGAGCATTTACTGTGCCAGCTGAAAATAGTAAAACACAAAAAAAAGAATTTGAGATAAATAATTTCACTTTTTTCTCCTTTTATTTAAAATTGATTACCAAAGGTAATTGTGGTTTTCCACGTCCCCTCTATTTCCCCATCAATTATGTTATCAAAACCATAACCCATATCAAACCCAAGCATGCCTATCATCGGCATAAAAAATCTAATTCCTGCACCAATTGAACGTTTTAAATTTAGTGGTCCGCTACGAGGAACATCAAAGCTTTCCATCAAAAATAATGAAGACCACACATTCCCAGCTTCCGCAAAAAACATTCCATAAACAACAGGATTCTCTGCAAATGGAAATCTAAATTCGGTACTAATTTTAAATATTGATTCTCCACCAATTGGATTGCCAGAGTTAGTTAATGGTCCTACTCTATTATCCTCATAACCGCGCAAGGGATTCCCATATGGTATTCCATTACCACCCATTATAAACTTTTCATCAAAAGGGATGATTGATTGTGAATCATCATTTGATGGCAGGTCCTTAATAACACCCAATTTAAATGAACTCATAAGTACAAATTTCCAAAATGTAGGCGTATAAAATTCTAGGTTTAATACATGCTTATGAAAATCTTCATTTCCTCCTAAATACCACCCCCCGATTGTTGATTGCAATGAAAAAAGAGAACCCATAGTAGTAAATTCTGGTCTATCTCTGCTATCACGACGAATAGATTGAATAATTTTTACCCCATCTGTTTTCTTCAAACCGCCAACATAACGATCAAGATCTTCTTGGCTATTTGCAGAATACCTTTTTTGATCCATACGCAAAGACCAACTCCCTCTAAAAAAATCATCTGGCCATTTAAATATCCGCCCCCAAGTTAAACTCCCTCCTGCAACTGTATAATCTATAGGTGAATAATATGTAGAAGAACCCCCTCTAAATGAATAAAAAATAGAAGCCCCCAGTAAATTTTTTGTGTCATTTACCATCGGGTCTGTAAAGCTAATACTAGCTGACTGATATTTTGTAGGCGTTGCTCCCATTATACTATAATTTGTCCCTACGTTAAAATTGATATTTAGGCTTTGTCCCTTTCCTCTCCAATTAGGTAAAGCCAAGCCACCGCCACCCATCAAACCATATGGCCCCGAATAACCCATATTTGCATTTGCCTGGCCTGCAGGTTTTTCTTCAACCTCTAAAACAATATCAACCTTATCTTCATCAACGGGTACTACATCAGGCAAAACATTGCCAAAAAAATTGAGCATCCAAACCTCTCTTTGGCTGCGTATTAATCGATCTCTATTAAACACATCACCTGGAAAAATCCTCAACTGCCGGCGTATTACATTTTCTCTTGTACGAGTATTCCCAGCTATAATAATATGATTGACGTAAACCTTATGGTTTTCAGTTACAATAAAGTTAATATCAATTGTATCTTTACCCACTGGTGTAATTTTCGGTTCTATGCGACTCCATATGTAACCCCTATCCATGTATAAGCCTTGAACCCGATCAAAGACAGCTATATTAAAATCTTTTTTACTGTATCTATCTCCCTTTTTTAATGATAAAGCTCTATCTAATAAATCAGTATCAAAAAGGGTATTCCCTTCCCATGAAAAATTCCTATATTTGTACTGGTAGCCCTCATCTAAAGTAATTACTATATCCATTTTTTTTAAGTTATCAGCATACAAAATGGTATCGCTTAAAATAGTAAAATCTCGATACCCCTTATCTTGGTAAAATGTATTAAGCAACTCTAAATCGTCTTTCAGTTTCTTTTCATCAAATGTACTCCGCCAAAACAAATATGATCTTTGCTGCTTTATTTCTTTCATCTTCCATCTCAAACGAAAATCAGAAAAAGCTTGGTTCCCTTCAAATATTATTTTCCTTATTTTGACTTTTTTATTTTCCTCAATAATAAATTTTACATCTTTAACTAATTCTTTTGCTTTTCCCTCATAAATATTAGACTCTTTCTTCGGGCTTTTTAATACAGATGAAACTTCAGTATTCAAATATCCTTTTTCTTTATATAACTCTTTTATCTTTTTGCTAATTTCATGTAAAGTATTGGGTTTAATTCGTTGCCCTTTTACAAAATCTAATTCTTCAAGAATTTTTTTTGTTTTAATCTTCTTATTTCCTTCAAATAAAATATCAGAAAGTATGGGTGTTTCTTTTACAATTATCGACACACTTAAATTTTCAAGGCTTGAACTATCTAAACGCAATTGAACATCTTCAAATAAACCTAAATTCCAAAGTCTTTTAACTGCTCTTTGAAATTCAGTATTGCTTACCTTGAGACCCTCACGTAAACCGGATGTAAATAAAATAGTGTTTTGCGAAGATAAAACGTTTCCTTCAACAGAAACCTTGGCTATGGTAATATCTGCATTTTGACTTAATGCAAAAGAAAAGAAAACCGTTAAATAATATATATATATCTTCATTTATAGATCGAGATGCCTATTCAAAAACCTTCCCGAACCTTCTTTCTCTAGATTGATAATCATATAGAGCATTGATTAGCTCTCTTTCTCTAAAGTCAGGCCAATATGTCTCCGTTAAGTATATTTCTGAATAAGCAATTTGCCAAAGCAAAAAATTACTTATTCTATTTTCTCCACTAGTTCTTATTAATAAATCAGGATCTGGAAAATCAGATGTGTAAAGCTCTTTTGAAAAAGATTTTTCATCAATATCTTCTACAGATATTATACCTTTTTTTACTTTCTTAGAAATTTTTTTCACTCCAACTATAATTTCAGCTCTACTACCATAGCTTAATGCCAAACAAAGATTTAGTCCGGAATTGTTTTTAGTTAATTCCATACCCTCTTCAATGCCTTTTTTAGTTATCGGC
>MDTE01024702.1_pt1 | contig 10096 bp, 9 predicted proteins | sample 811231 | NCBI WGS metagenome assembly MDTE01 (sample SAMN05326651, study PRJNA326480) | marine metagenome | isolation source: seawater | place: Indian Ocean: Red Sea | collected 2010 | reverse complement strand
TGACAATAACGAAGCTAATATAAATAAAATAAGAGAAATTTTTAGTTCTATGATAATTTCTGTTAATAGCTTTTTATCTCCTTATGAAAGAATTATTAATTACGTAATAATAAATCGGAACTTCTCAAAAAAGAATGGTGAACTAACTACTAAGGGTACATATGTTCGCAAAATGATATTAAAAAACTTTGAAGATGTAATTGAGCCTTTATATGAAAAAAGCTATATCTCCTTATATAATAACGAAAAAGAAGTGAGAATTCCTACATGGCTTCTTAGAGAAATTGGCATTTTAAAAGGTAATCTAAAGTGGGATGGATATAGTCTTACTATAAGTCATGAGCATAGATCATTGTCTATCAATTGGTCAAGTGACAATCTACAAATTGGGAATTTCTATTATAGTATTAAATCAAGACTATTAGATCTTGATCTATTCATTCAAAATCCTGTTCTATGGCTTGGCAACTATGAATTTGCAAATTTTACGGGGTCATCTATTTTCAGACTTAAAGAATCTAAGAACTACGATAATATTATGATTATTGGTAAAAAAAATGAAACTAGCGTTACAAAAGAGGGCACCCTATTCAAAGTAGATACCGAACTATATAAAATTCATAAATCAGTCATGTTATATCTGAATAATGATATAAAATTTTTTAAAGAATTAATTTCTACAGTTGATGATAGTATTGGTAATTGGTCAATAATTATAATAGAAACATATATGCATTTTAATGAGCATTCATTACCATCTTTTAGGATAAAATTGATTGAAGCTATTGCTCCATTGCTATCTGGAGAACTATTTATCAATTTGCTTCACAATGCATATTTATACCTGCGAAAAATAGATTCTTCAAAAGGATTCTCATTTGATATTAAAAGAACTAATGATAAGCATTATCAAGCTATAATTAGTTATATCCAAGAATCAAAAAAACATATAGCCACAGCAAAATTAGATGAACAGGAATTTATAAAAGCTTTATTATTACTTATAGCAGACTTTGGAATAATACATCCTACAAGATTTTTATGGGCAAGATCTGAATTAATTAACTGGCAACTAGGAAAAGTACCAAAACCTCTTTATTCTACTGCTCAAAAAGCATACTATAGCTTGATACGAGGATTCCGTTCTTGGATTGGCCAATCAACAAATATAACTGTAGACCCAGAAACAGGAAAGGAATATGGGTGGGAAGATATCTTAATATTTGATGATGGAGTGCGCCAAGACCATAAAAAAAAGTTGTTAAATGCGATAATAGAGACATCGCTCATCCGTGAATCAATATTCTTATTCTCTAAAAACTATTTAATTGGATTGAGCGATATACCATTGAATGGTATTTATATTAGTTCTATAAGCAATCATGATAATAAGAGCGCTTTTAGATTATTAGTAAAAACAAGAAATTATGGGAATCACAACCTCGTTGTAAACCTCAATGAAGGTTGGAATCGAGATTTTATAGAAACTGAGGTAAAGTTATTAATTAAGATGGGTTCAGGGTTAAATGATAATCCTTTGGTAGAAAATTTTGGAGGATATTGGCCAGAGCATAATTTATATACCGAGGAATATATACATGGAGAAACTTTAGAAAAATATTTAAAGCGACATATGGAGGATATTAGCGATCATAGTAAAATAGACCGATGGCAAATGAGGTGGTTACATTTTATCTGGAGCGGAGTTCAAGCTTACCAAGAATTTTGGTATAGAACTAATTACGAACTAGCTATTAATCCACCATCCACTCATAATCTAATAATTCCACATCGTGACTATAAAACCGGAACCCGAATCATCTCCATTTCAAGTAGAAAGCCAGTTGAATCTTTGGCAGATCATTTTATATCATTTTACACTCAATATATTATTGATACAGAACAAAAATATGCTGGCTTAAGCCATATGTCCGATTGGGAAGTTGTTTTTACAGCTACCATTCAAGCACTTAAGGTAAAAAATGGGAAAAAAGTTTTAGAAGATCTAAAAATCGATATTAAATCATCTGATATTCAAAAAAAATGTTCATCGATCGGACTAACAGAAGAACGTATAGAAAAGTTTCTAGGTGAAATAGATAAATTTGGCGTTCTAACAAAACCAGTAGTTTTTGCAGCACTAAGATATGAAAGATGGTTAGAGCTGAACCAAGAAGCTACTTTACAAGCTAAGGCATCTATTTTGCAAGATCTATACAAAGATTATGAACTTGATAATCTTTTAGATGAATATCCTGAAACAAGACTACGATTTTTTATGATGACGTGTTTTAGAGACTGTAAAAAGGAATTAACCAATGAATTTCAAAATATGATTAAAGAGATGAGAGGGAATAACCTTAGTCCATGGAATATGCAAGAAAGAATATCAAGCATAGGATTAGCAATTGATCTAAATGAAGAAGAAAAATTTTTCCTTGCTAGAATGTTATTTCCTCATGTTAATTCTGCAGACTATGTTGAACTTGTCACAACTACATATGGAGAAGAATCCAAAATAAATCTTGTATACCAAACTGAATGTAATGACGGAAATTTATACCGGATTAGGCCACCTTTTCTTCCAAAAGAAATCGCCCAATTTCATGGTATTTTAAAAGAGTCTATGCTTTCTGTGACTTTTACATCAAAACATGAATTTCTTCTTGCTTTCAATGGACGTAATAGTCTTGTCGGTGGTTTATATTGGAAAAAAGTAAATAATGTCATCCATTTAGAATGGGTGGCAATTAAGCGTAAATATCAGAAAATTTCTTTAAGTAAAAGAATAATGGCAGATTTCGACAAGCGAATGAAAGCATCAGGAATAAAAATAATCACTGTAGGATTTTATGCACAAGAATTTTTTAAAAAACATGGTTTTAAAATTGAAAAACAATATGGAGGAATGGTAAAAAAATTATAAGGCATAATATGTTAATATTTACAAGTATAACATAAAATAGATTAAAACCCCTGTGGCTGATACATAAAGCCATATTGGAAGAGTGATTTTTGCAATTTTTCTGTGCTTACTAAGTTCTGATGTCCATCCACGATAAATAGTAAATAATGCAAGTGGAATTATAATCATTGCTAAAAGTATGTGAGTAATTAAAATAAAATAGTATAATATTTGGCTATCACCAACATACAATTTTGGGCCACTCTTAAACCAATGATATATTATATAGCTTATTAAAAAGAGTGTTGAAGTACCGAACGCTGTAAGCATTATAGTCTTATGTGCATTTTGTTTTTTCAAACGAATTAAGATAAAGCCAATTATTAATAAGATAGCTGTAAGACCATTTAGTGAGGCATTGACTAGCGGCAATATAGATACATTTATCATTCCCTCCATTCCCTCTGGTCTAGGTCCAAGTATTAAAAATGCCACTGCAAGACTAACCACAATTGACACGATATAAATTATATTACTCCAAAATTTGTCAGTATTCATAATATTTTATCAATTAATATAATCAAAAAGAGTACAGGAAGGTAAATAACTGATATTTTTAATAAAAATCTTGCATTTTTCAAACTATATTGTTTTGTCAATTGAAATCCAGATATTAAGTACACTATGCCAAGCAATAATGCACCATAAAAATATACCATTCCTAAAATATTCATATATACTGGCACAAGGGAGACTGGAATAAGAAGAATAGAATGCCATATAATCTGCCTATTAGTTCTCCTACCATCAGGCTCCACTACAGTAAGCATCTTTAAATTCGCTTTTTCATAATCATCCTTATACATAAATGCTATTGCATAAAAATGAGGATGCTGCCATAAAAACAAAATCGTAAATAAGACCCATGACTCTGGATCCAAAGAACCAGTGGCAGCGACCCACCCACCCAATGGCGGTATCGATCCTGGAATCGCACCTATTGATGTATTTAACCATGTTATTTTCTTTAAAGGTGTATAAACAAAGAGGTATAATATTACAGTTAATAGAGCAAGAATTGATGTAAGAGGATTAATGTAATAATAAAGTATACCAGTACCAAATAAAGTAAGTAATAAACCAAATAATCTTGCATTTTGAGAATCAATTAATCCAGTTGGCAATGGTCTTTTTTTTGTGCGCTCCATAAGCCAATCGGAGTCCTTTTCTGCGAAATGATTAAGAGCACCTGCTCCTGATGAAACTAAACATGAACCCAATATAGTTATTATAAATCTCTCATAATCAATAATCCCATTACCCCCAAGATAGTATCCAAGCGCAGTTGAAATAAGTATTAGAAAGGTTATACTTGGTTTTGTTAATTCAAAATAAGCATGATAAATCGATGATGCTTTTCGCGGTAAACGTCTCATTTATGTTTTAATCTCATTCACTAAATACACAATATCTTTTTTAAGAATTTCTTGACTAGCCTTATCAGTGCCATCATAATATTTTCTAATATTACCTTTATGATCAATTAATACAAACTTGATTGAATGTCCATCAGGCAGATTATCAGCATATAGCATAAATCCATTCCTTTTCAAATTTTTTATATCGTCAATATCCGACCTTAGAAACTGCCAACGGTTATCATTAACTCCAATAAGTTCAGCGTATGTCTTTAGCTTATCTTGGGTATCGACATAAGGATCAACTGTTATTGATAAAAATTGCACTTCCTGTATTCCTTTAAAATCTTGATAAAGATTTTCCATATTGAATGTCATTATAGGGCATGGACCAGTACAGCTTGTAAAAATAAAATTTAAAACTGTTATTTTTTCATTAAAATTTTTATTTGTATAACTTTCTCCTTTATGATTTAAATAAGAAAATTCAGGCACCTGTTTGATAATTGGAATATCGATCGAGTCTTGGGCCTTATTTATGACCCAATTTGCGCCTAAACCCATTACAATGGAGATAAATATTACTAAATAAACAAATTTATTCATTGATCAGGGTTGATCTTTGCCATGCAACATATTGGATACTTACTAATCCTAAAATCCAAGAAGCGATCCACAAATGAAAAAGTTGGATAATGGGAATGAACTCCAAAAAAACAAGCATCTCTCCAAGTACAATTTGCACTAGGATTAATAATACTATGGCGGAGGAAGTTTGAACCATTAGTGATGAGGGGTTAATTGATTTTTTAACCAAAAAGTACCACGAAATCATAGTCAAAATCGTGATTAAAATCCCTAAAATAGTGTGAGCATACTTAAAAGGTCCTAACATATCTATTAAAAATTGTGATTCAACCATTGGATTATCCTTGCGTATCATTTCAAGGCCACCCCTTATTTCAGTACCTAAAATAATCTCTACAAATAATACAATTGCAATTGCACAAAATATGGATCTCATATTACCAGGATATTTACTATTATTCTCAGCGCGACTGTTATCAATATAATATGCTTGCTGCGAAACATACACCAATAGAATTAAAATGATTAATGCAAAAATAAGGTGAAGCGTGATAGTAATTGGATTAAGAATAGTATCAACCAACACTGAACCTAACCAACCCTGAAATAATGTAAGAATAAATGCAGCAATTAGAGGCCACCTAATATGGAGTCTATTGAAGTAGTATTTCATACCTAAAAAAAGTGTAACCATAATTGACAATCCAACAAGCACACCAAACAATCTGTTGAAATACTCAATCCACGCCAAAACAATGTTAAACTTTGCTGGATCTATGTAGTCTGGTATCTGGCTAATATCTGTAGGCGGAATCCACCTGCCAAAACATTTTGGCCAATCAGGACATCCCATTCCGGCACCGGAGACTCTGACCATTCCGCCTATAAAAATTATTAAGTAAGTTAATCCAGTGGAGATTAGTGTAAATGTACGAAAGATTGTCATTTTAGGTGCGTAAATTAGAAATAATAAATACTGCTTTTACCATTGAAAATCTATATAAATTAACCAACACATTAACTTAAATTTGAAAAAGTACATAATTTAAATTTTATTATTTTATAGGCTAATTCAATATTGATATTAAAATATGATTTTAAACAGAATTGAACCAGGAACTGAGTGTACCATTAGAGGAACTAACCTGCGCGGGAAAGTAAGTAAAGTTTTTTTCTATCCTACAAAATTTGAAATTGAATTTCCTGATGGAAGGATTGAGCATCTCACCTCTAAAGACATTGATTTTGATGGAATTGTCCAACAAAAACCAAGCCTAAAAGTAGCACCTATACCCGAGGATAGTATTGGACAAGTGTGGTCCAGTTGGTCACCGTTTATTAGTGAAAGTACAGTAGAACATCATTTTTCTACAACTAAAGAAATTATGTGGAAAATGTTAATATCCTTAGAAATGTATAATGTATGGTTTTACGGTATCCAGAGATCCTTGCCAATTTTAAATGAACCACGATTTGTTCATAAATATTCCTTTTCAAAATTAAAATTAGAACCCGGTGCATATTTTAAAGTTAGACCTAAAACACTTGCACCTTGGTTTACATGCAGGATAATGACGCTTGAAGAAAATAAAAAATTTGGTTTTACATTTAGAACCAATCCATTTATTCAAGAATATGTATCCTTTACTATTTCTGAAAGCGACCGTGGTGTTTGGGTAGCATGCAAAAGAATATCTCATGGAATATTTTCCATAATCAACCAAATCGGTTGGCAAAATAAATCAAAAGATTTACAGCGCCTTGAGCAGATTGTACCCAAAACTTCTTTCCAAACAGAAGAAAAAAACTTAAATGTCAAGGGAGAGGACACCAGCGCTAGCGAAGGATTGAACTCACTTTCTAAAGAACAGAGAGTTGCTTATTTTGTTAACAAAGGTCTTGATGGTGAAATGGATGCCATAAATAAGCACGATAACAAAGTTATTCGTGGGAAAGCAAAAGCAATGATTGTTAAAATCAATAGAGGTCAACTAGAAAGGCCTCCAATGCCTTCTGTATCGAATGATAATATTGCAGCAACGGCAGATAATAGCGGTGGCAGTCTTGAATCATTATCAAAAGACGATATGGTTGCCTATCTTGCCAATAAAGGTATTGATGGTGATATGGACCTTGTGAATAATCATAATGATAAAGTTATTCGTGGGAAAGCAAAAGCAATGATTATTAAAATTAATAGAGGCCAACTAGAAAAACCTCCAATGCCTGATTTAGATTCAACTGAAAATAATCAAAATATTAACGCAAAAGAAACTGAAGAAGAAAAAATAGTACGCCTTGTTACTATGGGTTTAGATGGCGATATGGATGAAATAAACTCTTTGACCAACAAGGTACTTCGTGGAAAAATTAAAGCCGCTATCATAAAAGCAAAACGTGCCCAAAAATAATGTCTGAAGGTCCTAAAACAGTAATTACAAAGACACAAGTAATATCTATGATTGCATGTACAATACTATTAATACTTTATGTAACACTAGTTACCTGGGTTCTTTAGGGTTATTTCTCTAATGGACTGGTTCACTTTAGAATGGCTTATGAAGAATCTTGAATGGGCAGTTGGTTTATTAGCATTGGGATGTATCATATTATTCTTTTTCCCAATTTTTCTTGGATGGCAGTTGAAAAATAGTGAAAAAAATAAAAGAACCTAATACATGCATATGGATGCAATTCCACTTATTTCAATACTTGTTCTATTTTTTGCATTTGTTCTGGTTTTTGAAATTATCAAGTTGAAAAAGGAAATAAGGAAGATATCTAGATTGACACGTATCATACAAAACGATTTAAACAAATTAAAAACAAACGAAAATGAAAAATAATTCAATATTTCTCTTTGGTCGGACGTATGGTTTTTAAATAAATTCACCTCCTGAATTTTGGGATTATGGAACAAACTAATATAATAGAAACTCAGAAAAGAGAATCGAGTCGAATATATACCCTATTCTATTCTTTTTTTCTCATACCTTTCATGATTGCAATTTTTGGTGCGATTTTCTTTCTTCTTTTTCGTTTTATTACATATGAAACAACCGATGCATCAGAATTATTAAATCAAGTTAAAATTGGCTCAGCTACAAAACGATGGCAATCTGCATATGAACTTTCAAAAGTATTAAATAATCCTGAAACAGTACCCATTGATTTTTCTTTTAAGAATCAAATGATTTCTGCCTATGATCATGCAATAAATGACGATCCACTTGTTCGTGCATATATTGCTATTGCAATGGGCGCTACTGGCGATCCTTTCTACAGTCAAAAACTTATTGAAGGCTTGCATGACGAATCACGCGAATCCCGTTTAGCAGCAATCCAAGCGGTTGGGATGGTAAAAGCCAATAATGCAATTGAAAAACTCACTGAAATTATAAATGTTTCAGACTTCCAAGATGAGCGACTTGCTGCCACCATGTCACTTGGATTTATCGGTGACCTAAAATCTATACCTATACTAAATGAATTACTAAAAGATGATGAGCCAAACATAAGATGGGATGCTGCTATTGCTCTAGCTAAAATGGGTGAAAATTCATCAGTACCAATTGTGAAAAATCTAATGGATCGTAAATATCTATCAACATTCCCTGAACTTGACTATAATGAAATCAACAAAGTGATATTGACTGCAATAGAAACAACTTCCATAATAATTGATAACCGTTTTGAATCACAATTAATATTACTTTCTAGTTCTGATGAGAGTCTAACAATAAGAAATGCAGCATTAAAAGCACTTGAAAGATCATACAATAAAAATGCCTAATACAGACAACGAAAAAAAAATAATACCAAATGCAGCAGTTGGATCATCAGCTGACAATGCATTTAAAAGCCCTGATAAAACCAGGAGAAGTTTCTTGGGTTGGTTATCACTTGGATGGGTTGCATATTTAGGAGTCACCGGTGGTTTTTTCACTATGATAGTACGGTTTCTTTTTCCAAATGTTCTTTTTGAGCCTCCACAGACCTTCAAAATTGGTTACCCTGATGATTTTTCAAAAAATTCTGTTGATATTAAATATAAAAAACAATTTAATGCCTGGATTGTGCGTGATGAAGAATCAATTTTTGCTCTGTCAACTGTTTGTACTCACTTAGGGTGTACTCCGAATTGGCTTCCAGTTGAATCAAAATTTAAATGTCCTTGTCATGGTAGTGGCTTCCGAATGACTGGAATCCACTTTGAAGGCCCTGCACCTAGACCTCTTGAAAGGTTTAAAATAGGGCTTGCCAATGATGGCCAAATTCTTGTTGATAAAACCAAAAGCTTTAAATGGGAAAAAGGAGAATGGGAAAACCCTGAATCCTATTTGAAAGTATAAAACATTAGTTAATAAATTTAGATAAATCAATGTCCGCAAATAAAAATAAAAAATCTATACTCCAGACTCTGGGCGAATCACAAGTCTGGAAATCCATAATTAGATCGGGAGTCCCTAAGACTCGAAGGCAGAGAATGCACGCCGTACTAGGGAGTGTATTTCTACACTTACATCCTGCTAGGCTACCAAAGCATGCAGTAAAACTTGGTTATACATGGTGCATGGGCGGATTATCATTCTTCCTATTTGTGAATTTAACCATTACTGGTATTTTACTAATGTTTTATTACAGACCCACCGTTGAATATGCCTATACAGATATAATTGACCTTACGGAACAAGTACCTTTAGGGATAATGAGAGAACTTCATAGATGGGCAGCTCATGCTATGGTTCTTGTTGTATGGCTACATATGTTGCGAGTCTTTATGACTGGTTCCTACAAACCACCTCGTGAATTTAACTGGGGAGTAGGTGTACTTTTAATGACGATGACGATGTTTTTATCTTTTACAGGATATCTGTTGCCATGGGATCAACTGGCTATCTGGGCTGTAACTGTAGGGTCAAATATGGCCAGAGCTCACCCATTTATAGGGCATGAAGGACCTGGAGCAAGCCTTCTAGCTATTGGAGATATTAACCTTGTTCACATTGGCTCAGACGTAAGGTTCGCTTTGATTGGGGGAAGATTCGTTGGAGAAGCAACACTATTGAGATTTTATGTTATACACTGTATTGCTGTACCATTCATCATGATGATATTCATGGCAGTTCATTTCTGGCGCATAAGAAAAGACGGTGGAATATCAGGTCCATTATAAAATTATATT
>MDTE01023317.1_pt1 | contig 10096 bp, 8 predicted proteins | sample 811231 | NCBI WGS metagenome assembly MDTE01 (sample SAMN05326651, study PRJNA326480) | marine metagenome | isolation source: seawater | place: Indian Ocean: Red Sea | collected 2010 | reverse complement strand
ATAATATACTCCTTTTTCTAAGCAAGTTAATTATAGCCCTAGAAAGCTATGTAAGCCTTTCTAAGAGCTTCCCTTTTACTACTTGTCTTTGTTACTAGACCCGAAGTAAAAACTTATTACAGCAGTTGCTATACCTGTAAGTGAACCAATAATAAGCATGACGATATCATCGCTTGAGTCCGGCATAGGGAATGCTGTGATGTAAAATATATAACCAATGAAACCTGTCATTGACAAAGTTCCTAAGATAGTTGGAGTCCAGTCACCTGAGAATTTACTTCTCGCATCTTTTCTATCATCCACTTCTAATGAATATACATCCACATCTAATTGTTTCATCTGAACTTCAAAATCTTTTTCAGCTTTTTTAAGTTCAACCATTTGTTCGGCTGTGATATTACTCATAGCTTGTTCAATGGATTTTGGATTGTTTGGAACACCTAACACCTGACTTAGTATTTGTCCAGCTTGTCCACCTAATGGACCACCGACAGCAGCACCAAGAGTCGGAGCAAGTGCACCTAATATACCTTTTAGTTTTTTCATTTGTCTTCCAATATTATAGTTGTTTCAAGTAAATCGTTTACAGAGTCTAACAAATATTCCGGAGTATCTACTGCTAACAAATCATCAGCATTGTAAGCTTTCATAAAATGTTCTATTAGCATTTCATACAACGGTCTAAACTCTTCACGAGTTACCCATGCTTCATTTGATTTGGTACGAGCTTTGCAATCTATTCTATATGCTTTGTCTAATTGTTTCTCTGTATATAAGAGCATAATTAGTACGACCAAATACGGGGTCTTGAACGAGATTTATCCATATCCAAATGAATAAAACGAGTACCAATAGGACCCTTTTGTGAGATTCCAATACCGATGATGCCATGTTTTAATGCTACTTCTACTAATATAAAGGCTTGTTCCATACTTACAAGTATGTCGATAGCTTTACCTGAAGCATGTGCACCCGGCTTTTGTTTACCAGCTTCAATCGGATGAGTCGGATGTCGATATGCACTACTCACTCTGAAAGGGAAACCACACTCTTCACGTATTGCTTCGATCACTTTCATAAATGCAACATCCATGCCATTTTCACCTGTATGTTTACAAGCTAGTTCTGAATCTTTAAAGTATTTATACATCTTGTTCTCCTAATCCTAGTCTAGTCATTTGTTCTTGATAAGGTTCTCCTGTGTATGGATTTATTCTATTAGCAGGATTTTCTTTTGCAAAGGGTACAGGGTATTCATCCTGAACTAATCCCCCTTCATAAAAACCTGTTAATTCACTAGGTTTATCATTACCTGTATCTAAAAACTCAGAGACCGGTTCTAAAGGTGTATCCTCTAGTAAAGGCACTCCATAGTATAGAATATCCCTACCAAATGGTAATGTTTTTATAAAGCTTTCAGTAGCTTTATCAACTTTACCAGTTGCTAAATTTTGTGGAACTTTTAAAAAGTCATCCATATATCCTAATACTGGATATAAAGATTCTACTGGCGAAGAAGCTCCGGGACCAGCAGCTAAATTTGTTGCTTTATCTAAGTACCAAGCTAAATTACCTGATAACATGTATATCTCTGATAAAGTCTTTGGATCAAAAGCATCTCTAGCAAAAAAGTCTTCTTTGTAATCTTTTGATGCACTTACTAATCTTTGTAAGTACAATATACCTGTGTATATACCAAGTGCTCCCATCATTCTAACACCTAATGCTAAATCACCATCCTCAATACGTCTTACTAAAGCATTCGTTTGCGTAGTTTTAGCTTGTGACCATGATAAAAATGTTCCCAGTAATCTAATAGCTGGGTCTTTCGATTGTGAAAATAATCTTCTATTTCCCAGTGTTGGAATTAAAGCATCTCTGTCGGCAGCTTTCAAACCAACAGCATCTAAAAGCGATCTTCCTTGAGAATCCTTATATGCATCTTTAGTATTTTTAAATTTAGCTATGTATTTTGCATTATCAATATTTAAACCAGCAGCATTTAATTCTCTAAGTTCCCCTCTACTTAACTTCCCTTTTCTAGCTAATTTTTTAGATAAAGTCATAGCACGATTTACACCTGCATCAAATGCAAACTCTCTTGCAAAGTTAGTAATACGACCTAATTGAACAATTTCAAAAAACTTTTTATTGTATTTAGCAATATTTCTTTGTGAGGCACTTGAGGTATTAATGTCAATCATGTACCCCTGTAATTCTCTGTTGAGCTGGTTATTATATTTGATACCAAGAGATTCAGAGGGTCTAAATTGATCTTTAGCTATTAATCTTTTAATTTGTGTACCAGCACTTTTCAATGTTGCAGCAACACCACTATTTTGAATAGGCTGCACTAAGTCACCTAATGATGGTAATGCAACCTTAGTAAGTCTTGTAGAGTTTGTTAATGCTACTAGCCCAGCTAACCAAGTTTTAGCAACATCATTGTTTGCTAATACTGATTCAGCATCGTGTTTACCAAAGTAAGCATTGATAGTTTGTTTTATATCCTTTATCTCTCTTTGCTCTAACTTAGTTGCTGTTTCATCATTAGGTCTATAAGGCTTATATTTATTTCTTATTTCCTTAAAAACATTTTGAGTTATAAGTTCACCTCTACTACCAAAAGTTCTAGAAAATTCTACTATCGGAACAGTTTGCTCCACTAAATTATCTATAGTTACTCTTGGATCATTTACTAAAAAGTCTTTTATTTCTTCTCTTGCTGCTTGACTTGTAATAACCCTTTCTTTTTCAAAATTACTTGCAGCTTTAACTACAAAATTTTCAGGATTTGCAATTTTATAAATATCATCTGTATTGGTTGATTGTAACTCATCTAAAGTAAATACACCTTTACCTCTCATATTAGCAGCACCAGCCTTATAAGAAGCTATTTGCTGATTAATAAATTTCTTAGTAGTTTTTAAGCCTTGTTCTTTATTTTGTATTTTAAAAGCTTTGAACAAAGCATCATCAAATGCTGGAATATTTTTATTAACAACATTCCAATCTATCATTTGTGTTAAACCATAATTATCTAAAGTTTTATATTCAATACCTACATCAGAAACATATTTAGAAAATTGATTCTGAAAATCATTAATTCTTTTTGATAACTCAATTGCATTAGTATTACTTAAATCCCCTTCTTGAACAAACTTACCACCCTGTTGAATTCTACCAGCAGCTAGGATTGTATCTTCATCAGCATCTCTAAAAACATATTTTCCTACATATTCTTTTAACTTACCGGTTAGTAAAAATTTTCTCTCTTCAACACTTAGTTCCGCAACTTCTCCAAGTTTTAATGCAGCTCCCTGAGATTTTGTCATTTGTTTTATAAACTTTTCAGATGCTCCTCCCCACGTAACAACTTTTGCTGCATGACTTCCGGCAAGTAAATGTTTTGCCCATGTGTAAAAATTTCTTCTTGCTAAATCAGTTGTGGTGAGATAAATGTCTTCTTTTATTTTCTCTCCTCCAGCAACAGTAAATTTACTATTTTGGATATTTTTTTGTAGCAAACCTAAAGCAACCCCTGCTGTTATATATGCATACATTGTACCATGATCATCATCATCTGCAACAAAAGCACCAATAGCACCACCACTCAAACCACCAAAGAAGGGTCTTGTGAATTCAAATAAAAATTTATCAATCAGTCCCTTATCTGTAATTCCTGCATTAATTGCTTCGGTAAGAGTGTCAGAAGATGCACCAGCATATGTTTCTAAACTTTTTGTCTCACGTCTATTTATTTTAGCTTTTAAATTTTTTCTTTGACGTACTAAGTCTTTGATTTTATTTTCTATCTTCAGTTGTCTTTCAACAGCTTTTAATTTTCTTGTATCAATATCTCCTGATGGACCTACAATAGTTTTTCCGGAATGATTTTTAAGTTGAGGATTTAGTTTTTCTTTTAGGTCTTCAATCTGCCTAGTAATTTTTGTAACTTGATTTTGTAAAATACCAACCTCACTTTTAGTATCAGGTATAAAACCGATTTTCTTTTCAAGGCTTGGTTGATCAAGAATTTTTTCTATTGTTTCAACATCTTTTGCATCAGGTATTACTTCTTCTTCACCTTTTAACTTTACAGTTTTTGTAACTTTATTTCCTTGTTCATCAAAAACTTCAAAAGTTTCATCAATCGGTCTAAATTTTGAAGATAGATAAGATGATATTCCACTAACAGTACCTCCTAATCCAGCAGCCAACCCGACTGAATATGGATTAACTTCACCATATAAAACTTTTTCTCTAAGTGCTATATCTGCTGCTGAAACACCAGCACCTGTACCTATCGTAGCAAGTTTACCTGCCTTTGCAATTTTAGTCCAAGGTATCAACCAAGTAACAGGGTCAAGAAATGCAATTTGCATCCGACCTGCTAATACTTGTGCATCTTCATCCCGATTATAAAATTCAGGAAATTTTTCAAATATTTTTTCCTGCCTAATTGCTTCGTTTTGTTTCAAAGCATAGTCAAAACTTTCATCCAATAAAGTTGAACGCATTCCAGCTTGAATGTAGCTTCCAACATTTCCTAAAATAGTTTTTTCTTGTGCTCTACCAAATGCTCTTTTACGAGCAGCAGTTGGCTCATCAATACCTTCGATAATAACTTTTTCTTTTTTCTGTATAAGATTTTGAAATCTTGGATCATTAAAAATACCTTCCACAGGTTTTTCAACTTGATCCTCTGTAGTTGGTGTTTCTAATTTTATATTAGGAATTTTTGATTCTTCTAAAATTTCTTTACTTTCTTCATCAATATAAGGTAAAGGCTTTAAAAGATTTTGAAATCTTGAATCATTAAAAATTGACATTTGATTTTAATTTTGTGCTAACAATAAAGGTTCTAGATTATTTAATTGAGCATATGTATTTATATTTTCTCTTTGTAATTTTTGTCTACCATTTCTTCCAACTTGAGCTTTATACCTATTAAACAAAACAGCTTCTAATTCTTCGTCTCTACCAAAGTTGTCTTTGTAAGCCTCATATGCGGAATCCAATGAATCATAATCAGCTTTTATATTACCAAGACCTATTGGAGGATTAGCAATAAACTTAATTAACTCTTTTGAATACAATTGGTTATCGCCACTATCTAATGATGATTGAATGCTACGCAAGTTAGATAATCTTGTTTTCTGAGGTATAGATAATCCTCTCTTATTATTTTCTATATCTTTAATAGAGTCTGAAATAAAGTTATCAAATATTTCATTAGCTGGTTTTGCAGATATTACTTCAGCTTCACTTTGTCCTGCTTTTTGCTCATGCCCTAATAGATCAAGAGCTGTCGCTGTATTATTTTTTACTTTATCTTCAAAATTTTCACCTAGCGGAATAAACTCAAGCTGATCTGCTCTAATCGATCTGTCTGCTCTAACTCTTAAATGTCCCATTTCTGCTAAAGCCTGTAAAGATTGAGTAAATAATGCCTCATTACTAACTGCATCTCTACCCTGCACTCTATATGATTCTTGAAGTTGTAAAGATACCAAAGTTAAGTCATCAAAAAATTGTGTTTTAGAAGTAGGATTAATACTACCGTCTTTACTATAAATTTTAATGTTATCAAAATCATCTTGAAAAGGATTTATAGAAACTTGTTTTCCTTCTTTATTTCTAAGTGTTAATGTATAATCATTATCTTTTAAAGTCTTAATAAAAGTGCTCTTTTCAGGATCAAATAAATCTTTGAATTCATTTTTTCTTTTTACAATTTCTGCTTGATTAAAAGGTTTTCTTCCAGTGTATAACATAACTTTACCACTTACAGAATCTTTAACATCTTCTGTTTTATATCCACTTTTTATAGAAGACATTACATCGTCATATTCTTTTCGATAAGCTGAATCAAGAGTTTCATATTCAGATTTTTTGTTAATATTAAATATTTCTTTAACTTTATCAATTCCCTGATGAACAACACTTATATTTTTAGGAGATAATTCTATTCGTTGTTTGTTTGTGTAGTATTTATCAATATTATTTTTTAACTCTCCTGCTGTTAAAATCCTACCTTCCTCACTACGTTCTATGTTTTCCATGTTAGCTAAATGAACTCTTTTAAGCTCATCTCTCATTTCTTTTATATCATCTATACGTTTGTTAATTAATATGGGATTACTAGTAATATCTCCACCTAATCCACCATATATATTTTCGTAATTATTTTTAGCTTTTGCAAAGAAATAACTATCTCCTAACTCTTTATAGCCTTCTTCATCCAATAACAATTTTTCTCTTTGTTTTAATCTATCGTCAAGTTTCAATTGATCTAATTTTCTACTTTCATCTAACTGTTTAGCACTTTTAATCGCTTCACTTTGCATCCTTGCTTCTCTATTTGTTAAAAACAATGTTGCAAGTAAAGCATTTCTTGCTCTATTTCCTTTTTTATTAGAACCGGAAAAGTAAGCTGTTGCTAAATCTGCAAATGTTGATCCCGGTTTCTCTCTTTGTCTCAATAAAGATGATATATTATCATTATCAAACATATTATTCCCCTTTACCTAATAAACTTTCGTTTTTCTTTGTTTCAATCTTTTCAAGTAAACTTGGTTGTAGCTCAGTCTTTTCTATAACTTCTTTAACTTCTTTAGGAACTGACTGAGGACCTACTCTTCTACTAGCTTTCAATTTAGCTTCTTGTAAATTAATTAATGATTCTGTTTTTTTAATATTATCTTCATCACTTAATTCTATAACCTCATCATCACCAGCTTCTAAATTATAATCTATTTCAGCTTTTTCAGCTAAAGCCATTACCATGTACATTGTTGGTTCCATTAATAAAACCATTAAATCAGGATTCCATTTACCTTCCAAAAATCCTGAATATAAAATTACTGATGCAATATCTACAACACCAACTTTATTTTGTAAAGATAAAACAATATTAGAAGCTGTTTCAGGCTCCATAATTGTTTGAAAAATATATAACATAGTTTCTTTAGGATTACTAAACTCTGCTGGTTGTTCCCAATTATAAGGTTGGTCAGGTGAATTAGTTAAAGATTGACCGGGTATTGGTCTCCCACGATCTAAACTATCACCTAAAAATTTTATTGATTTTTCTGATACTGCCATAATTTAACTCATATTTCCGATTAAATAGTTTGGAGACAATGTTCCAAATAATAAAGTTCTATTAAGTTCTTGAAAGTTTGTAGCAACTCTAGGAGATATATTGTTTCTTACATCTGCTACATAAGCTTGTTGAATTTGTTCTTGTTGTGGTTGTGAAACAACAATTCCTCTACCACCAAAATCTTCATCACCTTCATCGCCTGAAAGAGCAGTTATAGCTGCACTTGTAACAAGTGACTCACCCACATCAGAAACAAAATCTTCTCCGGGTATTAATCCTTCAGCTATTTTTTCTCCACCTTTATATGCTAACTCTGCACCTTCTACTCCTGCTTTAGCAATTTTTCCACCAATATCTAAATCTTTAAATTTAGCATCTGTTAAAGGAACTGTTTTAGTAGAAGTGATAGTTCCCGGACCAGCTTTACTTAACCCAGCTATATCCGGTCCACCTGTTATTGCATTACCAGCTATTTCAGTAGACTCTGTTACAGTAGTTGTAGCAAAATTATCCATTTTAGGCAGTTTACTTTTTAATCCTTGAAACCAATCCATTTTACCAAACATAGCATTAGCTCCACCCCAAAACATCATTGCAAGTCCAATACCGCCAAGTATTTTTCCAAACTTACCACCTAATAATTTTTTTACACCTTTTTTAATTTTCTTACCAATCTTTCTAAGTTTACCCATTATCCTCCTCCTCCGTAAAGTCCTGCTTGATATGAATTACTTAAACTACTTACAAGATTCATAAGATAGTCATCATATTTTTCACCAGCTTTACCTTCATTTGCAATCGCTGTTGCAACTATTTGAGCTTTTCTATTTTCTTCATTCTCAAAAGCTCTAAAATCAAAGTCTGCTTGATCACGAAGTTCTTGCCATAAAAATGACATAGATTGTGAACTTAAACTAAAAGCATTCATAGCATTCTGCATATTTATTTGATTCTGTGCAGCAGTATCAATTGTATTTGCTTGTCTTCTCCATTGAACATTAGAAGCTTCAACAGCAGCAGCATTTTGTGCATTCCATTGATTCCTTGCAAAGTCTTGCTGACTATTAAACTGATCAACTTGTGTAATTAATTGAGCATTGAATTTATTTAAATCAGCTTGTCTTTGTGTATCTCTTGCAGCAGCAGCATTCGCTTGTGTAGCATTAAACTGACTCATTGCATTCATTTGAGAAGCATTAAATTGTTGTGTTTGAGCTGATAAATTAGCCATAAACTGATTAGTTTGATTCTGACTTGCAGCGTTAAACTGAGCAGCAGCATTTTGTGAAGCTTGATTACTTAGTAAACGTTGTTGATTTTGTTGAGCTTTTAATACATTAGCTTGTTGTTGATTATTAAGATTCTGCATATCCATTTGTAAGAATGCTTGAGCATTTTGTATTTGTGCTCTTTGATTAAAATCAGCTTCAGCTAAGTTAGCTTGTGACATTAATAGTGCATCTTGAACGACAGCTTGTTGTTCGTTACTTGCTTCTGTTAAACCAACCGTTTGTAAAAACTTACTGTTAGATAAAGCTGTTTGTTGATCAGCGTTAAACTGAGCCATATCCATTTGGAAAACAGTCTGTGCATTTGTTAAAGCTGTTTGCTGTCTTCTTGCAGCATTTGCTTCAGCTTCTTGAGCTTCAATAGTTTTTTGTTGAGAAACACTTGCTTGAATTGCTTGAGCATTACTCTGAGCTATTGGCATTGCAGCTTGGATAATCGTATTGACTAACGAATCTCTAGCTACAGTTGAAGCTGACATACCTCTTTGTGCTAACATCTGTTCAACTTGTGAAACAGCAGGTCTAGCCCATGTAGGTATATTACCTTCTTCAATACCACTTAGTAAACTGTCTAACTGATTAGAGACTAAAGCTTCTTGTGGTAATCCTTCTATTAAACCTCTCTGAGATTCACTAAAGTCAGCAAGTCTAGCCTCTAAAGCTTCAGGATCGTTACCAAGTTCTGCAATATCTGTCTCACTTAGTCCAGCATTTGCAAGTTGTTTTTTAGCTCTTGTAATACGTGATAAAGAACTACCAGCATTAATAGCAGCAGTAGATTTAGCATCTTCACTTAATGTACCTACAACTCTTTCTGTTAATGCTCCTTCCGGAATATCAACATCAGCAGCTTCAATTGGTGCTACTCTTTCAACACCAGCAGCTTGTGCTAATGATTCATCTGATACCATCCCTGTAGCAGCTTCTACTTCTGCATCAGGTTGTACCACTGCTGCTTCCATTTGTGCAGCTTGAATTTCTTTTGGAGCTTCTACTTTAGCAACTTCTTCAACCTGTGTAACTTGTTCAGGTGCAACCGGTGCAGCTTGTGTAGCTGTAACCTGTGTAGGTGCAGCCATAGTTGTAACTTGTTGAGGAATACCTTCTTCAACTTTTACAGCTTCCGGAATAACAGCAGCTTGAGGAACTTGTCCTTGTGCAGCAGCTTGGACTTGTTCAGCAGTTTGTTCTATTCTTTCTCTACGAGGAGAAGGTACTGGTTCAGGTTTACTTACTGGAGGTGTGATAGGTGAAATAAATGGAGCATCACGTTCAGGCTGATTAAAACTACCTTTTTGTGTTAATTCTTTTTCCTCTTGTCCAGCTCTACGCATAGCAGCATTTCTAGCTCTTTCTTGTGGACCTCCTACTTGAAAGCCGACACGACCACCTTTGCTCATGTCTACACGACCAGCAGTAGTATATTTATCTCTCTTTTTATTTTTCTTTTTTGCCATTATTTTTCCTACGTAGTAACGTCTTCAAAACCTTTGAAGGTACAGTAGTGATGGAGATAACTAAAGTCGAAGCAGGAAGCTTCTTAGTTTTTTTACTTTTTTTATTCTTCACTTATATTTTACTGTCTTTCAAAGAGTTTGTCAAGCTTTTCGTCAATTAATTTTATTCGGTCTATGATGTTACTCATATCATCTTTTAGCTCAGATTTAGTAACATATTCCTTTGCAATCTCTTCACGAGT
>MDTE01059853.1_pt1 | contig 10097 bp, 9 predicted proteins | sample 811231 | NCBI WGS metagenome assembly MDTE01 (sample SAMN05326651, study PRJNA326480) | marine metagenome | isolation source: seawater | place: Indian Ocean: Red Sea | collected 2010 | reverse complement strand
TGTTTAAAGAAGGTATAAAATGTGAAATGGATTTAAGAAATGAGAAGATAAATTATAAAGTAAGAGAACACTCACTTGCTAAAATCCCATACATCATTGTTTGTGGAAAAAAAGAAGTTGCAGACAACACAGTGACCGTAAGAAAACTTGGCTCAGATAAACAACAAATTATGAAAAGACAAGACCTAATTAAAATTATGCTAGACCTTAACAAGTTGCCATTAAACTAAGTGTCAAACTCAAAACCAAATTATTTTCAAAGAAGAACTAAACCTCAAGGACCTAGAGCAAATGAGAGAATTAGAGCTTTGGATGTTCAAGTTATAGGTAGCGACGGTGCAAATCTTGGAACCATGCCATTAAACAAAGCTGTAGATTTAGCCAAACAAGAAGATCTTGATCTAATAGAGATATCACCTAATGCAAATCCACCAGTTTGTAAAATTATGGATATTGGAAAATATAAATACGATTTACAGAAAAAAGCTAATCTGGCGAAAAAAAAACAAAAAACTGTATCATTAAAAGAAATAAAGCTTAGGCCTGGAACTGAAACACACGATTATAATTTCAAAATAAAAAATGCAAAAAAATTTATTTCTAAAGGAGATAAAGTAAAATTTACAGTAAAGTTCAAAGGAAGAGAAATGCAACATACAGAGCTTGGAAAAGAACTAATGAACAAGATCATTGAAGAGACCAAAGATATAGCCAAAGTTGAGAGCCAGCCTAAATTTGAAGGTAAACAGATGGTAATGATCATTCAACCCATTTAAATCAATAATTATAGCGACTTGATAAGATAAGATATTGCCTATATAAAACCGAAATATTTATGCCAAAATTAAAAACTAAGAGCTCAGCAAAAAAAAGATTCAGATTTACTGCGTCTGGAAAAATTAAAATGCCACAAGCTGGTAAGCGCCATGGTATGATTAAAAGAACAAACTCACAAATAAGAAAACAAAGAGGCACTACGATAATGACCAAACAAGATACAAAAATAGTTAAATCGTATATGCCATATAATTTAAGAGGATAATATGGCTAGAACAAAACGAGGTGTTGTAAGTAGAGCAAAACACAAAAAAGTTTTAAAATTTGTTAAAGGGCAATACGGAAGAAGAAAAAATACAATTAGAATAGCTCGTCAAGCTATGGAAAAAGCAATGCAGTATGCTTACAGAGACAGAAAGGCCAAAAAGCGAGATTTTAGATCTCTTTGGATACAAAGAATTAATGCTGGAGTTAGAGCTGAGGGTTTAACTTATGCAAAATTTATTAATGGTTTATCCAAATCCAAAATCAAATTAGATAGGAAAGTTTTAGCAGAACTAGCTTACAATAATCCAGAAGTCTTTAAATCAGTAGTAAAAAAGGTTCAATCTTCCCTTGGATAAAAGGGTCTTTGATTTAACTTAAACTTTAATATAAAAAATCAATTACCGGATGAGCGATTTGGATAAAATAAATTCTATTTTTAACGCAAAAATTGACTCTGTAAAAACAAAAGAAGATTTACAGAATATAAAATCAGAGTTTTTTGGAAAAAATGGTAAGATCACACAACAATTTAAAACTTTAGGTTCTTTGGAGCCTAGCAAGAAAAAAGATTTTGCTTCTAATCTAAATAAAATTAAAGATAATTTAACGAGTCAAATCGATCAAAAAATTTTAGAAATAGAAAACGCAGAAATTAACGATAAATTAAAAAATGAGAAGGTAGACGTAACTTTACCAATCAGACCTTTTCAACAAGGAAAAATTCATCCAGTCTCACAAGTCATTGATGAAATATCATCTATTTTTTCGGAAATTGGCTTCTCAGTTGCTGAGGGTCCAGATGTTGAGACTGAATATAATAATTTTACAGCACTCAACACCCCAGATGACCATCCAGCAAGAGATATGCATGATACATTCTATTTAGAAAAGAATAAAAAATTATTATTAAGAACACATACATCACCAGTACAAATAAGAGCTATGTTGGGTGGCAAACCACCATTTAAGATAATAGTTCCAGGTAGAACTTATAGATGTGATAGTGATCAAACACATGCACCAATGTTTCATCAATTAGAAGGTCTTCATATAGATAAAAAAATTACAATGGGTCACTTAAAAGGATGTTTAGATTATTTCATTAAAGAATTTTTCGAAGTCAAAAATGTAAAAATGAGATTTAGACCCAGCCATTTCCCATTCACAGAACCATCAGCTGAAGTAGACATTGGTTATAGAATTGAAAATGAAAAAATTGTAATAGGTGAAGGCAACAAATGGTTAGAAATTTTAGGATGCGGAATGGTTCATCCCAATGTTCTTAAAAATGCAAAAGTTGATCCAAAAAAATATCGAGGATTTGCATTTGGGATGGGTATTGACCGACTTGCTATGTTAAAATACGGAATTAATGATTTAAGAGCTTTTTTTGAAACAGACTATAGATGGTTAAACCATTTTGGTTTTGATCCTCTAGACGTTCCTACAAATTATCGAGGGTTAAGCAAATGATTATTACTTTACCTTGGTTAAAAGAGCATTTAAAAACTAAAGCTAATGAAAAAGAAATTATAGATAAACTTACAAACATTGGGTTGGAAGTTGAAAGTGTTAAAGAAAACTCAGGTGAATTAGCTGAATTCAAAATAGCTAAAATTATTAAGGCAGAAAAACATCCCAATGCAGATAAATTAAAAGTTTGTGACGTAAGTTTGGGCGGGAAAGAAATTTTAAAAGTTGTATGTGGCGCACCTAATGCAAGAGATGGACTAATAACTATTTATGCTCCTCCAGGAGCAGTTATTCCCAAAACAAAACTCCAACTGAAAATCGCAAAAATTAGAGGCGTAGTATCTACAGGAATGCTATGTTCTGGAAGTGAACTTAACATGTCAGAGGATAGTGATGGAATAGTAGAGCTAACAGATAAAGAAAAAGAGATAGGAAAAAGTTATTTTAAAAGTAAATCAGAAAAAGTAATTGATATTTCTATTACACCAAACAGGCCCGATTGTTTAGGGATAAGAGGTATAGCACGAGATCTTTCTTCAACTGGAATAGGAAAATTGATTTTTCAAAAAAATAAAAAATTTAAACAAATTTCTAAACATCCAATAAAGACCTTAATTACTAAGGATAAACATCAAGGATGTCTTGCATTTGGTAGTTGTTATATAAAAGATATAAATAATAAAGAAAGTCCAGAATGGTTAAAAAATAAAATACTTGCTCTAGGCTTAAAACCCATCTCTGCAATAGTTGATATAACAAATTATGTAATGTTTGATTTAAACCGCCCTTTACATGCATATGATGCAGACAAAATTGATAAAGAGATTATCATCAGAGACTCAAAAGAGGGCGAAGAGTTTGAGGCTCTAGATAATAAAAAATATAAACTAAAAAAGGGAATGTGTGTTATTAGTGATAAATCAAGTATTCTTGGTCTAGGAGGAATTATTGGTGGAATTAAAACTTCGACTGAATTTGAGACTAAAAATATCTTACTTGAGTCTGCTTATTTCTTACCGTCATCAATTAGAAAAACATCTCGTGAATTATCTATTAATACTGATGCAAAGTATAGATTTGAAAGAGGAATAGATCCTAACTCTATACCAGAAGGTCTGCAAGTTGCCACTGATTTGATACTGAAGATATGCGGTGGTCAAGCAAGTAAATTTACAATTACAGGAAAAAGTTCTCAAAAAAACAAAATAATTAAATTTGATATTGATAATTTTGAAAATTTGATTGGTATACCTATTTCAATTACTGAAGCACAAAAAATTTTGATCTCGTTAGGTTTTATTTGTAAAAAAGGAAAAAAAGATCTAAAAGTTGAAATTCCTTCATGGAGACCAGATATTATACAAGATGTTGATTTAATCGAGGAACTTATTCGGATTAAAGGTTTTAATAATATAAAATTAATATCTCCAGAAAAAAAAAGAGAAAATGAAACCCTAAATTTTAAACAAAAGCTTTTCCATTTATCTCAAAGATCTCTTGCATCCAAAGGATACCTTGAGTCAGTCACATGGTCATTTACTGATTCTAGAATAGATAAACAATTTTCAAAAGGCGAAAAGGAAATTTCAATTTTAAATCCTATTTCTTCTGACCTTGATGTTTTAAGAAGGTCCATCTTTTCAAATCTTGCAATTTATCTTAAAAAAAATCAAGATCGAGGCTATGATGACTTGTCTTTATTCGAAATAGGACCAGTATTTTTTGGAAAAAATCCTGGTGAACAACAAATTATAGTTGGTGCTTTGAAGTCAGGAAAAGTAGGTAGAAAAAGTTGGATTGCAAAAGAGAGAGATATAGATGTATTCGATATAAAAAGCGATGTAGTAAAAACTTTAATAGAATTGGGTATATCAGAACAAGATCTTTTTATAAGCGACAATACTAAACAATGTTACCACCCAGGCAGGTCAGGTTCAGTAACTTTGAATTCAGAAAAAGGATTACATCTTGCATATTTTGGCGAAATACATCCTGCAATAATACAAAAATTAGATTTTAAAGAGCCAAATATTTATGGCTTCGAAATATTCTTAAAGAATATACCAGAGCCTCATAAAAAGATTAGACAAACAAAAAAAAGTTTTCAGCCATCAGATTTTCAAAAATCTCAAAGAGATTTCGCTTTTGTAATTGATAAAATTTTTAGAATAGGTCTTTTAGAAAAAATAATTAAAGAGATTGACAGTTCTATCATTCAAGATGTAAAAACTTTTGATGTTTATGAAGGTGAAAATATACCTAAAGATAAAAAGTCTGTAGCACTCAGCGTTACTCTTCAATCATTAAATAAAACTTTGAGTGAAAAAGATTTAGATCAATGCAGCAAAAGGATTGTTGAAGTAGTCAAGGAGAAAACAGGCGCTACAATCAGGTCATAATGTCAGATATTAAAAGAATTCGTAATTTTTCTATAATTGCGCATATTGATCACGGAAAATCAACTATTGCGGATAGAATAATTCATAAGTGTGGTGGCTTAACAGATCGTGAAATGAAACAACAAGTCTTAGACTCAATGGATATAGAGAGGGAGCGAGGAATTACAATAAAAGCACAAACAGTAAAATTAAATTATAAGGCAAAAGATGGCCAAAATTATAAGTTTAACATTATAGATACACCTGGACACGTAGATTTTGGATATGAAGTAAGCAGATCATTATCTGCTTGCGAAGGCTCTCTCTTGATTGTTGACAGCACCCAAGGAGTTGAGGCACAGACACTAGCTAATGTTTACCAAGCACTAGATATAAATCATGAAGTAATACCAATTTTAAATAAAATCGATCTCCCTGCATCCGATATAGAGAAAACAAAAAAAGAAATTGAAGATGTCGTCGGAATCGAAACATCAAATGCTATTCCATGTTCAGGTAAAACTGGAGAGGGCATAGATGAGATTTTGGAAGCTATAGTTAATAGATTACCGGCTCCAAAAGGTACATTGGAAGAAAAACTAAAATGTTTATTGGTAGATAGTTGGTATGACAGTTATTTAGGTGTTGTTATTTTAATAAGGGTAATTAATGGAAAATTAAAAAAAGGTATGAAGATTAAGTTAATGTCGAACAATCAAGAGCATATTATTGAAAAAGTTGGAGTTTTCACTCCAAAACCATCTGATATCGAAGAGCTTAACTCAGGTGAAATAGGTTTCATAATTACCGGTATTAAATCTTTATCTGAAACTAAAGTAGGCGACACAATATGTGATTCTTCCAATCCAATCGACAAGCCATTGGCAGGCTTTAAACCTAGCAAACCTGTTGTATTTTGTGGATTGTTCCCGGTCGATAGTTCTGAATATCAAAAGCTTAAGGATGGTTTGGCCAAACTTAAACTTAATGACGCCAGCTTTTCTTATGAGCCAGAGTCATCTAGTGCATTAGGTCTAGGTTTTAGGTGTGGTTTTTTAGGATTACTTCATCTTGAAATAATTACAGAAAGATTAGAAAGAGAATTTGATGTGAACTTGATTACCACAACGCCAGGAGTAATTTATAAAGTCCATAAAATTAAAGGCGATGTTATTGATTTACAAAATCCCAGCAATATGCCAGATCCTTCTCAGATTATAAAAATTGAAGAACCTTGGATTAAGTCAACAATAATTACACCAGACGAATATTTAGGATCTATTATTAAAATCTGTCAAGACAAGAGAGGAATACAAACAAATTTATCTTACTCAGGAAACAGAGCAGTTTTATCTTACGATTTACCACTAAATGAAGTAGTTTTTGATTTTAATGATAGATTAAAGTCTGTATCAAGTGGATATGCGAGTTTTGACTATGATATTTCTAATTATAGGGAGGGAAATCTTGTTAAATTAGGAATACTTGTAAACTCAGAACCAGTTGATGCTTTAGCTATGATTATACATAAAGATTTTGCACAAAAAACAGGGAGACAGGTTTGCGAAAAATTGAAGGACTTAATTCCAAGACACAACTTTATGATACCTGTTCAGGCTGCCATTGGTGGAAAAATTGTTGCAAGAGAGTCTATTAAGGGATTTAAAAAAGATGTATTAACAAAAATTCATGGAGGTGGCGCAACTGATCGTAAAAGAAAATTATTGGAAAAACAAAAGAAAGGTAAAGCTAGATCAAAACAATTTGGAAAAGTCGAAATACCTCAAGAGGCATTTATAGGAGTTTTAAAAATAAATAAAAAAAACTCGTAAAAGTTAAATATTTTTAAAATAATATGTACGAAAAAAAAATTGAAATTATGATGAAAAATGAGAATGAATTATAAGAAATTACTTAAATCAAAAAAATATAAAGTGGCGGTTTGGGGAACTGGTTATATAGGCTTATCAACCATGGTCTATTTTTCAAAAAAAAATATTAAATGTGTTGGGTATGACATTGACAAAAGAAAGGTGCAAAAAATTAACTCAGGAACACTTCCATTAGAAGACTTAAAAAAATGGTTTGGTTTTGACATAAAAGGGTTAGTTAAAAAAGATTATTTAAAAGCAACTTCAAATTATAAAAATTTAATCACTAATGATTTTTTAGTACATTTTATAGCTATACCTACAGAAAAGGATGGTAAACCATATTATAAGCCATTGATGAAAGTTTTAGAAAATATAACAAAAATTAAAAAGGATAAAAAAAATCCACCAGTTGTAATTGTAGAGTCAACATTAGCTCCAAAAGTTTCCGATAAAAAAATTATACCTTATTTAAAAAGAAAAAATTTAACTATAGGTAAAAATATTTTACTCTCAATTGCGCCGAGGAGAGATTGGTTTATAGAGGGAGGAAAAAATCTTGAAAATTTAGATAGGGTTTTTGGTTCAACTGATAGTAAATCAACAAAAGTAACTAAAGATGTCTTATCTATTGTTTGCAAAAAACTACATCCAGCTAGCTCTTACAAAGTTTCAGAAATGGTAAAAAGTGTTGAGAATGCTTATAGGCACATGGATATCACTCTTGCTAATCAGCTTTCTCTAGCTTTTCCAAAAGATAATATTAGAGAAGTTCTTAAGCTTGTAGGTACAAAGTGGAATGTTGAGGCTTTTCACCCAGGCATTGGTGCCGGAGGTTATTGCATACCTTTATCTAGCAGGTACATTTTATCTCAAGTAAAAAATGTTAATAAACTCTCTTTGTTAAGAGAAACCATTAAGACTGATGATGGCATGAGCAGGTCAATAGCTAACTCTATCTCGAAAAGGGGCTTTAAAAGAATCGGTATTATGGGTTTATCTTACAAAGGAGATTTAAAAGTAAGTGTTTTATCTAAAGTAATACCTTTGATTAAATTTTTAAAAAAGAAAAAACTAAAGGTAAAATTGTATGATCCCTATTTCACAAATAAAGAGATATATAATGCTACTAAAGTAAAAACATTTAAATTTCCAAAAGATTTAATTAATTTTGATTGTATTATTGTTTCGGTTGACCATAAACAATTTAAAATACCGAAAAAAAAATTAGAACAATATCTTAAAAACTGTAAACTAATTATCGATCATGATGGCGCATGGAAAAAGTATAATTTAAAAAATTACCACTTATCTGGAGATAATGGGTGGATCTAAAGATTATGAAAAAAAAAAATAATAAAAAAAAGTGAGAGCTTCGAAAACAATTATTACAGGGGGAGCTGGTTTTATTGGAAGTAACCTAGCAGATCATCTGATAAAAATTGGACACAAAGTAATTATCTTAGATAATTTTGTTTCAGGAAAAAAATCAAATCTCTCTCATCATAAAAAAAACGACTTAAAAATTGTAAAAATAGATATATCTAAAAGTAAAAAACTAGATAAATATTTTAAAGGCGTCGATTATATATTTCACTTAGCTGCACTAGCACAAATTATACCAAGTATTAAAAATCCAAAAAAATATTTTACTAATAATGTTTTGGGCACACTTAATGTTGTAAAAGCAGCAAAAAAAGCAAAAATTAAAAAACTAATTTACGCCGCATCATCAAGCTGTTACGGAACACCAAACAAAATTCCAACCTCTGAAATAGACAAAATCGATCTAAAGAATCCTTACGCTTTAACAAAATATATGGGTGAGGAAATAGTAATGAGATACGCTTCCATGTTTAATATGCCTAACATCTCTTTTAGATTTTTTAACGTGTATGGACCTAGATTAACAATTTCAGGACAATACAGTGCAGTAATAGCAAATTTTTTGTCTCAAAGGAAAAATAAAAAACCATTGACTATAGTTGGTAATGGTAAACAAACTAGAGATTTTATACACGTCGATGATTTGGCAAACGCATTTATAAAAGCTATAAAAAGCAAATCTTTTAACAAAGTATATAATTTAGGATCTGGAAAAAAGACTTCAATAAATACTATTGCTAAAATATTTGGTGGCAAAAAAAAGTATATCCCGCGTAGACCTGGTGAACCAAAGAATTCACTTGCAAATATATCTAAAATTAAAAAAGAGATTAAATGGAAACCCAAAATCTCAATTGAACAAGGGCTTAAAAAACTTTTAAATAATTAGTGTTTACTTATTATACTAGAAATTTGTTTGAACATATCTTCCTCTAGTGGAAAATTATTTGTTTCAATATCTTTTTGAATTTTATAATAATTTTGCATAATAAATTTGATTGTTTTCGTAAGCGACTCAATATTTCTCTGAGAGACAAAAATACCTTTCCTACCTTTTATTATATGCTTAATGTCATCGAAAATAAGAACTGGACGTCTTCTAGCAAGAGACTCGTCTACTACATAAGGTTGCCCTTCAGTATATGAGGGCAGAATAAGAATATTATGATTATCATATGTATCAATTAACATTTTTCTGTCAGAAATATATCCAGGAAAAAATATATTAGAATTACCTTGAATAATTGATTTAAATTTATTCTGTAAATAAAGATTTTTAATCTTACCAATAATTGAAATTTCAGCATCAATTTTTAATTCTTTAAACATTTCAAGAAATTCAAAAATACCTTTTTCGGGATTAACTCTTGCTACATTTAATAATCTAATTTTATTTAAGTTAGGCTTCTTAAAGTTTTGTAACCATTCTTTGTTTAATGTTGAGGACTCTATGACGTAACCATCTTTTTTCTTATAAAGTCTTTCATGTAAAGAAATTACTGTAGAATAGTAAGTAACCATCGAATACATAATATGATAAATCCAAACTGTCCAAGACCCTAGTATATATTTCCATTCCTCAAAACCGCTACTTATAAGATATACAAATACTTTTTTTCTAAATAAAGCTAAAAATAAAAAAGCAGAAAATGTATAAGGAGTAATCGTAATTATATAATATTTTGTATTTTTGTTTTTAAATGTAGATATTACATAGTAAATAAACTGAACTATATTTGATGCAATCTTTACATTATTTAAATTAAGTTCATGATGCTCCTCTTTTTTTGACTTCCGCGCAATATACTGGACATTAAAAAATTTATTCAATCCCTCAGGAAGAATTTTAAAATTAAAATTTCTACAATAAAATTTATTATTTTTTTCCGAAATTTTTTCGTTATTTAGCACTACTAAATTATCCATACTATTTTATAGACGATAT
>MDTE01154520.1_pt1 | contig 10098 bp, 9 predicted proteins | sample 811231 | NCBI WGS metagenome assembly MDTE01 (sample SAMN05326651, study PRJNA326480) | marine metagenome | isolation source: seawater | place: Indian Ocean: Red Sea | collected 2010 | reverse complement strand
TGGAAGAAGGAGGGCCGGTCTATACATCAAACCTACTCAAGAGGATGGGGGATAAGGGTTGGGAATTGGTTGATATTACGACCTTGGACGGTCAGGGTAACAAATACGGTATTTTCAAACGTGCTTGGGAAGAAGGATATCAGGGAAGATGATGGTTTTTTCAAATTTTGGTTCATTATTCCTTGGATCAGATACAACGGACGAGATTACACATTTTTAATTGTGAAACGATTTGTACTGATTCTTTTTGAAGTCGTTAATGATGTTGTCATCGTGAGGGAATGGCAGATATGGCAGGGTGTTGATATCGAACCAAGCCACCTCTAACGTTTCATGGTTTGGGATGGGATCCTTATCGTCCAAGGGTGTTGCTTGGTAGACTGCTAATATGACAGGTCCTATTCCTGAATAAACACCTTGAAGTTTATTAATTTTCACAGTAAGAGTAGTTTCTTCTTTTACTTCTCTCCGGGCGGCCATCTCCACTTTTTCACCTCTATCAACATATCCAGAAGGAAAACTCCACTCTCCAAAGTGAGGCTCTATGGCTCTTTTAACGAGCAAAAGTAGATTTTGTTTGTGGACAAGGATTACGGCTGCAATTTTGGGATCGGCATAGACTATTCGTTTGCAATCTTTGCAGTAAAGCCGTTGTATTCCCTCTAAGTTGAGTTTTTGAAGCGCTTTTCCACATTGGTCGCAAAATTTGATTACTGATGCCATATTTAGTTTTCCGATTGCCTTTGTTTGGTAAGACCTAATAGGCGTCTACAAATGGTTAATGATGATGATTAGTATAATCATTGCAATGATTATACTAATCAAAGAATCTACTTCTAGGGATTAAAGTTTTTGAATATATCAAAACAATTGGCGAAAAGTTTGGACATAAACCAGTTGGATGCGATTCGTTTAATTGGTTCTATATGTGACTTAAAGCAAGTAAACGCTTTTCTTGTGGGTGGTACTGTCAGAGATGTTGTGCTTGGTGGTGACGTTCGTGATATTGATATAGCCATGGAATGCCATCCCAGCGTCGTTACGAATGCCATATCTTCAAACACTGAGTTGAAAGTTATATCAGAGTCCAATTTTGGTACCCAGAAGGTGGAGATAGGGGATGTAAAAATTGACCTGGCCATGACCAGAACGGAGGAGTATTCAGATCCTTCAGTACTTCCTAACGTATCATTGTCAGTCATCTTGGATGATCTTAAACGACGTGATTTTACGGTTAATTCTATTGCTATGTCTATCTCTTATGACTGTTGGGGTCAAGTACTAGATCCTATGAACGGGTTGCTGGATATTCAAAAGAAACAGATACGGGTTTTACATGATAAGAGTTTTGAAGATGATCCTACCAGAATATTTAGAGCTGTTAGGTATGCCAGGCGGTTAGGTTTCACGATTAATCCGTCGACAGACAAATTGATGACTGGCTCGGTCCGATATATGCATAATCTTTCAGGATCAAGAATTGTTAATGAGCTTGCTTGCGTTTACTTGGAACCTTGTGTCGTTTCTATATTGAAAGAATTGGTCGAGTATAGAGTGTTGGAAAACATCAAAAAAAATTGGGTTTTAACTGATCGGATGTTATCTTCTGTCCGAGAGTTAACCAAATGTACTTTTTTTGATCTCAATTCATTTCTTGTTGTTTTGGCGGCAGGATTTAATGAGATTGATAGAGAGGACTTATGTTTTCGCCTGAATTTGGATAACGTGGCCAAAAAAGCAATTTTAGATTTTGCTATTTTGGAAACATTTCATAGTTTCATCAGCCGAAGTGAGCTATACAATAAACTTAAACCATGTTCCATTAGTTCCATCAATGCGGGAAGATTTTTCTTAAATAAAAACCGTAGCAATAAAATTTCCTTATTTTTAGACGAGCTCATAAATTTTGAATTGGAAATAGATGGAAATGATCTATTGTCCTTGGGAGTAGAACAAGGTCCGGAGGTGGGTGAATTTCTGAAATTATTGCGGGATGCGGCATTGGATCATTCAATAATCGGTAAGGTCGCCCAACTCGAACTTGCCGAAAAACTCTTGTCTGAGTAGCTAACCGATTGCAACGCCAGAACTACCTGGTTCAGTCATCGATTCCGGATTTAATATTTCAATAAGTTCGGTTTCGGATAGATCTGTTTCTTCCAAAGCTACATCCATAATGTTTCTTCCTGATTCCTGTGCTTTGTGTGCGATACGTGCTGATTCATCGTATCCAATATGGGGAACAAGTGTTGTTACTATGGCTAATCCTTTGCGAACCATGGTTGGACCGGCATCGGTGGCTTCAATACCTTCAACGCATTGCATCGAAAGATTGGAACAAGCCGTGCTTAGAATGTCTATAGATTCCAGTAAATTGTACGCTGCTACGGGCATCATAACGTTGATCTCAAAATTGCCAGACTGTCCTGCGATGTTCACGGTGGCGTCGTTTCCTATTACATGGGCAGCAACTTGGCATACCGATTCAGGTATAACAGGATTTACTTTTGCTGGCATTATAGAGCTACCAGGCTGTACTTCCGGTAAGGTGATCTCACCAAATCCGCCTCTTGGCCCAGAGCCCATCCATCTTATGTCATTCGAGATTTTCATCAAACTTACCGCGAGAGTTTTTAAACAACCGCTTGCTTGAACTATATTGTCTAGTGAACTCTGTGCTTGGAAATGATTAGATGTTTCTTTAATATCAAAACCCAGTATGCTCGATAGCTCATGGCACACTTTTATTGCAAATTCCGGGTGAGTATTAACACCTGTGCCAACCGCTGTCCCTCCCAACGCTACTTCTGCAAGTTCATTCTGAGCAACTTTAATTCTGTTGATGGATCTCTCGATCTGCCCCGCATATCCCAAAAACTCCTGTCCGAGCCTTATGGGTGTAGCGTCCTGTAAATGGGTTCTGCCCGTCTTAATTATGGGCATGAACTCTTCTGATTTTGCATTAAAGGCTGTTAGTAACTTTTCTAGTGATGGGATTAATTGAGAGTTTATACTGTCTAAAGCTGCAATATGAATCGAAGTGGGGATTACGTCGTTTGAAGACTGTCCGATATTGACGTGGTCATTTGGATGAACAGGAACTCTTGAACCGATAACTCCTCCTAAGATTTCGATGGCTCTGTTTGATATAACTTCGTTAGCATTCATGTTTGTAGAAGTTCCAGAACCAGTTTGGAAGATATCTACAACGAATTGATCGTCAAATTTTCCCCCTGATACTTCTTGTGATGCTGTAACGATGGCATTTCCTAAATCCTTGTCTAAAAGTCCCAATTCCATATTTGTTTTTGCGGCAGCCATTTTGATGTATCCGATGGATTTAATAAATGAACGCGAGAATCTGAGATTGCTAATTGGGAAATTCAGTTTAGCCCTCATCGTATTAGCTCCATAATACGCGTCAACGGGGACATCAAATGCTCCCATTGAATCTTTTTCTTTTCTATATTCTTGTTTGTTTGCCAATTTCATCTCCAAATTTAGTTGTTTTTTATACATTAAACCCTATAGGCCTGCCCACGAGATTGGTTAAGAGGGTATGTATGTTGATTTAAATTCTAATTTATTCTATGTTGATTACTCAAAATAAAACCACATATGTTTGCTTTAGATTGGAGATTTGACGATGAGAATAGTTGACTTTAGGAGCGACACTGTCACCCTTCCTACGCCGGAAATGTTGAAGGGAATGATTGATGCCGAAGTGGGCGATGATGTATTTAGTGATGATCCATCTGTGAATATGCTGGAAGAGAAAGCTGCAAAAATAATGGGAAAAGAAGCCGCAGTTTTTGTGGCGAGCGGGACCATGGGGAACCTGGTGTCGGTTTTGGCTCATTGTGAGAGAGGTGGCGAAATAATATTGGGTGATCAGTCTCATATTTTCCGATCCGAGGGCGGAGGAGCCTCTGCTTTAGGTGGTATTTCATATAATACAGTGACAAATAGGGAGGACGGAACCTTAGATCCAGACGATGTGAGGTCTGCTATTCGAGATTATTCCACAAGATTGTCCAGAATACATAGTGCTAGAACCTCTCTCGTGGCTCTTGAAAATACCCATAACAGTTGTGGAGGGTCCCCTTTAACTGCTTCGTACACCGAATCGATCGCGAGTATTGCCCATGAAAATGGTTTGCCCTTACATATCGATGGTGCCCGAATATTCAATGCTGCTGTTAGCTTAGAAACTCCTGTTGATCAATTGGTTAGGTCTGCTGATTCTATAAGTTTCTGTTTATCCAAGGGTTTAAGCTGTCCGGTAGGTTCAATTGTATGCGGGTCTCATTCATTCGTTGAGAGAGCAAGAGAATGGAGGAAGATGGTAGGAGGGGGGATGAGACAGGCAGGCTTTCTTGCTGCGGCAGGGATTATAGCATTAGATTCAATGGTTGAAAGACTGGCCGAGGATCATGCTAATGCGAAACGATTAGCTAAAGGCCTATCTGGTATATCAGGAATATCTATAGACCCGGATAAAGTTCACACTAATCTGGTTTTCTTTGATGTCGATAAAACTGATAATGGTGCTGCTGCCAACAAATTGGCGGATTTAGGTATAAAAGGGGGAAGCACAGGTGGTAGGTGGAGATTCGTAACCCATTATGGGATAACGCCAGACGATATTGACTATGCTTTGGAGAGCGTGGATAAAGTTTTCTCTGGATAGATAATGGATCTCTATAAATTCTATTAAAGGATTATATGGAGCTTGTGTATTTTTCAGTCAAGTTTTGACTCATATCTGCTATCCCACAGATGCACTAACCTTTCATACAGTGATTTTTCTCTTCCAGAGACCCCGGGTTTGTAAAACCGAGTGTTTTTCAAACCTTTTGGTAAATTACATGTTTTCACGAAATTGTTTTCATAATTGTGGATGTATTTGTAACTTTCTCCGTATCCCTCTGATTTCATCAAATTTGTTACGGGATTGCGCAGGTGGTAAGGCACTTCTTTTGGCCCCGTTAAATCGATCTCTGATATAGCGGCATTAATTGCTGTATAAGCGGAGTTACTCTTTGGTGCAACGGAAAGGTATATAGTTGTCTCAGCTAAAGGTATTCTTGCCTCAGGTAACCCCAAAAAGTGCACGGCTTGCTGTGTAGATATTGCTAGGGTTAAGGCATTTGGGTCTGCTAGGCCAATGTCTTCTGATGCCAATATCACTAATCTTCTTGCTATGTACATGGGATCCTCACCGGATTTCAGCATCCTGGCTAAGTAGTATAGAGAAGAATCTGGATCAGATGACCGGACTGATTTTATAAAAGCAGATATGGTGTCATAGTGGAAATCCCCCTGTTTGTCGTATGGGCTTGGGGATGCTTGTACCACTTGACGTACCAAACTTTCCTTTATGCTAGGGTTATTCGCAGACGGAGGGAGTGAATTTGCACAGAGTTCTAAAGCGTTTAGTGCCCATCTAGCGTCTCCTCCAGACATGGCGGCAATTAATGTTATTCCGTCAGAATCTATATCAATATTTCTGTTTCCTAAACCGCGGTTCCTATCGGTTAATGCCCTTTGGATTATGTCCTGGATGTGATGTTCGGAAAGAGGATTCAATTTGAAAATACCGCATCGGGACAATAGAGGGGCTATGACTTCGAAGGAAGGATTCTCAGTAGTTGCTCCAATGAGTATGACGGAACCATCCTCAACATGCGGCAATATGACATCCTGCTGTGCTTTGTTGAATCGATGTATTTCATCTATAAACAAGATCGTTTTTTGCCCGGTTCTTCCAAGAAGATTTTTTGCGTCGGATACTATTTCACGCAGGTCTGAAACCCCAGAAGTAACCGCGCTAATAGGATGAAAATCGTATCTGGCCTTGACGGATATCAGGTTCGCCAAAGATGTTTTACCTGTTCCTGGAGGTCCCCACAGTATAAAGGACGGGATGTTATTGTTTGAGATGCTTTTCCAAAGAGGTGTGTCTACTCCAATTATTTCCTCGTGACCGATGATGTCTGCAAGATTTATTGGCCGCATTCGTGCAGCCAGAGGTGCACTGGTTGAAAGTAAATCTTCTGCCTTATGTTCAAATAAATCCATCTAATCTCCGTCTATTTGAGGTGTTTGATTTTTGGAGACATATTTTGGTTTCATATTTTCCAGAATAGATAATATCCCCCAAAGATTTAAATGGTTGAATTCACGTACGTATAGTTTCTGAAAGGATTTGACTCAATGTATTGTCCTCTTCAGGCAATACTGTTCTTAAATCTATAAATACTTGATCATTTTCTATTCTAGCCATTACCGGATTATTTGCTTGTCTTAAAGCTTTGGCTAAAGAATCGGGAGATTTGGAATCAATGCATATGGCCGTTGATGGTAATGTTTGTCCAGGTAGACTACCTCCGCCTATGGTGGATTCTGTGTCCACTATGGTCAAAGATGACTCATTGACTTGCGATGCTATCCGTTCGGCCCGTGATTTAAGGGTCTTGTTCGATTCCGATATCATCATCCAAGTTGGTATTTTTTGTAACGTTTCGTTTTTTATGTAATGTATCAAGGTTGTTTGAAGTGCGGATAAGGATGCCTTGTCTATTCGGAAGGCGCGAGCCAGCGGATGAACATTAAGCATGTCTATATATTTCTTTTTGCCTGCGATAATGCCACATTGTGGTCCTCCCAGTAGTTTGTCACCTGAGAAAAAACAAAGATCCACACCTGAATTGATGCTGTCTTGAGGCATCGGTTCCGGGTCTAAATTATGCTTTGTGGTATCTATTAAGCAACCACTTCCTATGTCATGTAACACTGGAACATTGTTATCGTGCCCGACTTTGACTAGTTCTGAAATCGTCGGATTGGCGACAAATCCTACGATTTTAAAGTTACTTGCATGAACTGATAAAATGGCACCCGTTTCATCAGAGATAGCAGATTGGAAGTCTGTTTTATAGGTTCTGTTAGTTGTACCAACTTCTCTTAGTATTGCATTACTTTGCAATAGAACGTCAGGTATCCTGAACCCTCCTCCTATCTCTACTGACTCTGATTTGGCGATAATAACTTCTTTGTTAGAGGCGACTGCGGCTAGTCCTAACACCATAGCGGCTGCATTATTGTTTACTACCATAGCTGATTCTGAGCCAATTAAGTCATTTATTAGCAACGATATCTTTGATTGTCTTGATCCTCTGTTGCCTGTGTTTAGGTCTAATTCCAGGTCACTGTATCCGGAACTCGCTTCATTCGCAGAATGTATTGCTTCTGAACTGAGAGGGGAGCGCCCTAGATTTGTGTGTAAAATCACACCAGTGCCGTTAATGACTTTGACTGGCCATGATTGCCATCTTGATGTGACGGAAGTTTCAACTTTGTCACATATACGTTCAATAGTGGGTAATTTTTGATTCGCTAGTACCTCAGATCTAACAGAATCAAGGCATTGCCTCACAACGTCTGTTACTCTCATTTCACTGTATATATCGCAGAGTGATTTCACACGTGGATGTGACAATATTTTGTCTGTGCTAGGTATATCCTTCAATTGTCCAGCCATCAAAACTGTTCTCCCTTGGGCTTTATTATAGCCTCTATAACCATCCAGGCGTATTGTAACTTTAATGATTTGTTTGACCAGAAAAAATTCTATCCTGTACAATGCCGAAATGAGGTTTTTCTCACTAGAGGTTTGATGCTCACAATAGGATTAACAGGTGGTATTGGCACAGGTAAATCATTGGTGTCGGAAATTCTTGAAAAATGCGGTGCTAGCCTTATAAACGCTGACTTGTTGGGGCATGAATCGTATTTACCCGGTACCGAAGGTTTTCATCAAGTTGTGTTTCGATTCGGAAGCGAGGTTGTTGGTAGAGACGGGACTATAGATCGAAAAGCCCTTGGTAAATTAGTTTTTTCTGATAGCGAAAATATGTCGGATTTAAACGCCATCCTTCATCCTATAATATTTGAGCTTATTAAAAAAAAGTTGGAAAACAATCTTAACAACAATGTGGGTGTTACAGTTGTGGAAGCTGCCATTTTAATCGAGGCAGGATGGCAGGAATTATTTGATGAAATATGGGTGGTGAGTTCAAATCAAAACGTGGTTATTAAACGTTTGCAAACACGAAATGGATTGAATGTAAAACAGGCTATGGCCCGGATAAATGCCCAAATGTCTCAGAAGGAACGAATACAGCATGCCGACAGGATTATTGATAATAGTGGTACGGTCGAACAGTTGCATTGCCGAGTGAATAAAATTTGGCTGGAAAAATCAAAAAGTTAATTAGGAGCTGATATAAAAGAAATGTCAACCACTCAATCACTATATAAGAGTTACGTTATAGAGGAATATCATCTACAGGAGGAACCATATTATGTCCCTGTAGGGGATGAAATAGAACTTTTTGAGGCTGCTTATAAGCAACGGTTACCTTTGATTTTTAAGGGACCGACGGGGTGCGGAAAGACAAGGTTTGTGGAATATATGGCTTATCGACTTGGTATTGAATTGACAAAGGTATCAAAAAGTGAGGATGGGCTGAATTTGCCTTTGGTGACCATAGCGTGTCATGAAGACTTGACTGCAAGTGACTTGGTGGGCAGGTATCTTCTGGAGGGAGATCAGACTGTTTGGATAGATGGTCCATTGACGAGGGCAGTGAAAGTAGGTGGTATATGTTATTTGGACGAAGTTGTTGAAGCTCGTAAGGATACTACGGTTCTTATTCATCCCTTGACCGATCATCGACGTATTCTTCCAGTGGAAAAAAGAGGAGAGTTGTTGGAGGCCGCAGAGGGATTTTTACTTGTTCTTTCATACAACCCAGGATACCAGAGTGCCTTGAAGGATTTAAAACATAGTACACGACAAAGATTTGTGTCTATCGAATTTGATTATCCAGCAAGGGATATTGAAGCTGAAATAGTGCAGCACGAATCAGGTGTAGATGAAAAAGTGGCTGATCAATTGGCAAAGCTTGGTGAAAAAGTAAGAAACTTAAAGGAGCATGGTCTAGGTGAAGGTGCTAGTACCCGGTTGCTTATTTACGCTGGCAAATTGATTTCCCAAGGGATATCGCCTAGAAGAGCTTGCCAGGTATCCGTTAATTGGGCTGTCACGGATGACCACTCCGTTCAACAAAGTATTTCGGAGATTATATCTTCTATATTTGAGTGAAGGAATGTTGAGATGTGCCTGATTTGAATTTTGAAATGGGGGTATTGGATCCTGTTGACCACTCGCAAATGCGCTTGAAAGGGCAATACACCCCAGCGGCCGTTCTAGTGTTGATTTTTAAAAGAAACAGAGAGCCTTGTATTTTATTAACCAAAAGGACACTAAATGTCAGGCATCATAAGGGTGAGATATCTTTTCCTGGTGGTCGTATGGATAAAGATGATGGTCATTTATTGAATACAGCGATCCGTGAAACATTTGAGGAAATTGGGATTAACATAAGTGAAAAAAAAGTTCTTGGACAATTGAAAGATAGTTCAACTACTTCAGGATATATGATACGTCCTTTCGTAGCTGCTTTGGAATACCCTTATCATCCTGTTCCTAGTTCTGGTGAGGTATCAGAGATATTGGAAATGCCGTTTGAGATATTGCTAGATGATGTGAAATGGAGAGATGAATCTCGCCTATCGGATAATAGATTGAAGAGTAGTCTCAACTACGTGTTTGATGGACATGTAGTTCACGGGGCGACAGCAAGAATACTTACTGATTTGTCTGGAATGGTAGGATCTTTGTCTGACCTTTAGAAGGAGTACGTTTGTGGTAGAAAAACAACCTGAATTTGTTCAAACTATAATAGCTCAACTGAAACAATACCCTGAACCAGTTTTGAAAAACTTCCAGGCATCTTTGAATTCCATGAGTTCAGTTCTTTCCGATACCCAATTGGAAGAATGGGGGCAACATGGAATTTCAATGGCTGAAAACACCGTTAGGTCTTGGGAAGCTGCGGAGCGCTTTTACTCGGTGAGTCCTACTGTTCTGGGATATATGCCCCACAGTTATTTTGTTAAATGGATGGATTGCGGCTTAAAATTATGCGAAGAATCTCCAACGTTGGCAACAGCATACTTTGAAGCGAGTCC
>MDTE01151947.1_pt1 | contig 10098 bp, 6 predicted proteins | sample 811231 | NCBI WGS metagenome assembly MDTE01 (sample SAMN05326651, study PRJNA326480) | marine metagenome | isolation source: seawater | place: Indian Ocean: Red Sea | collected 2010 | reverse complement strand
GGTATCTTCGTAGACGACAGGAGCCGACTCTCCAGCGGCCAGCAAGCCTCATACAACTTCGACGTCACTCGCTCGGGAGAGCCACTGAAGGTAGTACTTGCTTGGTCAGACTACCCTGGGTCAACATTCTCAGGTACCCAACTGAGAAATGACTTGGACCTCGAGGTAACATCACCAGACGGTACCGTTACCTACCTAGGAAACGACTTTGCAAACGGAAGATCGACCACAGGGGGTTCCAAGGACACCAAGAACAACGTCGAAGTGGTCCTCATTGACTCGGCCTCCACGGGAATTTGGAACGTCAAGGTGAAGGACTATTCCCATGGCGGTAGCAGGACATACCAGCCTTTCTCAATCGCAGTCAGGGGAGTCAATGTGAACGACCTCACCCCTGATCCAGCAATCGTACCCGGTTCCTTCGAAATCTCGACCCCGATTCCCCAAGTAGGGGAGGAGACAGCCTTCTCAGTTTCGATAATCAATCAGGGCTCGGGGTCCTTCGCCGAGGCATTCGTAACAGCGCACATCAACGGAAATCCTATGGAAACAAAGTCCATTGGGATGAATCCCGGGGAAGAGGTGAGCCTGGAGTGGGACTGGACTCCCGAGGCATCCGACAAGGGGGAATCCGAGATCCGGATAGAGATCGATCCAAATGACCAGCTCGAGGAGCTTTACGAGGACAACAACCTCCTTATCCAGTCAATAGAGGTAAGCGCTCCTGGCATTCAAGCCTCGTCAGACTCCCCTTGGATAACACTCCAGGACCCCTCTGACACCACCACAAGATGGGAGATCGTGATGACAAACCTAGCACTGTTCGACACAAATGCCAGCATAGAGGCGTCGAACCCAACCAGGAAAATCGACGGGGCCACTTTCGACTGGTTCAAGAGCTTCGACAAGTACTACGTGGAACTCGGCCCGTCGGCCTCCACGACCGTAAACCTGACGCTGGTCCACCCAGCACCCCCAGACCCAGGAACTTACTCAATCATCATCACTGCCACTGACGAGGACTTTGACGTAGAGTCGCAGCTGGAGATATTCTTCGACGTCCCGGTCCTCGCCCAGCCAGAGGTAACCCTTCCATCCGAGACTATCCAGGTGGACTCATTTGACCCCACAAACACCTCTGTTGAAGTGCACAACAGAGGAAACGGCGCTCAGACTTACGACATCGAACTGTTATCCCCCGCCGGTTGGGACGTGGGGCTTCTGGATCTAGGCCCATTCCAAGGATCAAGACAGGGATCCACTGGGACCCTCGTCAAGGACGGGTCGATTACCGCCAGAATCGCTATTTCGCCCCCCGGCGTGATGCTGGAGGCAGGCACCGTATTCGTCGCCCAGTTGCAGGTCATGTCCAGGGTAAGCTCCGAGGTCTGGACCTACGACCTGCCCCTAGTCATCAATCCGATAGATTCGGTCGAGTTCACCCCGGCGTCAGGTGGAAGTCAGGGAGGGGTGCCAGCAGACTCTCTTCATGAGATGTCCATACTGATTTCAAACCAGGGCAACAGGGAGCTAGTCCTGACCCCAATTGAGAGATCCCTTCCGGGGGGGTGGTCAATCCAAGGGGGGCTGGACAAGGTGACAGTGCCTAGAGGGTCATCAATAGAGTGGGCCTTCTCCATCCAGGGAAACGGTCTCGCAGCAAGCGGATTGGTTGAGATCAGGCTCCTGGGCGAAGACGGGGAGTTCTTCGACTGGAGCACTAGCCTGGATGCCATATCCGGCGCAATCGCATCGGTCTCTTTCCACGAGGTGGTGTTCATAGACGGGGCGTCCATCGAGTCCTCCACTTCACCACTGGGACTTGGTGCCCACCCCGTGGGTGAGGCGTTCGACCTGGGTTGGGAATTGGTGAACGATGGAACCTCGTACTGGGAGCCAGACGTCTCGCTGGACACTCCGAGCGACGATTGGGAATCCAGCTGCAGCGCGAACCCCAGCAGGATTGGGCCAGGCGAGTCAGCCATGGTCTGGTGTTCCATCACCATACCCCTTAGCCAGAGCGCGGGCTCGGAGCCCGAGGTAACCCTGGTGCTCTCAGGGGACGGTGTAGAGGTCAGTGAGTCGGTCTCCCTACTTGTGCGGACAATCCGGGAGGTGGAGTGGGTCATAGAGAACATCGAGGAGGCCCACCAGGGATTCTCCACCACCCTTTACTTCGAGTTGCGAAACACCGGCAACACCCCCGTATCGAACAGGATTGTAACTGACGGCCCCGACGGGTGGGGAATCAGAATCCTCGATGGGATACTTGTAACACTTCAGCCCGGAGAGGCACAGTCGGTCCAAGTGGAATTCACCCCAAACACGGGCTCTGACGGGGTTCTAACGGTAATGCTAGCAGATGCCGAAGACGTTGCGGGGCAGTCTAGGTCGGTGGAGATCGACGTAATCGCGGACCCCGAGGGGGAAGGCCCGGGGCTGGCCACATACGCCATATTGTTCCTGACCCTTATTATGCTGGGAGCCGCGTCGGCCGCCGTTGCCTACTCGAGGTCAGGAGGCAACCTAAGGGAACTGGTCCTTCGGAGCAAATCACGGGCGGGAGGGATCACGGAAGGACCAGACCCATTTCCCAAGGCAGCCGAGAACCAGCCAATGCAAACCTCCTCCCAGAAGCCCGAACCCGCCCAAGTCCAGCAGACCCTGCAGGCCTACCCAGATCATCCTGGCTGGCTCTGGGACACCGCCAACGAGGAATGGGTCCCCGACCCCGAGTACGATCACGGGGAGTGACAGCCGTTAACCTCAGAGCCTAGGTTAACCGGGATTTTTCCCGCACCTATAGCCCGAAGCCCTTAGAGGGGCGAATGACTCGGTCTATTGATGAGAAGGCCCGACTCTGTTGTTCTTATAGCGGCACTGATGCTGGCATCTCTAGTTTCCTCACCAGTTTTGGCCGCCGCCTCATTTACGCTAACAGCTAACCCATCGGCCTCGGTGGCAACCTCTGAAGATCCCGCAGAGTACACAATTACCATAATTAACGACGGGGACGAGGATCTGACCATTACTCTAAGCACCTCAGAGAATGATGGCGGATGCAATGGTTTCACCTCGAACCTAGAGTCAACAGTCTTCTCTGTAGATGCCGGTTCCACCGAGTCCACCACTCTCACTGTAAGTATCAGCGATCAAGCCTCGGGGGATTGCGAGACTACCGTAAGTGGCACCGGGGTGACATCACCCCCCACGGAACAAGATACAGCAGACGTCAAGGTGACCACCACCGCTGAAGGCGGGGGTCAGTACTCAGTCAAGTTGGAATACTCCAACCCTAACAACGGCGTGATCAACTACGATGGAGAGGACGACGAGGTCGATTGGACAACAACCGTCGAGAATACCGGGGAGAACGACGCAACAGTCCAGCTAGCCATGGCATCAACCTCAGATTGCGACTCAGATGGGCTTGAGGCGAGCGTGGACCCCCAGCAGATGCAACTCAGCTCCGGTGACAAGGAGACTGCCACCATCACCGTTTCTCTCGACGAAGGCAGCTCGACCGAGTCTGGTGAGCATTGCTTCGTGCTCGAAGCCACGGTCTCAAACGACCCCAACAGCTTGGACCAGGCAAACGACAGCCTCCAACTAACCCTAAAGATTCCAGAGGTGAAGACCTGCGACTCGTCCCTACAGAACCCATCCCACAACCTGGACCCGGGAGAGTCAGCCACCAACTCGTTCAGCCTAACGAACACAGGAAACACCGCTTGGACTGTCAGCGCCTTCGCTATGTCCCAGGGCTTAGATGTAAGCGATTGGGTCGACTTCGAGACACCTACCAGCAGGCTCCTATCCGAGCCCGGAGGATCACAGGACGGCACCACCTTCGGATTCGAGATCACACCTGACGACTCCGTGGAACCTGGCACCGTAGACGTCTACATCCAAGGCAGGGCAGGAAGCAACGTCGGCTGCGAATCACTCCTAAGGGTCAATCTCGGGCAGGTCCACGACGCTTCCCTTTCCCTATCCAACCCCACAGTTAGCAACGTAGACCCCGGCTCCACAGCCTCTACATCAATGCAGGTCACCAACACAGGAAACGGTCAGGACAACTTCGCCCTAGGGGTAAAGGACCTCGCACCAGGATGGCAGGTGGAGATATCCGAGACATACGTCACCATCGATGGAAGGCACTGCACCTCCACAACCAACTGCGACAGGAAGAGCGTCCAGGTCCAGATTTCGGTACCATCCAACGCCAAGTCGGGAGTTGAGTACCCAATCACCATGTACGTCAACTCACAGGGAATCACCCTAGACGAGGTGACATCCACGGTCACCGTGGCCGCAGTACATGGTGGTAGCATCGATCTGCCCTCTGACTCACAGACGGGAAGGTTCGGCCAATGGGTCTCATTCCCCATAGGAATAACGAACACGGGGAACATACAGGATAACTTTGCGCTCTCGTCCTGCGACCCGAACATTGCCGATTCGTGCGAGGCAACCAAGTGGGACTCCAGGTTCAAGGACGGAGAGGGGAACGAGATTTCCCAGCTGACGCTCGACTCGGAGGCTACCGTCGAGGTTTTCCTAGAGGTCCTGGTATCTGACAACATCAACAACAACTCCGAAACATTCGAGACCAGAATAGGAATTGTCGGCTCCCAGGTTCTGATGACGAACGTCCTTACTGTGACCGTGTCCAACTTCAACTACAGCATGTCCGTGGCCTACGAGAGTCCAGGGGAGAACCCAGGTCTGATGGAAATATCCCTACCCCCGGGAGGGACCTCATCCACCTCACTGCTGATAACAAACACGGGGGACGGAGGAACGGATGAAGCAGTAATTACGGTATCAGGGATGGACTCCTCGGTTCTGAGGACCATCAGCGTAGACGGCGTCGTTCTGGAAGGAAGCGAAGTTACTGTACCAGCAAACGGTCAGGTAACGGTCCTAATTGACTTCGAGGTCATGGAAGTAGAGAGCGGAACCTCAGGAGTAATCCGAGTCGCGGTGACTTCCAAGAAGAACACGGGCCAGTCCCCCTCCTTCGTCGACATTGTAGTTGACATCAGGGCGATTCACGACCTGCAGGTAGACATCGATAGCGAGGACTCCATGAAGTCGACCTATCCTGAAAACACCGAGTTCAAAATCTATGTTACCAACCAAGGAAACATAGAGGAAGAGATAGAGGTACTAACAAGCGACTCCCTCAGAGGGTGGACGGTCGATGTAATCGGAGACGAGTTCAAGCTGCAACCCGGGCAGACACGAGAAGTCACAGTCCGTGTGACCCCCCCAAGCGACATGATCTCTGATGACGAGTACTCCTTCACTGTGATAGTACAGCCCAAGGACTTGCCCGTAGCTGGAGAGCCAATCGACCTAACTGTGGAGTCTGAGATGGGCGCAGGGTCGATATCTGCGGACACTCAGACGGCAATCGCAATTGGGGTAATAGTGATCGGTTCTGTCTCCGTGACCTACCTCTTCGCTAGAGCCAGGGCCGAGAGCAGGATGATTAGCGACACGGTCCAACTAGAGTACGATGACTGAGTGACACAAGGATTCCACTCGGATACTCTTATGTCCGGATTTTTCGTGGAGGCACACATCGGTCCCTACGGGACCGGGGGTGATACTGTGAGTACTGTTGCTGAGATGTACCTACCAGTCGCCGTGATGACTCTGGTCGGAATCGGGTTCCCTGTGTTCAGCTTCTTCGCCACCAGATTCCTTCGCCCCACCACAAAGGGCTCGGATTCCAGACAGACGAGGTCCATTCTCCTCCCTGGTTACGAGGCCGACCACAGCCTCTACACCAGGAGGGACAGCACCTACGAGTGCGGCGCCGAACCAGTCGGAGAGGCCGACATCAACTTCCACTTCCAGTACTACTGGTACGCTATCGTTTTCCTCGTCTTCGACATCGCATTCATGTTCCTGGCATTCGGAGGGGTCATGGCCATCCAGAAGGGTACTGGAACCATGGATCAGGCCTCCATCACAAGCGCACTACTGACCATGTCCGTTTTCATCCTGCTAATGGGTTTGGGAGTCTGGCACGTATTCAGGAAGAGAGGAAGGATATACATCTGAGGGATTGAATGCAGGACGAGGGACAGAACTACTCGACATTCAACAGCAGGATGCTGGTAGACACGGTGGGGGATATCACGGATGAGGCCCTCAAGGCTAGCAGAATAAAGGACGTTATCGGGGTACTGGTGGGAAGGGTATTCAACTGGAGCCAGCGGAAGTCTCTGTTCCCCCTCCATTTGGGGATCAAGTGCTGCGCACTAGAGATGGCAGCAGCGGGTGCCAGTAGATTTGACGCAGAGCGATTCGGGGTATTCTTCCGATCGAGCCCCCGTCAGTGCGACGTTCTACTAGTCAACGGGCCTGTCAGCAAGAAGTTCGCCGACCCGATCGTCAGGCTTTGGGAGCAGATGCCAGAGCCCAAGTGGTGCATAGCAATGGGGGAGTGTGCCATTTCAGGGGGCCCCTACTTCCAGTCCTACAACATCCTCGAAGGGGTCGATACCGTGATTCCAGTAGACGTATACATCCCTGGATGCCCTCCTAGGCCAGAGGCGCTGATCGACGGCTTCGACAAGCTCAGGCAGAAGATCATACGAATTGGCGCTTCGACCGACGACGGCGCTCCAGTATCTAACAACCCGATCATCATCGGAGACGACTAGGAGGGATTTGATTGGGAAAGACTGTACCCACTTCCACGCAGAGGTCTGCTGCTGAGAGCATGGCTTCAGACCTGTCCTCCATGGGCGGAGTCTCCGCCGAAGTCTCCGACAGGTCCAGCGGTACCAATCCCAGAAGCGTGGTTTCAGTGGATTGCTCCCCCGAAAGCTGGCGCCAACTGGCCGAGAGACTTCGCGGTGAGCATGGAGTAGACTACTGCTCGATGATCACCGGAATACACTGGCCCGAAGGGCCCCCCGACAAGAACTGGGAGGTGATTTACCACTTCCTTAGGATGAACGTCTCCGATCCGCCAGTTGTAGATGGGATGGTCCAGCCCATAGTGGTCGATCCAACCAAGGTCCAGGGAAATGCAGTTCCACTCGAGGTCGAGGTTCGGGTCGCCTTGCCAGAGACGAGAGAACCGTCCGTAGCTTCTGTGCAGGACATTTGGGTAGGCGCAGACTGGAACGAGAAGGAGACCTGGGACCTCGTTGGAATCGACTTCGAGGGACACGTCGGGATGCGAAGGGTTCTGCAGCCCCACGAGACGCCAGTAGGATTCCACCCCCTCCAGAAGCAGCACAAGCTGAGGTACCACGACTTCGAGGAGATGTATGACGACGCCCAGGGATTCCTGCGCAAGCCGTCTGACGCTGGGAAGATTAAGTGAGGTGAGAATATGGCAGAGATGTGGATATCCATGGGCCCCCAGCATCCCATGACCCATGGGCTCTGGACTCTGAAGGTAAAGGTAGACGGGGAGACCGTGGTGGACACGGAGCCCGACCTTGGGTACATCCACAGAGGGGTCGAGAAGATCTGCGAGGCCAGAGACTTCACACAGATTACCACTTACTGCGACAGGCTCTGCTACGCTAGCGCCAACACATGGTCCCACTCATACATCTACGCTGTAGAGGACCTACTAGAGGTCGAGGTTCCGGAGAGGGCCGAGTACATCCGACTCATAGCCGTCGAGCTTCAGAGGATAGCCTCCCACCTGATGTGGCTGGGGGCATACGGTCCGGACATCGGAAACCTGTCAATAATGGTCTGGTGCCTAAGAGAGCGTGAGATGATGATGGATCTCCTTCAAGAGCTCGGTGGCTCCCGGATGCACTACAACTTTCCGAGAGTCGGTGGAGTGAAGAGGGACCTGCCCCACGGCTTCGCCCAGAGGGCAAGGGCCAAGGTAAGCCTGTTCCTGAGCAGAATTCAGGAGTACGAGGCCCTTTTCGACGAGAGCACGATATTTCTGATCAGGACCCAGGGGGTAGGATACTCGAAGCCAGAGGAGATGGTCAACCACGGAGTCTCGGGGCCGAACCTCAGAGCCGGTGGGGTGAACTATGACGTCAGGACGGCACACCCGTACTCAGTTTACAGCGAACTCGACTGGGAGCCCCCGGTCGAGCGCCCGTCAATCAAGGGGGCTGACTGCTACGACAGGTACAGGGTCAGGGTTGACGAGATGCGAGTCAGCGCCAGCATGGTACTTGAGGCCCTGGACAAGATTCCCAGGGGGGCAGACACCTACCACGAACCAGGAGACCCAGCAATACTTGCAAAGGCCCCAAGCAGGGCCCCGGAGGGGACCTCCGGTTTCCACCACTTCGAGGACAGCAGGGGCGAGTCGATGTTCTACATAGCAGGAGGTGGAGAGGGCAGGGGCAAGCAGCCCTACAGGGTCTCGATCAGATCTCCGATCTTCATCACAATTCCATATGCATCTAAATGCATGATAGGGTACAAGGTAGCCGATATCCCAGCAATCATGGGATCCTTCGACCCCTGCATAGGGGAGACGGACAGGTGAGAAGATGGCAAGCAGCGATTGGCTAAACCTCAGAGGCTGGGTGGAGGGCCTAGTCGGTTGGTCCATGGACAACGTACACGATGTCCTCCCCTCCAACGAAATCGACCTGAGGCTCACCATCTCCCTGCCATCCGGAATTTGGCCGGAGGACATCGTACTAGGGCCCGTCCTGAACCTCCAGGAGGATTTCGCAGCCATGCAACCTTCACTTGAGGCGTTCTTCTCGGCTACAATGATCTGCACCGTGGTCTTCACCACCCTGATGATGACGATGCTCCCCATCCCATACATCGAGAGGAAGTTCATCGGCCGCCTAATGGACAGGCTCGGGGCGACTACCACCCTCAGGAGCCTCTGGATCGGGGAGAGCGGGGTCACGGCCGGGGAGTGGTGGAACCAGCTACCCTTTGGGATGGGGGCACCAATAGGTTGGCTAAACAGGACGCTAAACTCGATATGGGGCAACGACCACCACCTGGATACCGTCTCTAGAGTGAACAACCGTGGATACCACGGCTACTGGTTCCTGCTCCCGGGCTTCTTTCAGGCGTTCGCGGACTTCACCAAGTTCGCCGGCAAGGAGCACATAGTACCCAAGGACGCGGACAAGACCGTCTACGAGGTAGCCCCAGTAATCATCATCTCGACCACAGTTCTGGTCTTCGCATTCATCCCGTTTGGACCTCACTACTATATCTCAGACGCAGAGCTCTCTGCCGTTTTCATGATGGCGATTTTCGGAGTTGCCCCTCTGGGGGTTTTCTTCGCCGGTTGGGCGTCCAACAACAAGTACACTCTCATTGGAGGGATGAGATCAGCCGCGCAGCTAACCGCATACGAGATCCCACTACTCATCACCGTCCTAGGGGTGTGCGTAATCAGCGGCTCTTTCAACATCATAGACATTGTCGACTTCCAGATTGAGGAGTCAAACGTCTGGAACCTCTTCATGATGCCTCTCGGGGCAGCCCTGTTCCTGATCACAATGATCGCGGAGGTGGAGAGGATACCATTCGACATGCCAGAGGCCGAGGCCGAACTGGTGGAGGGGTGGTGGACAGAGTACGGCGGGCTTAGGTGGGGCTTCATGTTCATGGCCGAGTACATGCGCTCGTTCGCTGCGTGCCTCCTCTTCGCGTTGTTCTTCCTTGGGGGCTGGGAGGCCCCCTTCCAGGGGTCCCTTGAGTCAGCACCAGTGCTAGGCGGGACCCTAGAGTTCCTCCTCTCTCTCGTTCCCGGAATAGGGTGGATGCTGCTCAAGGCATGGGCCCTATTCGCCGTCTTCGTCTGGATACGAGCATCACTGCACAGGGTCAGAACCGACCAGATTCTCGAGTTCGGCTGGCAGTGGCTCCTGCCCCTCTCGATAGTCAACCTCGCCATAGCCATCATTCTCAGGGTCTGGGTCTGGGACGGGGGCTGGGGTATTGTCGCCCCCGTGGTGATGATACTGTCAGGGGTAATCGGATTCGTAATCCTCGCAGTAGACGAGGACAAGGAGGCGCTTGAGACGATGCGCCGCCCCTACAGCACCTACGCCGTGGTCAAGGCCTCCCCCGGGAGCCACTCTGAAACGGAGGCGGGACAGTGAGCTACCACCC
>MDTE01034098.1_pt1 | contig 10098 bp, 7 predicted proteins | sample 811231 | NCBI WGS metagenome assembly MDTE01 (sample SAMN05326651, study PRJNA326480) | marine metagenome | isolation source: seawater | place: Indian Ocean: Red Sea | collected 2010 | reverse complement strand
TCACGATCCCGAGTTCGAGCGCGCGGTCGGGTCCGAACACCTCACCGTGGAGGATCAGGTCGAGCGCGTTCGCCACGCCGATGAGTCGCGCGAGCCGCTGGGTGCCGCCGCCGCCCGGCAGGATCCCTACGCCGGTTTCGGGCAGCCCGAGGCGATAGTCTCCGGCGCGCTGCAGCCGGAAGTCGCACCCCAGCGCAAGTTCCAGACCACCGCCCATGGTGCTGCCGTTGATGGCGGCAATGGTTACCGCCTCCATCGCTTCGAGACGCGTCATTATCTCCCGAAGCCCACGGTCGGGTCCGCCAGACGCGCGGGGCGGCGGGGCATCCTGTCCCTGCATCCGCTCGGACGACTGCACCAGTTCACCCACTTCGTAGTGCCGGACAAAGATATCCTCGCCGCCGCCCGTGAGGATCAGCACGCGGGGAAGTCCTTCTGCTTCGAGCGAATCAAATACGTTGTGGAGTTCTGCCGCTTCCGCCGCGACCATGGTGTGGGTCGGAGGATTCGACAGGGTGATGATCGCAATCTCGCCTTCGCGGCGAACTTCAATGGAATGGCTCATTGATCGCGTCCCGTGCTGCGTTTATGTTCGCACCCTACCGGAATTGGCAGGCGAGGACTCACGTGCCCGATATGATCGAGACGTTTGAAGACGGCGTTCTGACGCTGACCATGAACCGCCCTCAGGCGCGCAACGCAATGAGCGGTGAGATGATGGAGTTGATGAACGAGGCGGTGCGCCGCGCTGCTGCCGATCCGGCGGTGCGCTGTCTTGTGCTGACGGGCGCTGGTGGCGCGTTCTGCGCGGGCGGGGACGTCAAGGGGTTTGCGAAGTCCGCGTCTGCCAACGATCCCGGGCGCCGCAAACCAACGCTTGCCGCACGGACCGCCGGTTTGCGCCAGGCGGCCGAGCTCTCCCGGATTCTGCACGAGATGCCGAAGCCGACGCTCGCCATCATCGGCGGCGCGGCGGCCGGAGGGGGACTGTCGCTCGCGCTCGCCTGTGACCTGCGGTTTGCACTCGATACCGCCAAGATCACCACGGCGTTCTCGAAGATCGGCACGTCCGGTGACTACGGCGGTTCGTACTTCCTGCCGTACCTCGTCGGCGCGGCCAAGGCGCGGGAGCTGTACTTCACTGCCGATGTCATCACCGGCCGTGAGGCCCACACGATCGGGCTCGTGACGAAGGTGGCGGACGCGGCAACGTTCGAAGAAGAGTCCAGGGCCTACGCGCGCTATCTCGCGACGCTGCCGACCCAGGCCGTCGGCTTCATGAAGCAAAACCTGAACGCGGCGTTTCAGGGCACGCTCGATGACGTGTTCAGGATCGAGTCCGAAAACATGATGCGGTCGTTCGACTCCGAAGACCACAAGCGTTCGGCGGTCGCGTTTGTCGAGAAGAAGCCGCCCGAGTTCGTCGGGCGCTGACATCGCCCTGCAGACGGGTTTGGTCCCGTTTTGACCGCCGATACCCCTTCCTTTACGCTCGATTAGTTCACCAACCTTGGCCTCGCACTTGAATCAGGATGGGTGTCGCGGCTGCCTCAGGAGATCCTCATGACTGTTCGGATTACGTTGAACGGGGAGGCGACCGTCGTTGACGCCGGTGAGTCGACCCCACTGCTCTGGGTCCTGCGCGACCGGCTTGGCCTGACCGGCACAAAGTTCGGTTGTGGCAAAGGCCTCTGCGGCGCCTGCACCATCCACCTGGACGGCGCGCCCGTGCGGTCCTGTCAGACGACGCTGGGTATGGCGAAAGGCCGTGCCGTGAACACGATCGAAGCGCTCGGGGAGAGACATCCGGAGCTCATCACGGCGTGGCGCGACCACAACGTCCCCCAATGCGGCTACTGCCAGTCCGGCCAGCTCATGTCGGCCGCCGCACTGCTGGACAGCGAGGGTGCACCCTCGGACGCCGACATCGACGGCGCGATGAGCGGCAACATCTGCCGGTGCGGGACGTACCCGAGAATTCGTGCGGCGATCAAGGACGCGGCGAGGGCACGGTCATGAGCGGCGTGACAAACGTGTCAGACACGGTCCCGGGGGCGGGAGTCACGCGGCGTGGCTTCCTCGGCACCGCAGGCGCCTTCGTGCTTGCGGCAACCGTGCCGGGGTTGGCGCGTGGCAGCGCGCCGGCGGACCTTCCGGGTCTGCCTGGCATCGAACAGCGCGGTGCATTTGCGCCCAATCTCTGGCTCGCCATTGACCCCGATGGGACCGTCCTCGTCACAAGTCATCGCTCCGAGATGGGGCAGGGCATTCGCACCGCGATTGCGCAGATCGTCGCGGACGAACTGGAAGCCGACTGGGATCGCGTCAAGGTCCTGCAGGCGCCGGGCGACAAAGCCTATGGCGATCAGAATACCGACGGTTCGCGCAGCATCCTGATGTTCTTCGACACCTTGCGGGAGTCGGGCGCGAGCGCACGCGCCATGCTGGAGTCGGCAGCGGCCGATGCGTGGGGCGTGCCCGTCGCCGAGGTCAGCGCGGCCAATCACGTCGTGCGGCATGCGCGAAGCGGCAAGACACTTGGCTTTGGTGAACTGGCGGGACCCGCAGCGAGCAGGCCCGTGCCGGAGCACGTCGCGTTCAAGTCTCGCGGGGACTACAAATACATCGGCAAAGCGAAACGCCATGTGGACGTGGACGACATCATCTCCGGCAACGGCACCTACGGCGCCGACGTCGTGTTGCCCGGCATGGCGACCGCGGTCATCGTCCGCGGCCCGGTCCTGGGGGCAGCGGTCAAATCGGTAAAGGCGCCCCGCAAGCAGCCTGGCTACCTTGGTCACGAGGTCCTCGATGCGCCGAAAGGCGCGCCGGTGTTCGCGCCGCTGGGCGGCGTTGCCGTGCTCGCGGAGGACACCCATCTCGCGCGCACCATCGCCGACAGCCTCGAGATCGAGTGGACAGAATCACCGAACGACAGGTTCGACAGTAATCGTCACCAGGCCGAATTGCGCCGGGCGGTACAGGTCCCGCAGCCCAGCATGTTCGAGACCGGCAACGTCACGGCAGCGTTTGAGGAAGGCGGTACGGCCCTCGAAGCGGTGTACGAGACGCCGTTTCTGTCCCACGCGCCGATGGAACCGCCCTGCGCCGTTGCCCGTGTCAGCGCAGACAAGTGCGAGGTCTGGGCACCGGTGCAGGATCCGCAGTCGACCCGCGGTCTCGTGGCCGGCTATCTGCAGATGCCCCCGGAGCAGGTCACCATCAATGTGACCTTGCTGGGTGGTGCCTTCGGCCGGAAGTCCAAGCCGGACTTCGTGCTGGAGGCGGTGGAACTCGCCAAACGCTCGATGCGGCCCGTTCGCGTGGTCTGGAGCCGCGAAGACGACATCCATCACGATTATTTCCACGCGGCAAGCGCGCAGTACCACAAGGCGACCTTGAGCGAGTCGGGACTGCCCGACGCCTGGCTGCAGCGGACCGCGTTCCCGTCGATTACAACTGTGTTCAGTGACGATGCCGAAGCGCCCGCGCCGTGGGAGCTCGAGATGGGGTTCTCGAACCTGCCGTACCGCGTGGCGAATCAACGCTTCGAGTCGAAGGGCATCCGTCCTGGCGTGCGGGTTGGCTGGATGCGCTCGGTCTGCAACATCTTTCATGCCTTTGGCGCGAACGTCTTTGTGGATGAAATGGCGGCGGCGGCCGGCATCGACCCGATCGACTACCGCGTGCAACTCATGGGCGATACGTCGCAGCCGTTTGAAGTACCGGGCATGCAGGCGCCAGCCGGTCATGCCATGGACCGGGCCCGGCTCGAGCGCGTAATGCGCGAAGTCCGCGACCTGTCCGATTGGGACAAACCGAGGGCCAAGGGCCGCGGTCTCGGCTTTGCCGTCCACCACAGTTTTCGCTCGTACGTGGCGACGGTGCTCGAAGTCAGCGTCGAAGGCGGTCAGGTCAACGTGCATGACGCGTTTGTCGCGCTCGACTGTGGCACGTACATCAACCCGGATACCTGCAAAGGCCAGATGGAAGGCGCCGTTGTCTTTGGGCTGTCGCTCGCGCTCCACGGTCAGATCACCATGGCCAATGGCAGCGTCCAGCAAAGCAACTTCCACGACTATCCGGTGCTGCGCATGAACGAGTGTCCGAACGTTGCGGTGCGCTTGATCGATTCCGAGGAGTTGCCGGCAGGGGTCGGCGAGCCAGGTGTACCGCCTGTCGCGCCCGCGCTCGTCAACGCCATCTTTGCGGCGAGCGGCGAGCGCCATCGCACACTGCCGCTGTCCGCCTGAGCGGAAACCAAACACATCTGAACACAACGAAAAGGGAGAGTTGGTTCATGGGAGACATGATCACGATTACATCGGGCGACGGGTTCGAGCTGTCAGCCTATCGGGCGCTACCGGAAGGAACGCCCAAGGGCGCCGTCGTGGTGATCCAGGAGATTTTCGGCGTGAACCCGCACATTCGTGAGGTTGCTGACGGTTACGCGGGCCAGGGCTACGCGGCCATCGCTCCTGCAATCTTCGATCGCGCAGAGAAGGGCGTGGAACTCGGGTACGAAGGCGGCGACATGCAGCGCGGGATCGGACTTGCGTTCCAGGGCCTGGAGATGCCGAACACGCTTGCTGACCTCGCCGCGACGGTCAAAGAGCTGTCGGCCTACGGCAAGGTCGGGGCAGTGGGCTACTGCTTCGGTGGACTGCTGGCCTACCTTTCCGCCTGCAACGTGGACGGCCTCGCATGTTCGGTCGGCTACTACGGCGGCGGTATTGTCGGTCAGCTCGATCAGAAGCCGAAGATTCCGCTCATGCTGCATTTTGGCGACCAGGATGCGCATATTCCGCTGTCCGACGTCGACAGGATCAAGGCCGCGAACCCTGGGGTGCCGGTCCACGTCTACAACGCGGATCACGGTTTCAACTGCGATCACCGCGCGTCCTATGACGAGGCATCGGCGAAGGTGGCGCTGGAGCGTACCCTCGCGTTCTTTGGCGAGCACCTGTAAACGAGAGGCAGCCGCGCCCGACGTGTTCGGGCGCGGCCCCGCCTCAGTAGATTCGCTCAGTACCGGTAATGCCGGCCTCGACGAGTTCCGCGTAGCGCGCATCGTCGACGCCAAGTTCACTGTTCAGCACTTCGGCCGACTGCTCGCCGAAGCAGGGCGAATAGCGAACGCCCGGCAGGTCACCATCCCTGTACCTGAACGGCAGCGTCGCCACGAGGTGGGTGCCTGCCTCCGGATGACGCACCGGCGAAAGGAAGTGACGGGCCGCGAACTGTGGGCTGGGGCGCCGGTAGATCTCCATGAAATCCCGCGCCTCTGCCGCGGGGATACCAAGATCGCAGAGCGCCATCGCCTCGGCTGCCGCCTCACGGCCGACGGCCCATGTGCTGACCAGCGCGTTGACTTCGTCCGCATGACTCCGGCGACCCGCAACGGTTGCAAACCGCGCGTCCTCGGCAGCCTCCGGCACGCCCATGTGTCTGCAGAGCGCATGCCACTGCGCGTCGCTATGCACGCCCACCGCAAGCCAGTTGTCCTCGGTTGTCTCGAAGTATCCGTAAGGGGCTGCGTCGGGATGGGCGTTGCCGGCCGGCGCGCGAATGTGTCCGGTCGCGGACTGCTCGACGATGGCATCGCCTACCTGCACTGCGACCGCCTCCATCATCGCAAGGTCAACCCGCTGGCCCTTGCCCGTCTTCTGACGATGAAGGACCGCCGCAAGGATGGCTGCCGCCATGTAGTAGCCGGAGATCGGATCCGGGATCAAACCACCTGTGTTGGCGGCTTCGTCGCCCGGGTACCCGTGTATCGACGAGAGACCGGCCATCGGCTCGGTGGTTGCACCGTTGGCGGGATACTCCGACAGCGGACCGCCAATCCCGTACCCGGAAATCGACGCGAAGATCATGTCCGGGCGCTTCTCACGCAGCGTTTCCAGCGTGACGCCCCAATTGGGCATCACATGGGGACTGAAGTTGTCGACCATGATGTCGAAGTTGGGGACCATGTCCCAGAACATCGCCATGCCGTCCGGGTGGCGCATGTCGAGCGTGATGGCGTGTTTGTTCAGGTTGACCGAGTTGTACATCCCGTTGGTGTTGTGACCGTGCTGCGTCACCCCGTCACGTCTCAGGCCGGGAGGCACGGGTGCACCGGCGCCACGCCAGACGTCCGCACGCTTGCGTGACTCGATCTGCACGACGTGCGCACCCAGCAGGGACAGCAGTTCGGTGCACCAGGTGCCGGCCCATGCCTGTGTGAACGCGAGAACGCGGATGCCCGCAAGGGGGCCGCCCGCCAAGGCCTCTCCCTCGCCGGGCCGTTGCCCGCGAGACTTCCAGGAGTCTGCACCTGGCGCCTCGGGTGCGGGTGCGCGCAGACGCCACGGCGTGTCCGACAGCTTGGCATGTGCGCCGGGAGCGCGGACGGTCTTGCCTCCCGCTGTGGTTTCAACGAAGAACCCGCGGGCATTCAACTGCTCGTTGGCGAGGAGTTCCGCCGTATTCTGCACAACCCCGGAGATGCACCGGTAGCCGGCAAGTGTGTGGAAAATATCCCACTTGTCGCGGGTCGCGGATGCTTCGGCCAGTCCGTCGCGCACGGGGCGCGTGTCGTGTTGATTGCGCCCTAGCTGCGGGATGAGGGCCGGGTCGTTCGCCAGATCGTCCAGGCCGAAGCTCGAGAGCGCGTTGGTCCACTGGGCCCAGTCGCCGTAGCCATAGTTGATCATGCCGTCCGCAGTTCGCCACAGCGGCCCGGCGCGATCTCTCGCCCTCGCGCCGTTCGGGCCGCGCGAGATGCGGTTGCCGCCGATGTAGATGCCCATGAGTGCCCACGGGGCACATGTCTGCGCGAGTGCTTCCGCCTCGCTGACGTCGACACGGTCGCCCTGGCCAGACTGCCCGCGACGCACGAGTGCGGCGCAGCCGGCGACAAACGCCGCGACCCCCGCGATGTAGCCGGTCTGGTTAACCGGCAGCTGCAGCGGCCCCTCGCCTTCGCAGCGGTTGATCTGCGCCCAACCGGTCGTCGCGCAAGCGGTCAGATTGTCGCCGGGTGCGCCTGCGAGCGGTCCCTCGAGCCCGTGCGCAGTGACGGACAGGTGCACCGAGTCCTTCGGGAGCACGTCGAGCGCGGCAGCGACTGTCGGTTGCTCCAGGCCCTCGGTCGTGATGACGACGTCTGCACCCGCGGCCAGGGCTGCGACGTCTCCGGACGACGCGCTGCGTTTGTTCCAGTTCACATAGGTGTGCAGGAGTGACGCTTCGCCGGTAATCGGGCTCGCGTGTCGCAGCGCGTGGCCGGGCGCGTGTTCCACCAGGAGCACGTCGGCGCCGTAATCGCCAAAGAGGCGCGCAGCGTAGGCGCCGGCGAGAGACGCGGAAAGATCGAGTACGCGAAGTCCGTCCAAAGCGGTCGGCATTCAGGGTCACCATGGCGTTGTTGTTCGGCGTCGAATTGTGCCAAAAGCGCGCGCCCACGTTTTGTGCACTCTGAATTCGAATGCTTGATTCAGGTCAACGCCGGGTGGAGGCTGGTTCGGGATCATGGTCAAGTCCATGGGAGGGCGAAACGTATGTCCAGATTCGAACAAGCTCAGCGTGAACAGCTGGAGCAACTCAAAGCCGAATTGTCCGCGCGCGTCAGTCGCACGCGCCGGCACCTTCACGAACGTGAACATGCCATCAGTGCAAAAATTCGACGAACAGGTGATCGAGATGGCCGCGGAGGAACTCATTCACAACCTGGATTCGGGCGGGCGTGACGAACTGCGGCGAATCGAGAAAGCACTGGAACGTCTGTCCGAAGGGACCTCTGGCGTCTGCACGTCCTGTGGGGAAGACATCCCCGTTCCCCGGTTGGAGGCGGTGCCATATGCCGAGGAGTGCATCGACTGCGCCGCGACGGATACGGAATAGGCAACCTCTGCGCGGGGCGCACGGACAGGCGGGGTCAGAACGTCGAGATTCCCGTCTTCTCCATGAACCAGTAGAGCGCGTACCGCCAGGGTTTGCGCCCACCGTATACCTCGTAGTCGAGGGTATAGGTCTTGCCTTCCTCGTTGTGCCACAGGCGTTCGAAGACCCGGGTGGCGATGGCGAGGGCCGGCGCGTCGCTTGTGCCACGCACCACGACGTCCGTTTCCAGGTTGAAGTTGTCGAGGTTGCGGCGTGTGAAGTTCGCCGATCCCAGTATCAGAGTGATGTCACGAGCATGCCTGTGCAGCAACATTTTGCTGTGACACTGTTCACCGCGCGTGTACGCCCACCGGATCCTAACGCCGCGGGTCACTAGGTCCGTGGCGACCGGCTGATTCGGAATGCCCACCTTGCGCATCCCGAAGGCGTCCTGGTTGGTGTCGAGGATCAGCCGCACGTTGACGCCGCGATCGCTCGCCGCGTTAAGGGCACTGACGACATCGTGGTCGGACAGGTAGAGCAGCACGAGTGAGAGATCATCGCCCCCCACCGCTGAGTCGATCGTGTCGAGCAGGGCCAGTTTGATATATCGCTCCGTGACGACCTGGACGGTTGTTAGTGACGACGCGGGCGACGCTGGCTGGACGCTGATCTCCGGCAGCTCGATCCGGCTCATCTTGAGCACCGCGCATTCCGTCGCGTAGAGGTCCGCCACGGCAGGACCGGTGAACCGCAATGCGACGTTACCGTGCGCGCTGCTCGCGTCGTGCGGATTCGCCGTCGCTACAAACCCGACCCATTCGCCGGCACCGTCGTCGGCGATCACGGACTTACGATGGTTGGCCTTCATGTTGAGCATCGTGAGGTAGCTGCGTAGCGTGACGAGGTCGTCGTTCAGCGGGTTCCTGACCCAACCACCCGGCCGGTTGCCGAACGGCCGTACCAGCAAACGCCACAGAAACGAGTAGAGCGGATTACTGTCGCGAAGCTGATCAAGGTCGGTGATTGCAACGATCACCCCTGCATCTCGCAGTTCGTCGAGATAAGGATTCCCGGCGCCGCCATAGATTGTGCTGACGGGATCCGTGATGAAGTAGACCTGCAGGTCGGGGCACTCATGACGTCGCGCCACGATGGCATCGGTCAGCTGACGGGCGAGCGGGCGTCCCGGCTCGTCACTTGCGGCGGGATAGTCGTGGAAGAGGAACTGATCAATGACGAGCAGCCGCGTCGCGTTGGAGACGAGTTCGAAGACCTCGTCGAAAATGCGCTGGCTCAGTTGGCGACGGTCTTCGTCGTCGCGGTACGCGAGATCATAGAAAAACGTGGCGTCAGCCGCGTGGACTTCCCCCTCGAAATGAATCCCAAACGGCAGTCGACTGAACCGCACGTAGCCGAGCGAGAGCCACGCTGAGTCCAGCAGCACCTGGCTCAGCAGGGAAGGACGGGTCAGGCGCATGGGATAAGTTTATCCCGTATGGTGGAAAGTGCACCAATCGGCGCGTCTACCAGACATCCACATGGCGTGGCCAGGGTTCCGTCACTTTGGCATGGTTCTGAGCGAAGTGACGACCTTGCACGTCACTGATGCGGCCCGGGGTCCCCTTTGGCATTCCAGCCAGTGCTTGCTGAACCACTTGATTCAGCGTGTGGATGTCTGCAATACGACGCGCGGGGCGCGCAACACAGAAGCGGGCGCCCTGAACTCAAACTTCGCTTGCGATCGCGCGGCCGACCGTCACGGTGTCTGCGCTGCCTCCGAGATCCGCAGTGCGCGGGCCTCCAGGCGCCAACGAGGCCTCGATGGCGCGCATTACGTCCTCCGCCGCCGCCTGCTCGCCGAGGTGTTCCAGCATCATCGCGCCCGTCCAGATTGTCCCGACCGGGTTGGAAATCCCGCGGCCGGCGATGTCGGGAGCGGAGCCGTGTACCGGTTCGAACATCGACGGGTGGAGTCGCTCGGGGTTCAGGTTCGCAGACGGTGCGATCCCAATACTCCCGGCAACCGCGGGACCTAGGTCGGACAGGATGTCTCCGAAGAGATTGCTGCCGACGACAACATCGAACCAATCGGGGTTGCGCACGAAGTGGGCCGTCAGAATGTCGATGTGATACTGATCCGTGCGGATCTCGGGATAGTCTGCTGCCATCGCGGCGAACCGTTCGTCCCAGAACGGCATGGTATGGATGATGCCGTTTGATTTGGTTGCT
>MDTE01037689.1_pt1 | contig 10099 bp, 3 predicted proteins | sample 811231 | NCBI WGS metagenome assembly MDTE01 (sample SAMN05326651, study PRJNA326480) | marine metagenome | isolation source: seawater | place: Indian Ocean: Red Sea | collected 2010 | reverse complement strand
CGATGAGACGCTTGCGACGCTGATCGTCCGCGATGCGGCGAACCCACGCGTCGCGCTTGACCAGCCTCACCATCGGCGCCAAAACCGTCTCGGAGAACTCGCGCCTCCGCGTGAGCGACGCCCAGCAGTTGAGAATTCTCGACGCGACGTCATCCGCCCTCTCCGCCGTTCGTGACCTGACGAGCTCCTCGAGCCGTTCCCTCCGGCGGATCGCGACTCGCCAGCCGAGCATCGCGGCCTTCACCGCGCGGTACCCGTCGTGCCTCTGGGCGGCGGCCAAGTCGCTCCACTCCTTGACCGCGAGCCTCTTCAACCGGGTCTCGCGCCACCGGTTCGCGGAAGATTCAATCGCCGCGGCTCTCCACTCCCTCAGCGCCGCCGCCGCCATCCCCCGACGCTTACCCGAAAAAGCCAGGTCCGCCATGACCCTCGCGCCCGCCTTTTGCGCGCACAAGTCGCGCCAGTGCGCGAACCCCGCCTGCCACTTACGATGCGTCCACCCGAAGAGCGCCTTCGTGGCGACGGCCACCTTCTTCCTGTCCAGATCGGCGCACCGCCGCGCTTTTACCCTCCACTTGGACGCGCACGCCCTGACGAGCCTCGCCGTCGCCGCCGTTTCACGCCACGCTCGGAGGCGGTGACGCGTCATCCGCGAGATCGCCTTGCGCGCGTGCTTGTCCTCCATGAGCGCCCGTCGCTCAGCCTCGGCGTGGGCAGCCTTGGCCGCCGCCTGCGCCATCATCCTCGCCGCGTCCGTCACCGAATTGGGGGAAGCGGTCTCGTCCAGCGCGCGAATCACCGCGGCAATCTCCCGTACCCTTCGGTCGCTTTGACCCGGGTTCGTCGTCGTCCCTAAACTGTGGGTGTCGTCGTCGAAGGATGCGTCCATACACGTCCCCGCGCCGCCCGCGTCGTCCTCGGGGTCCGCGCCGTCGCCTCGCGTCGCCGCGACGTATCGAGCCCGCGGCGATTTGGCCTCCAGACGACGAAGCCGACGGGCGTCGGCGAGCACCGTCGCGGCCAGCGCGGACTTACGCCTGGCGGCGGCGCGTTCGGACAGCGCCCTGGCCTTCGCGGCCCTCGTCGCGGCCGTGCCGTACCGCGCCGGGGACGGCGTGAACCGGGTCGGGTCCCTGTGTCCGACAGGTGTCCGACAGGTGTCCGACAGGTTTCGCATGCGCGACGGCGGCGACGACGCGACGTCGAAGGCGACCCGACGTCCGCCCGATCGGCTCTCGCTCCGGACGGTCGATAGGGCGGACGTGGCGGGTGAGAAGTCCGGCCGGACCGTCTCCATGAACTCCGCGGCCATCCCCTCGTCCCCGTCCGACCTGATCCTGTCCACCAGCGACAACGTACCCCCGGGGGGCGGCAGCTTGGAGGGCTCGAAACGCGGGTGCCTCCTCCTCGGTAAAAACTCCGGCTGACGCTTCGCCGGCGAAGAGGACGCGGGTTCGTTCACGGGCGTTGGCTCGGGCGTTGGCTCGGGCGGAACCCGTGGCATCGCCGCGGATATCCTCATCGGCGCGGGCGCGGGCGTCCTCGTCGGGTCCTCCGCCGGTTCCGACGGACTGCTCCGCACTGCTCCGGACCGCTCCGGAGTCCCCCGGTCCACCCCGTCGGCGCGCGCGGTCGGCGCCGCCTCGGGGGAACCGTCAAACAGAAACGCGGACGGCGTCGGGCCGGACGCGGCCGCGAGGGCCGTTCCCGCCGTTCGCGTCGATACCCGCGTCGGAGAGGGCGCCTCCGGGTCGGGTGATCCCGGGAACGGCTTCCCGGTGACGCGCTCGTAAAACTCCGTGTGGCTCTCCGTCTCGCGCGGCGGCGACTGGTGACTGGTCGCCGAGCCGGGGGTCCGCGCGCGCGCCCGGGCGGATCCGCCGGGGGACGGCGACGGTCGCACGTACGTGGACCTGAACCCCGCGAACGCCGGCGGCGGGTTCGTCGCGTCACCGGGTCCCGACGCGTCACCGGCCGCGGGTCGGTCATCCGCCGCCGCAAACCGCCCCGATCCGCTCGGAGTGGCGACGATTGGCGTGTTGGGAAACCGTCCCCCGTCGTCGCCCCGCGCGTCTTCCTCGGCCCGCTCCGGCGAGCTCTCGCCCGCGGATACGTCGCAGAGGATGCTGGTGTCCTCCGGGGGCGGGCCCTGCGACGGGCTGGTCACGCGCGAGAGGAGCACGGGCATGACGCGGTACCTCCTCCCCGGAGACGCGGTCCTCTCCCTGTCCGCGCCGGGGTGCGCGGTCGGGGGCAGGAACACCGATGAGGTGTATCCCTCGCGCTTGAGGATGGCACGCGGGGCTTCCGGGTTCTTCGGTGACGCCCTGGCGCTGGCCAGCACGTCAGCGACGCGCTTGCTCGCGCCGTCGCCCCGGGGATGCGCCGACTCGTACACCCCCCACGCGTCGCCGCGAGGACGGGGCGCCTCGATCCGACGAAGCCTCTGTCGCTCCACCTGCGCTCTGTAAGCGCCGCCGCCTCCGCCCTTGGGTACGCCCTTGAGCGCATCCGGTTTGGGCGGGGGGTCCGGTTCGTCGCGCCGCTTCCCCAACGAGGCATCGCGCAGCCTACGTCGCAGCATCGGGCTCCGTCGGCGCGATGTACCTTCCGGGTGCTGTCTTTTTCAATGCGTGCTGTCCACCATGGCTGACGCGTATCCTGCGCGGCCCGGGAGATGCGCACCACGCCGACGACGGTCCCGCCCGCCTCTTGTGTATCGGGTACCTCGGACGCGCGACCTTCTCGCGCACCCTCGGCTCCCTATCGGTACTGGCGAGGCGGGCGACCCCGATGGTTCATTTAAACCTCCGAGGGAACAGCTCGCAACGGCTAAAACGCAAAAGAGCCATCGCCAAAAATCAAGTTTATCATAAAATCTTACCGCCGTCGCGCGCATCACCTTCCCTTCGGCTTCTTCGGCCCCTGGCCGACCACCTGGAAACCCTTCCCGCTCACCTTCCTCACCTCAGGGAAGCTCATGTTGTTCCCCTTCTTCGCGCCCTTCTTCTTGCTCGCCTTCACCACCAGCGCTCGGCGGCACACGAAGACGTTCTCGCCATCCTTCTCGTGCTTCTTGTGATCCGCCGCCTTGAACTCCTCCGGGGTCAGGATGGTCGCCTTGCCCTCGATGGACTGGATCGGGTTGGCGTTCACGGTGGTGCACAGGAACACCTCGTTGGTCACGCACTTCATCTCCTTCCACGTGCCCCCGTCGACCATGTTCTTGACATCCCCGGCTCGTTCGAGCCACACGCAGTCCACGTACTGCCCCGAGTCGTCGTCGAAGACGCTGTCGATTTGCGCCAGGTACATGTCCTCGCTCGGGTCGCCCGGCATGGCGTACACGCAGTCGCCCGTGTTGTAGACGAGCCTGTGGATCTTACCAGCCTTGTTGATGATCGTCTCGAATCCGTCGTAGTACGTCCTGTTGCGGTACACGCCCCCTTTCCGAGGGGCGCCGATGAACTTGATCTTCGAGGTGATGTTCCCCGGGTCCACGTCCAGGATTTCCTCCTCCGACTCGGACTCCGACTGCGGCGCGGGCGTCGGTGCGCGCGCCGCCTTGGGCTCGGAGGGTTTCGAAGCCTTGGTTTTGGCCTTGGCCTTGGGCCCCGGCTTTCGCGACTCGGCCGGCGCCGTCTTTCGCCTCTTCTTGTCGCCCCCCATCTTGCTGACGCGATCTTCGTGCTCGTCGTTCGTGTCCCCCCGGTGGTGCTTGCCCCGGCCGCGGCCGCCCGCGGGTTTCTCCTCCCTCCACGCGACCACGTCGTCCACGAGGTCGCGGCCGAGGCGCGGGTCGGGATCGAACTCCGCGCTGACACCGCACTCGACGCGACGGGGGAGGGGCCAGCCGATCATCTCATAGAATCCGTTCGTCACCTTGAAGTGCTGCTTGGCCTGCGAGAGCGCGGTCTTGACCATATCGGGGTTGATCTTCTTGCCGTCGAACGCCTTGTCGATCCACTCGTTCGCGGGCGGGACCTGCGTGGCGGCGATCACGTCCGCGGCTGGGATACGATGGGGGACGGGCGGGTGAGTCGTGGTGACGGGAAAACTTCGTTTTTGAACGAGGGGCGCTTTTCGTCGGGTCTCACGTGTGATGCCGTTGCCGTCGTTCATGATGAGGCGGGAGGCGATGACGACGAGCACGTCGGTCTTGGGGTCCCCGGGGGTGGCGGAGAGCTTGGCCATCGCCCCCTTGAGCTTGGCCATCGCCGATGGGCCCGCAGCTCCGACCAGACCCATGTCGCCGTGCACTTCTTCTGAGGCGAAAAGACTCGAGAGACGCGATTTGATCGATTGAGAAATCGACAGCCAGACGGGAACGCTAACAACGGCTCGCCCGGTTCCCCTCCCCTTCAGAGCAGCACCCTCTCCCACTCGTTCGTCCCGTCCGTCGTCCGTCGCAGCTCCCACGTGGGCCAGTAGTGCAGGTCCAGCTTCACCGTGAGCACCTTGGGCCGCGCGTTCAGCGCGATCAGCTTGAGCCGAACAAACGCCCCGTCCTCCAGCGCCTTTGTCGCGTCGACGAACGCGTCCAGCGTCGGCGTCGGAATCCCGTTGACGCTCGCCACCCAGTTGAGCGCGTACAGCCCGTACCTCTGCGCGGGGGACCCGTGGTACCACCGCGAGATGAACACGTCCAGGGGCGCGCCCGTGCTCGGGTCCGTCGGCCGAAACCCGAGTTCCGCGACGGGCCTGTGCGTGGGCTGAAGCTGCGCCCCGGCCCAGTGCAGCAAACGCCCGGTGCCCGCGCACCACTCCTCCGACAGCTCGCACGTCACGTCCACCACCTCGCCCTTCCTCAAGACCCGCAGGTGCAGCGGCTGCGCGGGCGCGCACGCCCGGACCGCGCGCTCGACGCCGCGAAAGGACACCGCGGGTTCGCCCCCCGCGGTTAAAACCACGTCGCCGCCTTTGAGGCTCGCCGCCGCGCCGGTGTCGGCGACGACGCTGGCGACGGTGAGCGCCTGCCTGCGAACCGGATCCGCGCGCATCAGGTGCTCGACCCACTCGTGGGGCACGCCGTGGTCGCTCGCCTTTGCGAGCTGGAGCACGTCGAACTCGGCGTCCAGGAGCCGGACGGACCCCGCGCCCCTCTTGCCCTCGCGGCGCCAGCGGAGCACCTCGTCCCTGGCGTCAATCACCGGCGCCACCGGTAAACCCCGCACCATGTCTCGAACCTCCCCGTTCACGGGCTTGGCGTACGACGCCCACAGCGCCACCATGCGCGCCTCGAAGTCGGTCAACACCCCACCGAAGTTGTACCCAAAGTCCATGTCCAGCGTGATGACCTCCTCGTTGACGGCGCGGAATCGCGGAATGTCGGCGGAGGGTATCGCCGCCACCGACGTGGCGTCCGTCACCGCCGACACCCGCGCCATCGGTCTCAGCTGCGCGGACAAACCCACGAGCACCACCTCATCGCCGCGGCTGGGCGGGACCGAATCCGGTGGGGCGAACGCGATGGGTCTGATCGATTCCCGCGCGCGCCTCGGGAGCGCCCCGGCGTCGTACGACACGACGGCGAAATTGTGCGTCGGGTGGAGGTACTCCACCTTGCCGCCAATCTCGCACGGAAACGCGGCGAAGGAGACGAGGATGTCGCAAGACGCGATGGGCACCGTGTTCCTGTCCACCACCACGAGCCCGAGGCCGGTGCTCGGGTCGTGGTGGATCACCGCGCCGGAACCTTCGAACGATCGAGAGTACACGCCGTCGGCCAGCGCGACGGTGGCGATGTCCACCTGGACGATGCACAGGCTCGGTTCCACCGCCCTGGCGACGCCCTCCGCGCGGGTGCCGTTCGACTCGCTCGTCGACCCCGCCTCGACGACGGGTACATCGGCCGGGGCGTCGTCGTCGTCGTTTCCTTCCTCGTCTCCCTCCCTCGAGTCGCCGGCTTTCCTGCGCTTCTTGGCGTCTGGCTCGTTTGGCTCGTCCGGTATCGTCAGGAGGGTCCGCTCCCACCGGCCGGTGCGCCAGCTCCGATGGTAAAACGCCGCGGGCGGGTACCACCGGCTGTTGAAGTGAAGCAGACCCGTCTTCGTCCTGTGCCGCTCCGCGTGGACAAAGTACTGCAGACGCACTCGCGATCCCTCTTCCAGGCCCGCGTAGGCTCGAGCGAAGGCGTCCACGTCCGGTGTCGGGACGTTGTTCAGGGACGTGACGATGGCGTGCTTGGACAGACCCGCCAGTCCGAGCACGTACCCGGGCTCCGCCACGTACACCGAACCCACCGGGAGCTGGAAGTTCCTAGCCTGCTGGTAGCTCAGCGGGTGCACGACGCCGCCGCAAACTTCGAGAAACCCCGACGGCGTCGCGTCGTGCAGGTTCCCCGGCGCGATCCGCAGGTTCACCTCCTCGCCCCCGCGCTCCACCACCACCTCCAGCGTCGTCGACACGTTGTCGTCGAGCGTCTCCTCCAGCGTCACGAAGTTGGTCACGAACTCGCCCCCGATTTTCACGAGCACGTCCCCAACCTCCAGCGCCCCCTCGCCCGGTCCCCCGGGAGTGGTATCCTCCACCACCAGCGCGCCCGTCCCGCCCGTCCCGTCCGCGGCGCCGCCCTGCGCCTCCCTCAGCGCAGCCTCCGTGTCCACCCTGAGGCCCAGCCTGCGGCACTCGTCGAACCCCTTGTACGCGAACGTCGTCTGCAGCGTACCCCTCGGGATGTCCACGGAGAGCCACTCCTCGGCGCCCGGGGTTAGGTTCGAGTCGCGAGGGTCTTGGCCGCCGTCTCGGGCGCCGTTTCGCTGCTCTCGTCTCGGGCACGCGTCCCTCAGGAGGTTCAAAGCGCGCTCCACGCGTTGCAGGGGCAGGTAATACGCCGCCGTTCCTTTCGTCTTGCTCCCGGCGTTGAGCCCCACGGCTCGTCCCTTGGCGTCGATGACGGGGGATCCGCTGCTCCCGCCCTTGGTGCCGGACGCCGCCTGGAGGTAAAAGGTGTTGAAGTCGTTGTACCCCTTGCCGCTGTACTTGGGGGCGTCCCTGTCCAGCCTGGCCAACGTGGCGGAAAGGATCGAGAGCTTCTCGCCCGAGTCGTTGCCCACGATGCGAACCTCCAGGCCGACCTGCGCCGCGTCGGGCGCGAGGGGCACCTCGGCGAGGGTGTGGAACCTGAGGAGCGCGGGGTCGAAGCGAAAGAAGGCGAAGTCGTGAACCGGATCGCAGTACAGCGCGCGGAGGGGTACCTCCTCGCGGTTCTGGAACACCGCCTCCGCGACCACGGGCCCCGGTCGGAGGACGTGCCGGTTGGTCAGGATCAGCCCCCGCGCGGCGTCGACGACGAAGCCGGTGGCGTAGGCGGATCCCGCGGACTCCGTATCGAACGAACGCACGCCGGTCGTCTTGATGACCACGACCGCGCGGCTCACGCGTTTGACCGTCGCCTGCCACTGCGCGCTGTCGTTAATCGGCGCGGCGTCATCCTCGCCAACGTCTCCCTCGTCGACGGCGCTGTCGGGAAGATCAGCCATGAGCGATCCGCGTCGAGATTGCCGGGTGGGGCGCCGGGGCGGGCGGGGGCTAGCTCCGGATCTCGCGGATGCCGCCGGGCGGGCGGGGCGAAGACTGAGGCGATCCAATGAACCCCGCGCCGTTGTGTTCACGGCCGGCAGGGCGATGCCCCCGGGCATGAAGGAAGTGGGCGACTGACCACCCCTCCGGAAATCGTTTGCCCTTTGTCCACGACAGCACGAAGTTTCGGCGTCTCCCGTCGTCGGCGTGGTTGGAAGTGGAGCTGCTTCTGCGCGACAAAATATCGTACGACTACACCCTCAATACTGATACCTACGCGCCAATCCCTGCTCCGTCGTTCCGTCCCCTCCACCCTCGAACGCTCCGGGTATGAGTATATCGTGCATGGGATACGCCCGACGCACCAGCGCCCTGACGAGCTCGGGGTCCACCCGGGGCACCTCCGCGCCGCCGTTGTCGCCGCCGCCCCCGTTTCTCAGCACTATGAGCAAACTCGCCTCGTCCTCGTCGTCAATCTCGGCGCTCTCGCTGATCTCGCCCCCGCGGAAGCACATCTGACCGCCCCCCAACAGCCTCAGCGACGCCCCGATCCGCCCAGCCTCCGCCTCGCACGCCGCGTCGAGCCGAGCGTGGTCGTTCACCGTGGGCGCGCCGCCGCCGCCCGTCGGCGAGAATCGCAGCGCCGTGTGCCGGCCGCCGCCCGCCGCCGTCGGCAGGTTCATCTCCACGACGCGAAAGGCGAAGGACCTGTTGGTGGTGGGGACGAGAGGCATCTCGCGGTCGTCCGTCATGGCCACCGAAGGCGGCGGCGGGGAATCGGGCGACGTTCCCGGCTTGGCGACGTTCGGCTCGTCGCACCAACGCTCGACCAAGTACCTCGCCAGCGCGTGTCGCCCCGGGAGCGCAATCTCGCCCACGGGAATCTCCCTCCCGCCGCCCTCCCTCGGGTCCACGTGCTTACCCAGCTGCGCCCGGAGCCAATCCCTGTGGAACCAGCGCGCGTCCCTGAGCTCGGCGATGTCGAGCGTGGGGGTTGGCGGGAAGCTCACCTCGCAAGATTGGGCGTGTTCCTCGTTTGACGTATTCCTCGAACCGGGTCGCGTCCGACGGGTGTCGCACACGGCGTCCGAGACGGTCACCCTCTTCGGGGCCACCTCCGCCCTGAACCCAACCATGAGCTGGCACGGGAACGGCCACGGCTGGGACGTGACGTACCGCACCGTGCTCGGATCGATCACCACCCCGCTCTCCTCCAGCACCTCTCGCGCCACCGCCTGCTCGAGGCTCTCGCTCTGATCGACGAACCCGGCGAGGCACGAGTAAAACCCCCGGGGCCACTTGCTGTTCCTGCCCAGCAGGGCGTAGTCTCCGCAGGTGCACAGGGTGAGCACCGCGGGCATGAGGGTCGGGTAGTAGGGCGCGCGGCAGTCCGAGTTGGCGCACTGCGCCTTGTGCCCGGACTTGACAATCTTCACGGGGGATCCGCACTTTTGGCAAAACCTGGTGTTTCGCTGCCACCTGAGGAGCGATGCGGCCGCCGCGAGGAGCCCGGCGTCCTTGCGAGACATCTCCGGACCCACCGACTTGGCATCCTTCGTCGCGATCGCCTCGTCCACGGCGCCCCGCCCGACTCGGCCGATCACCGCCGGGTTCCTCGCCACCGCTTCTCGGACGAGGGACTCGCATCGCTTCACCTCCGCCGCGAACACCGGCGCTCCGTCTTCCTCCCTGAACCCCAAGAAGGACAGCCTCTCGAAAGCGAGCGGGTCCTCGTCGCCGTCGGCCGAGCGCCGCACGTCCCTCAGCCGTACCTCCGCGGGGGCGAAACGTACCCCGGGGCGGGAGCCGTCCTCGTCCACGGCCACGACCAGCGCGCGTCCCGCGACGAAGGGAAGCAGCACGGCCCTTCGATCCCGAGAAGCCGCGAGGATCGCCTCGGTGTCAGCGCGGAGCTCCGACGCCCTGTCGGCGTCGGAGAGGGCGAAGAACGGCACCCCGTCGCCCCCGTCGAAGACCGCCGCGCGAGCCGCGACGTTTTCGGCACGCCGCGCCCAGAACCGACGCGTGGTCGAACACAAAACCGCCGACGGGCGAGGATCGACGGACGCGCGGGGAACCCGGCGCGCGATATCTCTCGCGCGTGACGGCGCGGGAGCGCGCGTCGACGACGCCGCGGCTAAAGCCTGCATCTTCCCGCCTCGGGTCGCCGGCTGTGGCGGCCGCGAAACCATCATCTTCCTCATCTTATCACAAAGGCGGCTGGAAAATGGGAAAATAAATCAGTGCGCGACAACCTCAAACGCCCCGTCGTCGTCGCTGTCCTCGTCCTCGCTCTCATCCTCGTCCATCGCCTGCACGCCGCCGGTCCCGGGTATCGCCGTCGCGTCGTCCCCGTCCCCGTCGCCGTCCCTGGCGCGCTTGCGACTCGGAACCGTCTCAACCTCGGAGTCGTCAGAGCCCGACCCGTCGGCATCCTCCTCCTCCTCCTCCTCCTCGTTGTCGTCATCGTCGTCGTCGTCCTCCTCCTCTTCCTCGTCGTCGTCGTCGTCGTCGTCGTCCTCGTCATCGTCGTCGTCGATACCCGCCGCGTTGAAATCCTCGTCCTCTTCGTCGCTGT
>MDTE01184461.1_pt1 | contig 10100 bp, 7 predicted proteins | sample 811231 | NCBI WGS metagenome assembly MDTE01 (sample SAMN05326651, study PRJNA326480) | marine metagenome | isolation source: seawater | place: Indian Ocean: Red Sea | collected 2010 | reverse complement strand
CAGAGCACAAGGCTGCTGAAGGTTCAGAGGAGGCGGAGGCGGAGGCGGAGGCGGAGGAGAAGTCTGCGAAAGTGAAGGTGAAGGAGGCGTGGGAGGAGAACGATGAGGAGATCAAAGAGCCGGAGGAGGACCTGGAGCCCCAGCTACCCGAGGCAGTGATGAACCTTATGGTGCTGGAAGTGGCATTCCCCGATACGGACACGCCTCTTTCTGGAGGAGGTGAGGATGACGATGGCAATGCCGAACCTGATGAGCCTACTCGAGGTGGGCGGGAAGCCCTTGACACCACAATGGGGCGCCCAGCTTTAATGCAGGTAGTGGGAGTATTTAATGTCGATAGGGATATTAACCCCCGCGAACCCGGGGGACTCGATCTAGGCCTTCTAGACTGGGAGTATCTGCTCATACAGTCAGATATTGGCAAGTTCAATCGTGCCCGTCATCCACTCGAGTGGCTAGCACAGCCAGCCACCACATCTTGGGGCGGCAATTATTTCATTCCCTTCGAAAAAACAGCAAAAGAATGGTCTCATCCAGACGAGCGTGGTGTTAGTATGCATCAAGTGAAACTAAAATCACGCAAGAACTTTCGTTTGGAAATGGTGGCCCAGCCGCCGTCCAAGACCTACCTGATGGAGGAAATGCCGCGCAACCTCCGGCGCTGGCTCGGACTCGAGTGAGTTGTGAGCTGTACTTTTTTACAGTTATAGTGAGCATAATGTCTCTGTTGGAAAACACACTAAGGAATACAATAAACGTGAAAACAATTCTCTTCTTACACAGCCTTACCGTGTCCGTCCTGGTCAGCCCCACGGAGATTCGCAGGAACCTCATGAGCATAGGCCTGGTGGTGATCGGGGCCATGGTACATGCCATGATCTAGATCGTGGTGGTGTGCCACCAGGATGTCGTGGTGCTTGCTCTGTCCTGGCCCAGGGATGCCGGGCACCGCCTGGTCGGGTAGATGGAATGTACCCTTGATATTCTGGAACCGCTTCATGCAGAACTTTTTCTTCTCCTTGGGCTTGAGCTTCTCTAGGCGAGCCTTGTTGAGCAAGTGACTAGCAACAGTGGCCTTAGGCTTGGGGAAGGATCCCGTCTTCTTGATACAAGAAACATCGGGATAATCTACGTCCTCCGGTCCGAAGCTTGTGAACTTGCCCTGAATAATCTGATCCATGCCTTCGTCGCGAGAGCCGCTGGCCCTACCAAATGGGCCCTCAAATCTCGTATCCACACGTGCAGAGCTAGTTTGCAACGCCTCCTTACGACGAATGTTTGGGTGCTCGCTAGCATACTTCCTCATCGCACGAGCTGTAACACATCCATTCTTGATGGCCAGAATATTGCTGAACACTATCAACTTGGAGCTCTCCTTGCCACTGGACGGGTTCGACGTCTGCCAGCTGCTAATCAGGTCCCCCACACCCTCTTCCTGGTCCTTGTGTGCGCTGCCATAGACATGGTCCGATCCTTGGGGCAGATCGTAGCAACTCTTCTTTGGCACGCCCACATTGCTCTTCACCAGCGTGCACCGCCGTTGCAAGTGGTGAGCATCTTCTGCAGCCTCTCCTGGCATGATTTCCAACTTCCCTAACCTCCTCAGTCACGCCACACACGCAATTCGTTTCTCGAGGAAATAAATTTGGGAAAAGTGTCGTTTCCAAATTTCTAACTTACACGACGTCACTGTCCCATATCCTTTGTCCCAAGGATGACACCGGTCTAGAGCACATATTCATAATATATTGAATCGCCTCCTGATTACAGAATATGACATCATTTTGTTCTCAGAGCAGTTTTGAGGAGCTTTTCGAAGGAAGAATAAGCCAAGAGCTCGGATGCCCCATTCCTCTGGACCAGCATGCTGTTAGTGTGAGTTTGCCTAAATGGTCTGATGTAGTGGGCTATGAGGAGGGCGAGGCGCGAGTCAAGGACCAGATGAGCATGGGATACCCTCGTTTTAAGGTCCACAGCAGCATCGAGACTTTGATCGAATTTACACGCGAGAAGTACGCCATTCATGATGATCTAGGTATAATCATTTTGCCAGGAACAAACGTAGCCAAGAGGTTTGTTGCCTTTGCCGAGCAGGATGAGGGAGATAAGGGAAAATGCAACGTAGGACAATATGATGACCTTCCCGAGCACGTCAAGGGCTTGCTTACTTACACGACGTATCCAATAAAGGATTTCGTGTCAAAGGCCAAGGCCTTCTGGCAGCACATAGGAGAGATCCCTTCTTCTAGGCTTGTAGAGTACGTGCTCCGATTTTTAAGGAAGGAGCCGCCGAGTCTGATCAAGAGGTATAGCCTGGACGATTTGACAACTTTGGTGAGTGGTGCAGATGCACAAGAAAGAGATAGCAACGCCATGAAGGACAACATTTTCGAAGATGAGATCAAGGATCGCATCTTATCGGTGCTTGAGGAGCCCAATGATCACGATAACTGCACACTCACCGTCAGTGGCATGGCGTGCATTTTCATCGCGCTACGTATAGCACTGTCTTTTCATGAGCACAAGGGCTTACCGAAGAACATTCAGCCTTCCACGGTGGTGTTTGGATTCCCTTATTTGGACACGCTGAAGATGAATAAGAGACCCGAGCTAGTCAAGGGAGGGTGTACTTTCCTGTCCTCGGGAGAGGAGGATGACCTCGATAGACTCGAGGCTCTGCTCGACGCACAAGCCATGACTTCGTCCCGTGTGTGCGCTTTATTTACAGAGGTTCCATCCAACCCTCTATTAAAGATTCCAGATATGCAGCGGTTGAACGAATTGGCCAAAAAATACGACTTTTTGCTCGTTGTGGACGACACAATCTCTGGCTTCGCGCAGGTAGACCTCTTCTCTGGCAAGCACGGATACAGAGCTGCTAGTGCTACTGCTCCTATTCCTATCTTAGGCTCAGGTGCTACCGCCTTCACTAGTTCTATAGCTTCGGCTCCTGTCCCTGCTACTGAGGACGGCGTCAAGATTGATTTGTTATGTAGCAGCCTCACCAAGATCTTCAGCGGAAGAGGGGATGTGCTAGCGGGCTCTACGATCGTCAACAGCTCTAGCCGCCATGCTGGGCTGCTGAAGACATTGTTACTGCAGGAAACAGCCATCTCTCCTACTCTGTTTGCAGGTGATGCCAAGGTGCTGGCTGAGAACAGCCGGAACTATGAGGAGAGGTGCCTGCACATCATGCAAATGTCCTATCGCCTGGCTCGCTGGCTCAGGGAACGACCCGAGATTGAGACTGTGTGGCACCCATGCTTCTTTAAGGAAGATGCGTTAGGAAGCATCCGTGTTCATAGTGTGCTCCGGCAGCGACGCTTGAATGAAGTTCAGGGAGAGCCCGGCATGGGCTGCCTGCTGAGTCTGCTTCTGAAAGGAAAGGGAGAGGATGACCGAGCCGTCCGCAGTGAGGCGTTCTATGACGCATTGCACTGTCTTAAAGGCCCTTCTCTTGGCACACCATACACATTGTGCTGTCCCTACACCCTCCTAGCTCACTACACGGAGACAACATGGGCAGCCGAGCAGGGAGTCCCGAAGTGCCTTATCCGCGTGAGTGTGGGCCTCGAGGACTGGGAGGTACTCGAAGCCCGTTTCGCCATCGCACTGGAGGCAGGAGTGCGCGCTAGTAAGGTATAATATGATGCATAGTAGAGATAGCACAGGTAGGAATATGGATGTTAGGTTAGGCGCTGTTTTCAGTAAAAATGGTACAAATTTTTGTCTCTTTTTTGTCGTTATTATCATTTGTCGTACCCGGAAGTAAAAAGAAAAATATGACGGAAATCGTGTATGTATGAATGTAGATTGTGTATTGACATCGCTTAGACGGAGGTGTCCATCTCAGTGGGTGCGTCACCTCCCTCGGCAGCAGCGGGGGCGGGCTCCTCGGTGTCCATGGGCGCCTCTCCCTCAGCAGCGGGGGCAGCATCGGCATCGGCATCGGCCTTCTTGGCGTCGCCTTCAGGGGCAGCGCCATCATCCTTCGCCTCAGGAGCGGGTGCAGGGGGTGCAGCAGCAGGAGCAGGTGCTGGCTTAGGAGGAGGAGGAGCTTTCTTGGTCATAATAGGGTTGCTAATCTGGAACAGTGCGCTGCGCTTATCCTGAATGCCTTGGCACGTGAGAACTGGGTCCTTTGTCTTGGGTAGCCCTCCCTGCTCTAACATCTTATCGTGCATCCAGTCCTCTGTGGTCTTCATGCATGTACGTAGCTTCTCCCTCTCTTCCTCTGTAATGTGAGCGTATTTCTCGTCGTAGTCCTTCGTGAAGGCTCTGCACAGCTCAATCTGCTTGCTTAGGCCGTCAAGCGCACCCTGACGATTCTGGTCCTCATTGCGGCGTCTCTCGATGGTATTGCCCTTGCTCTGCACCTCATCGAGTTTGCCCTGCAGCTGGCTCTTTGTGGCCTCGAACTCGTCATACAGCCACTCCTCGGTGGACATTAGAGCCGACTTGAGGTCGTCAGACTCGGCCTGTTCAGCATAAGGCTTGAGTTCACGATCAAGCTTGTCACGCATGTTGTACACATAAGCTTCGACCTCATTGCGCTTGTCGGCTGTCTCGATGATCATGCGGTCCTCGAAGGCCATGCTCGCCTCGAGTTCAATTCCGGACTTGACCTCGTCCGGAGTGAGACCAGAGGCGGTTACCATCACGTCCAAGTCGGTCTTGCGGAAGCGCTTCTTGGGCGGCGAGTTGGCAGCCTTGTCGTCCTTCTTCTCGTCGGCAGTTGCCTTGGCCTCGTCCTTGGCCTCGGCCTCCTTACCCTCCCCTTCTTTGCCCTCGCCTTCGGCGGGAGCGGCAGCAGGTTCAGCGGCGGCGGCGTCACCTTCCGCTGCTGGAGGAGCAGGAGCGGGCTCGGCAGCAGCAGGAGCAGGAGCCTCCTCCTCGACAATCTCTTGCAGCATCTCTGCACTCTGCACGTAAACACATCCATTCTTATCGAGATTGAAGGTCACGCGCACATCCTGTGGGGGGACACCTTCGGGCACCTTCACCAGGTAGGTGCCGATATTCTTGCTCAGGCCCGGGTACGTGTCGTCATAGGTAAGAGAGATGGTAAAATCAGTCGTCTTCTTGCGAAATGTCAAACGACGAGGCTTGTGGGGCACTTCATCACCACGCTGGTATAGCTGTGCACCACTGCTGGTGGTGGTACCTCCCTCGGCCTCCTTTCCGTCCTCGGAGGAGTCGGTGGTCGTGACGCTGTCATAGCTGGCCTTGACACCATAGTACAGACGATCGACCACATTGAAAGCCTTCACCCTGATACGACTCGAGAGCATAGCACATTGCAAGGCTGTACCCCTAGCCACAGCCTCGTCAGCATTCATCGTCGTCTTAAGTCCGTAGTCTCTCGCCTCAGCGTTTAAGTGACAAGCCTCACCAATCACCTTCTTGACAGCTGGCACACGTAAAGCACCGCCCACAATCTCCACCTCGTTTAGCTGCTCATACTGCAGGCCCGCCTCATCCATGGCCTTGTCAATAGGGGCCTTGAGACGATCGTTCAAGTGCTGTGTCCTCGTCTCAAATTCCTCCTTTGTCAAAATACAATTCAAGTCGGTCTCCTCAGCCAGGCACTCCACGTTCACAGGGGCTTCAACCACGCCATCAGGTGACAAGAACTTTTTGGCCTTCTCACCAGCAACGTGTAGCTTCAGCAACGCCTTCTTGTTGTCACTGATGTCCAATTTGGTCTTGGCCTTGAATTGCTCGACAAGGAACTCCACCACGGCTTTGTCGTAGTCACGCCCACCCAGGCCATTCTCGACTACCGTAGACAAGACCTTCATATGCTCTTGCATGAACTCGACTACTGTTACGCTGTACGTAGTGTAGCCCAGATCCACAAACATAACGTAGGTCTTCTCTGTCTCACTGAATAGTTTCTTGGCTGACTTGAAAATGCCATATGACAAGGCAATGGCCGTCGTCTCGTTAGCAACCTTAAGGCAGTTCAAAGAAGCGATTTCACAGGCACGCATCACACCACGCCTTTGGGCATCAGTGTAATTTGCTGGTACAGCAAGCACGACATCAGCCACGCCTGCATTGCCATTAGCACCATTCACTACTTCTCTGGCCTTGGTGAGCATCATAGCCATTACATGCTCGACAGGAACAACAATCTCCTCATCGTTATACATAAGGTTGATGCCCACACCTCCATTGGCCATTGCACTCGTTTTATAAGCAAACCTCTTCAACTCCTCCTGCACTTCGGGATCGGTGTAGGTCCTTCCAACAAGCAACTTCATGCATGTGACAGTATTCTTGATGTTTGAACGTGCCTGAGAGTGTAGAAGTGGGGTGCAAACAATGAACAGAGGAAAGAAAGCGTTAGAGAGTGAACAAGAACCAATAGAAGGCCTAACCATCGGATCGACATTCGATGCGGCACAATTTCGTTAAACACGTACCATTCCCGCACCAGCATCACCCAGAAAGCGCTGCTTGCCCTGAATTGACACGCATGTCGCTGTCTGTCTATTGCTGCTCTCATTCAGGATCACATCGACGCCGCCCTTCGAAGTCTGGCCAACAAGAAGCGAGAGATTGCCAAAATCGAACCCCACAACACTCATGCTCACTAGACCACAACTGACAGATGGACTGGAGCTATGATTGAGCTGTGAAGATACTTCACACTAACTGAAACTTCTCTGTTCTTTCACAGAAAGCCTCTTTTGTTGGAGGGGCAAAATGGAGGCATCCGGTGCACGTGGACTGAAGAATCACGAAAATTTAGTACACATCACAGCCCTGATTGTGTGCTGTGAGTGACTAATCTGCATCGATACTTTCGTAGGGGATAGCTTAGACAATGCCTGTGACTTACAGTAGTACACGCGGTGAGGCGAAGAGCTGGAAATTCGAGAGAGTTGTCTTGCAGGGTCTGGCCCCTGATGGAGGACTTTTCGTGCCTGATAGCATACCCCAAATGAGCATGAAGGAGATCGAGGCCCTGCGTGGCAAGCCATTCAAGGATGTGGCTTACGCAGTGATCAAGAACTATGTGGATGATAATGAGATCCCTCACAAGGACCTGAAGAAGATCATCGAGAAGTCTTACGCTAGCTTCCGTGATCAGCCTGGATGCACTCCTAGCATCAAGTACAAGGATTTCTGGGTGCTTGAGTTGTTCCATGGCCCTACATTTGCTTTTAAGGATGTGGCCTTGCAGCTTTTGGGCAACTTGTTCGAGTACTTCCTCACTCGGGGCAGAATCCAGAATGCGATAACCATCCTGGGTGCTACTAGTGGTGACACTGGCAGTGCTGCTATTTATGGCTTGCGTGGCAAGCAGAATGTGAACTGCTTTATTCTGTACCCCAAGGGCAAGGTGACTGACATCCAGGAGAGGCAGATGACGTCCATCCCTGATAAAAATGTGCACTGCATCCAGGTCGAGGGTGACTTTGACGATTGCCAGGCCCTGGTGAAGAAGGCCTTCGCCGACAAGGACTTCAAGAAGGCTGTGAATCTTGGCGCTATCAATAGTATCAACTGGGCGCGTGTCATGGCTCAGATTACCTACTATTTCTATAGTTGGCTTCAGATCTCTAAGCCCAAGTCCACCGATCCTCTGCACTATGCTGTGCCTACCGGTAACTTTGGTGATATCCTTGCTGGCTACTATGCCAAGCGTATGGGTCTGCCCGTAGGCAAGCTGGTGATCGCTACCAATAGCAACGATGTGCTCCATAGGTTTATTGAAACGGGCAAGTATGCCAAGCTGCAGTGCAACCCCACTGTCGCTCCTTCCATGGATATCAGTGTTAGCTCCAACTTCGAGAGATATCTGTATTACCTCGCTGAAGAGAACAGCACCGTTCTTGCAGGGTGGTTCCGCAGCTTCGAGAAAGGGGGTGTTATTGAGGTGTCCACGGCCGCTCATGCCAAGGCTCGTAGCGAGTTCGCTTCGTACAGCGCTAGCAAACACGACATGATCTCCACCATGACCGGCATGTACAAAGAGGAGAAGTACTTGTTGTGCCCTCACACCGCTACCGCTGCTGCTGGTGTCCGTGCTCTGCATAAGAAGACACAAGAGTACGCTCATAATAAGACTGTCATCCTTGCCACGGCCCATCCCGCCAAGTTCGAGGAGGCTGTCGACTTGGCCATTGGTAAGAACCACGGTATTCCTAGGCCACCTGAGCTGGAGATTCTCTTCTCCCTCGACAGGCGTCGCTCTCTGGTCTCCAACGACGTCGATGCCGTCAAGGCCATGGTCAAGAGACGCATGATCGGTGCTGGCTCCAGCATCCTGTACTCCATCAACATCAGCACCCTCATGACCATCGGCTCCCTCGGCTTCATGGCCTACTCCATCTGCGCCAAGTAATTGAGTAAATCGTGCATATAGGCAGAGCGGGCGTAGCGAGCGATGTATGTCGTCTGTCGTATGGATCTGAAGCAGGATTGGACCCTTGAAAGCTCTTTTGAGGTCATTAGAAACAATGTGTTACATAATCGACAAATTCTTCTCTACCCACATGCCCTTAAGCAAGACAACTCTCTCGATGCGACGCCGGTGCTGGAAATCTAGATTGGTTAAAAACGCTCAGATTCCCTCGTACGCTTTTTCTTTGGTAGGCCACTAGGCCTTGACTGGCTTGACTGCCTTCGCTCCCTTCCGAGCTACCATAAATTCTCTCTGCTTGACGGCCAGTACCTCTACAGAATCCTTGAGTTGTTCACTAGAACACATGTCATTAGACAGCTTCATGGTATCAATGTTGGTGGAGGCCACCTTCACTCTCACCGTCTCGTGCTGCTTCAGTAGCTCGGCCAGAGAATTGATAGTGTTGGGCCCTATGCCCTTCGCCCCCACCGTCATAAGTGCCCGCCCTTGTCCCTTTTCGCCAAACGCCTTCATAGGGGCCCCTGAACTCTTCCACATGGCCTGTATATCGTCCACACTCAACCTCTCGTTGAACCAGTCGCCTGCAGAACTATCCAAGAGCCTGAAGTGCGACCTCCTCGAAGTTGCCGCTTTAGGGCGGAGAGCGCCAATATTCGTCCACATGAGCACCACAACAATGGCAATGAGTAGTTTAAAGTTCATATTAATCTACAATTCACGCTGCAATCTCGACACGGAGTGAGCTTGAGAACAGGCAAAAATGATGGGTGGCGTTACCATCAACATTCGCGAATTTCACGACATAGAGGTAGGATTGGCAAGTGGCGATGTCGTTGGGGCAGAAAGACGCTAGTGATGTACTTGGTAGCCTGCAGGGCAAGGGTGATCACTTTACGAAGCTGAGTGTAACCGAGCGGAAGCGAGTCGCGGACCTGGAGGATGCTATCAAGCATATCACGTCGGAGACGGAGAAATATCGCGAGTTGATGAAAAGTGCTGCTATCGCTGTCATGAACAAGAATGTGCAGACCAAGAATCCGGCGTATTCACGTGCTGATGGTGTAGATGTGGCGCGGCAAGCTCAGGCAGTCACAACCAAGGTTTTGACAATCTTGGAAATGAGCTTGAATAAGCTATTGGTGCGTCAATCGGAAATTATTATCAAGAACAAGGCCTTGAAGAGTGATATTGACCACCAGCGTCGCCTGCGTATGCAGACTAATGTAGCTCATGCGAAGTTCGAGGGCTTATTGGCAGAAACCAAGACGACGATAGAATCGCGTTTGGCGGAATCAGCAGCCATTGTGGAAGAGAGGGAAAAGCTAGTGCAAGAGAAGGAGCGATTAGAGCGCATCAATGCCGAGGAGCAAGAGGTGTTCCAGTTAGAGTACGAGGAAATGGGTCAATTCATCAAGAAACAGAATCAAGCCCTGGAAGATTCGTTACTGAAGGAGCGCAAGGAGGACCAGAAGAAGAAGAGCCAAGCAGAGGGTGAAGAGGAAGAGAACCCTATGATTTCCAAGCTTAGTATACAAGAAGAGGTGGAGATTGCCAAACAAATGGGTGATTACACTCAATTCGCCGAGTCGGAGAAGAGTTTCTTGGCAGGCATCGAGGATAAGATTGCCAAGTACGACATGATGTTCGAGGAATTGAAGGAGATGACTGGTACACATAGCTTAGAGGAGGTAGTGACTACCTATGTAGCACAGGAGGACGAGAT
>MDTE01096607.1_pt1 | contig 10100 bp, 5 predicted proteins | sample 811231 | NCBI WGS metagenome assembly MDTE01 (sample SAMN05326651, study PRJNA326480) | marine metagenome | isolation source: seawater | place: Indian Ocean: Red Sea | collected 2010 | reverse complement strand
TTTCACCGGAGGGGTTTCCGGTAGTGGAATGGCCTCAAGTCGAGCAACTGGCCCAGCAGCAGACCGCCTTGCTTGTCGACGCTCGACATGAGTGGGCCTTCTCGAACGGTCATATTCCGGGTGCCGTCAACCTGCCATTTTCATTCTCCACAACCAAGGCCCACCAAACCTTTGCCAAAACCTATCCAAAAGATCGTCGTTTGGTTCTCTACTGCGGCGACCCCGCCTGCGATCGCTCCAAGTATCTGGCGATCAAACTCCGAGACGACTTTGGATTTTCACGCTTATTCATTTATGCGGACGGTTATCAGGACTATCTCAAACACGCGGAGTGAGGGGCAGATTCATGAAACCGGAACCCCTTGACCACCATCGCTTCGGCTTTCTTTGGAGACTCTTCGGCCTGCTGTTCATGATCGCCGGCCTTTCCAAGATCTACGATCCGTCGGCCTTTCTCACCGCCATCAGCGCCTATCGCTTCCCGTGGGCAGAGGGAACATCCCGGATCCTGGCCATTAGCCTCCCCTGGTTGGAATTCCTGATTGGGAGTTGTCTGATGACGGGTCTCTGGCGGGAAGGCGCCCGATACGGCATGATTGGATTGCTGAGCCTCTTCACCCTGGCCACCGGACAGGCGTGGATCCGAGAATTGGAACTGAGTTGCGGTTGCTTCGAATTGCCCGGAATCAACGCCAACCTCCTTCGCATTCTGGATTCGGCACCAGCGGCAACCTTGCGCAATACCCTGTGGCTATCCGCCTGTTTCTGGCTTCTTCGGAAAAGGGTCAACCACCGTCCTCTTCAGACCCTCCCCCCTAAAAACAGGGAATAAGCCCCCCTCTAGCCTCGACCAACCAAGAGTCAAGAGGCTCACCGGGAAGCATACATGGAGCGATTCAATCGCATTGCCTCGCGGGCTAACTGATCAATATGAGGCGTGCGGATTTTCAGATGTCTATCAGCACCGGAATCCCCCCAAGCCTGAATCGAGTCATCACGAGTCTCAATCCTTGGATAAAGCCAACCAACAATTGGTGCGAATCCTCGGAACTGACGAAGAAATCGAAACATGATCAAGCCAATACTAGATGAAACCAACGCCGGAATCCTTTCCTCGAACCTTTGAACCAAGGCTCTCCCCGCCGTGTCATACCAACCCGCGCATATGACGATGACTCGATTTTGCTAGACTCCCAAACGCCACAAAATCACAATTCATTCAACCCAGAGCCTTACAGAGCAACTCTATGCGCTATTCGATCCTTTCCATCCTCCTCATAGCATTGACCTCGGTTGCCTCCGCGAACCGCCCCAATATCCTCTTCATTTCAGTGGATGATATGAACTGCGATTCGGTCGGGGTCTATGGCAACCCCTTGCGAGACACGACCCCTCACATCGACCGACTGGCCGCGGAGGGACTTCGCTTTGAATATGCCCACGTCATGGTAGGAAATTGCTTTCCCGGGCGAAATGTCATGTTTACCGGGCGCTCGTCCCACAGCAATCTGGTCGAAGGCTTCTATCCCATTCCCCAACCACACTACCCCCACCTCGTCGACCTGATGAAGGAAGGTGGATACTTCACCGGCATCTTCGGGAAAGTGAATCACTCCACCCCTTACACCCCCTATCCCTGGGACCTAATACTGGGCACCAACTCCAAAGAGAAGCATCACATCAAGGATGCCAATTCCTACTACCTCACCACCGCTGAGGGCATCTCGGCAGCCAACGAGACGGGTAAACCCTTCTGCCTCCTGATCAATGTCTCCGATCCCCACCTGCCGTTCTACGGGTGGAGTCGCCGTCAGCAAATCGAAGACCCCTACCTCCCCAGCCGCCTCTACTCGCCCCAGGAAGTACCGGTCCCAGGCTATCTTCCCGACACCCCGAAGGTGCGGCGGGAACTGGCGCACTACTACATGTCCGTTCGCCGGGCGGATGATTGCGTTGGGGAATCATTGAGGGCCCTGAATGATTCCGGTCAGGCCAATCGGACCATCGTCATCTTTCTCTCCGACCACGGCATGCCCTTCCCCTTTGCGAAAACCTGTCTCTATCACCACAGCACGCGAACCCCCTGGATCATCCGCTGGCCAAAACAGATTAAACCAGGAACCCATGACACCCAACACATGATCTCCGCACTCGACCTCTTGCCCACCCTTCTCGATATCGCAAAAATCAACCATCCACGAGGTCTCGAAGGCCGTTCGTTCTACCCGCTTCTTAAAGGACAGCAACAACCGGAAAGGGAGTTCGTCGTCAAGGAATACAATGAAAGTTCTGCACGTCGTCGTCACCCGATGCGGGCGATTCAGACCAAGCGCTTTAACTACATCTTCAACCCCTGGGCCGTTGGGGGACGACGGTTCCAAGCCGCCGCGCAAGGGACGCTCTCTTATCGGGAATTGGTGGCCGCGGCTCAAACAGACCCCGTATGGGCCAAGCGACTCGCCCAATTCGAAACTCGAACCGTTGAAGAATTTTTTGATATCAAAAACGATCCCGACAACCTGCACAATCTGATTGACCGCCCCGAGTGGCAAGAGGAGATCGCCGCCCATCGCGCTCTCCTCGACCAGTGGATGAAACGAACCAAAGATCCTGTCTATGCCGCCTTTCAGAATCGTCTAGATTCAGATTATCTCGACGGCTATGTCGAAGCCATCCAGTCAGAGGCGTTTCGACGAGGGCAGGTCGCGAAACACCGGAAGCAAAACGAACCGCCCTCGTCCAGTCGTTGAGAACCACCGACGCGGCTCGCGATAAACCAAATCACAGACTAATGAACAAACCGATGAAACCATCCTGTAGCCTTCTTCTGGTGATCTCGCTCATCTCTGGGAATGCGGCGCCGCTGAAGCTGATCCAAGATCCCGACGCCCAAACCATCTCCGTGCTCCGCCCGGAGAGTGAGGCCCCCATCCTGGTCCAAAACGCTCGTTCGGATCACCGGCCATACTTGCACCCGATCCTGGCCCCGGACGGCAAGGGCGTTTTAACCCAATACAGTCCCTCACACCACAAGCACCAAACCGGAGTTTACTGGGGATTCACCCGTGTGAACGGTCGTGATTTCTTCCATCACCCATCCCGTGGTTACTGGGAACTCCAGGAGGCCAAGGTTCTCGCGGACGAGGGAGAAGTCGTTCAATGGGAGACGCTTTACCACCTTCTCGGAGAAGATGGAGAGGCGTTGATGGAGGAATCTCAGGTCTGGTCGATGAGGGACGCCGGCGACAAGTTTTTTATCGACTTGATTTGGACCGGCAAAGCGCACACCGACATCACCATTTCCGAATACCAGTATGGAGGACTCTTTGTCCGAATGCCGTGGAACGACCGCAAGAGAGGCGAAATCCAAAACAGCGCACGACAGAAGAATCAACGGGCCGAACAACAACGATCATCCTGGCTCAATATTGGCATGGAAATCGACGGAAGGGACGATTGGGGAAACATAGCCATTTTCGACCACCCCCAAAACGACGCCTACCCCACTCCATGGCGGGTCGACAAACAATTGGGAGCGGGACCCTCAGAAGCGATTTTGGGAGACTGGACCCTGTCGGCAGGTAGCCGCAAAACCTACAAACATCAACTCGTCGTCTATACCGGCCCGCTGGATGATGTTCAATTGAACGAGGACTGGAAAACCTACTCCGGGCAGCGATATGACATCGCTGCCTGGTTACAGGCCCGGGCGGAAGCCAAGGAAGCCGAGTTTCTCACCGGTGAGCAAGCCATCGCAAAAATGACCATCCCCGAGGGACTCGAAGTCAGCCTGGTGACCTCCGAACCGCAAATCACCCAGCCCCTCGCATTCTGTTATGACGACCGGGGCCGATTATGGATCGCAGAAAACCGAGACTATGAAACGCGCCGCTCCGGCTTCTCAAATGACGGGAAAAGTCGAATTCTCATCCTCGAAGATGAAGACGGTGATGGCAAAATGGACACCAAAAAGGTGTTCCTGGAGGGCATCCCCTTTCCTTCGGCCGTCGCAGTCGGATTTGACGGACTCTGGCTCGGGGCTCCCCCCAACCTTCTCTTTGTCCCCGATCGCGACGGCGATGATCGGGCGGATGACGCGATCGAAGTCAGATTGACCGGTTGGGGCATCAGGGATCGGCACGAAGTCCTCAACAGCTTTATTTGGGGACCCGACGGGTGGCTCTACGGCTGCCAAGGATTTGCCACACCCTCCACCGTCGGGAAGCCCGTCGACGGGGGACGCCTCTTCAAGAAAGGCGAGCCCTTTCCCACTGAGCAACCCGTCGTCGATGGAACGTTTATCGACGGTGGGGTGTTCCGCTACCACCCGACCAAGGAGCGGTTTGAAGTGGTGTCCCATGGGTTCAGTAATCCCTGGGGTTTGGATTTTGACGATCACGGTCAGGGGTTTATTTCGGCCTGTGTGATTCCCCACGCGTTTCACATTGTACAAGGCGGCTTCTTTCATCGCCAAGGCGGAACCCACATTCATCCTTATGTCTACCAGGACATTCAGACCATTGTGGATCACCGTCACCGCTCCGCCCATGGGGGCGCACGCATTTATTTGGCGGACCTCCTTCCCGAGCAATATCATCACAAATTCTTTATGGCGAATATCCATGAGCATGCTCTTCTGGCAGACACCCTGGTCAAGAATGGCTCGGGATTCATCGCCAGACACCATGAAGACACGATTCTGGCCAATGACCCTCAATGGATCGGATTCAGTCTGGAGATCGGTCCGGATGGAGCGGTCTATATGTTGGACTGGCATGACGGCGATATTTGTGGCAACGACGTGCACGACAAGGATACGGGCCGGGTCTACCGACTCGCTCCCCCGAACACTCCTTATCCTACCCACTTCAATCTGAAGGATCTAAGCAACGTGGAACTGGCCGACATGCAGTTGCACGCGAACGATTGGTACGTCCGGCGAACCCGAGGGATTCTCCAGGAAAGAGCCGCCAAAGGAAAGGTCACCCAGCGCACCCACACCCAGCTCTGGAACCACTTCAAGCAGCAACCGGCAGCAGGGAGAAAACTGCGAGCGCTTTGGGCCCTGCACGTGAGCGGTGGACTCTCCCAAGAACAGTTGACCGGACTGCTGAGCCATGACGAGGAGTATATCCGTGCTTGGGCAATCCAGTTGCTTTGCGAGGACATGGCCCCCGGGCAGATGGCCTTTCAACGATTCGTCTCGATGGCCCGCAAGGATCCGTCTCCGGTGGTCCGCCTCTACCTGGCCGCCGCACTTCAGCGGATTCCCAAGTCCTGGATTTGGGAAATTGCCAGCGGTTTACTCAGCTGGTCCGATGACCGAGAGGATCACAACATTCCCAACATGATATGGTTTGGAATTGAACCGCGAGTCACCGACGATCCGGTCCGAGCATTGAGGATTGGCAGTGAGGGTAAGATCCCCTTGGTGACACGGTTTATCGCCCGACGCGCGACCGCTGGCCAGTTCCTGGATGCGGTCGTCGATGCACTCGTCCGAACCGATTCGGTCCCGCTGAGACAACTGATCCTTGAAGGACTACGTGATGGCTTGTTGGGACAGCGTGACCTGACGGCTCCGAAGGACTGGGCCCGCCTCGAACCCCAGCTCCTGGCCGACGAATCACTAAGAAGCCTGGGACTGCAAGTGGGTCAATTATTCGGCAGCGCGAAAGCGGGGAAGGCTCAGTTGACGGAATTGTCGGATCCTTCCACTCCGATGGATCGAAGGATCAGCATTTTGGAGGGTTTTGGCCAGGATGGATTTCCTCCGGCCTTCAACGCCATTTTCGCCGCCCTCGATGACGAGCACCTCCGCTCAACCGCCTTGAGATCTCTGGCAGCCTACAACCACCGAGGCATCGCCGAAAAGATTATGAGCGGCTATTCAAGCTATACGGCTGAGGAAAAGTCGGTTGCCGTACAAACGCTCGCCACTCGCCGAGACACGGCCCGCGCCCTTCTGTCCGGCCTGAGGGCAGGCATGATCCCACGCCGCGATATTTCCGCTGTGATTGCTCGTCAATTAAGACGGGTACTGGGACCTTCCTTTATTGATTGGTGGGGCCCCATGGAATCCATGGCTAAGGACAAACAGCTGACGATGGACCGCTATAAGTTCTTACTCACGGACGACTATGTCGCCCAAGCCAATCTGGCCCATGGGAAGGGGCTGTTTACCATGGTTTGTGCCACGTGCCACAAACTCTACGGCGAAGGCGGGGAGATTGGCCCCGACATCACCGGGTCGAATCGCGCCGACCTGGACTACATCCTCACCAATATGGTCGACCCCAACGGGGAAGTCGCTGATTCCTACAAATTGGTGACCATCAGCACTCAAGATGGCCGAACCTATGCCGGAAACATTTATAATGAAGACGATCAACGAGTCACCCTGAGAATCATTGGCCAGGACCTCATCATTCCAAAGTCAGAAATCCTCTCCCGCCAAGTTTCGGCCATGTCGATGATGCCCGAAGGCTTACTCGAAGCGCTCTCCGATCAGCAAGTCCGAGACCTCATCGGTTACCTGAGAACGACCCACCCCATTGAGTAATGACGCGGTGGCCCATATCCTTGGCTTTGATCCTTTGCACCCCGCTTTTCGGGGCATCGCACCGGCCCAATATCCTCTTCTGCATTACCGATGATCAATCGTGGGCACACACCGGCGCAAATGGGGATTCGGTCGTCAAGACCCCGACGTTCGATCGAGTGGCGGCGGAGGGGATCCGGTTCACTCACTCCTTTTCTGATGCCCCCACCTGCGGTCCTTCCCGCAGCGCGATTCTGACAGGTCAGCCGATTTGGCGACTAGAAGAAGCGGCCAACATCTGGAGCACTCTGCCGGCCAAGTTTGCAACCTACACCGGACAGCTCAAACAGGCCGGATATCGCGTGGGCTACACCGGCAAGGGATGGGCTCCCGGCCGCATTGCGCCCGGAGGCAGAACAGAAAACCCGGCTGGAAAAGCTTACACAGGGCGGAGAATCTCCCCTCCCTTTCGGGGAATCCGAAACGTCGATTATGCAGGAAACTTCGATGACTTTCTCTCGGGTTTAACCCACGAGGAACCATTCTGTTTCTGGCTCGGAACAAGCGAACCGCACCGGGCATTTGAGCGTGGCTCGGGCCGCAAGGCCGGGAAGGATCCCGCGAGGGTTGTGCTCCCTCCAATCTTTCCGGATCACGACGTGGTTCGGAATGATCTCCTGGATTATTTCGTCGAAATCGAGCATGCCGACACCATGTTTGGCCGTGCCATTGACAGCTTGGAACGGAGGCATTGGCTTGAGAACACCATGGTGGTAATCAGCAGCGACCACGGCATGCCATTTCCCAGAGGAAAGGCGACGCTCTACGATGATGGTACCCGAGTCCCACTGGCCATCCGTTGGGGGGCAGGCATCCAAAACCCCGGCCGGATCATTTCGCAGCCGGTGAACCTCAGTGCCTTAGCTCCCACATTCCTGGAAGCGGCGGGGCTTCCGGTTCCTCAGATGATGACGGCCCACAGTCTGATGGACCTTTTCCGCGATGAATCCCCATCCGAAGACCAAGCCGCGTTCATCGCATTGGAACGCCACAGCGGAGCGCGGGCCGGGGGTAAGGGCTATCCCAGTCGTGCCATTCGAACCCATGATTTTCTCTACATCTACAACTTCGAACCAAGTCGCTGGCCGGCGGGATCACCTGATCCTCAGGTCTGCAACCGATTGATTGCCTACGGCGAATATGATCCCTCTCCAACCAAGACGTTCATGATGGAGCATCAGCATGTGCATGGCCTAGCGGACCTCGCCGAACTCTCATTCGGCAAGCATCCAGCGGAGGAACTCTACGATGTCCGGAACGATCCTCACCAAATGCTGAACCTGACCGGTTCCCTCAAACACCTGGCCGCCCAACAAGCCCTTCGAGAGCGCTTATTCGAACACCTGCGCAAGACCAGAGACCCTCGCGTGGTGGGTGGTGCCGTCAACTGGGATTTTTACCCCCACTATGGCAACCGCACCAACCCGAACTGGGAGGTCACCGAAAAACCTCACTAACCCCATGATCCAACGCTTATGACCCTCTCACGAACAGTCATTCTCATCCTGGCAACGACGAGCGCTCTTCTGGCCAAACCGAACGTCATCGTGGTCATGACCGACGACCAGGGCTACCCCGAACTCTCGGTTCATGGAAACCCGATTCTCAAGTCGCCACACCTCGACCGTTTGCACAGCCAAAGTCTGCGCCTGGAGGACTATCACGTCTCTCCCATGTGCACCCCGACCCGCGGCCAGCTCATGACCGGATTGGACCCAGCCCGTAACGGGGCCATCAACGTGAGCAGCGGACGAGCCCTCCTGCGCCCGGAATTGCCCATCATGGCCAATTTTTTCGGCGACGCCGGATACGCCACGGGAATCTTCGGCAAATGGCATCTGGGAGCGAATTACCCGTTCCGCCCCGAAGACCGGGGCTTTGACGAGACCGTCTGGTTTCCCTCCTCGCACATTGGATCGGTTCCAGACTACTGGGGCAACGACTATTACGACGACACCTACGTCAACAACGGCAAGCTCAAGGCCTACCAGGGCTATTGCACCGACATCTTCTTCCATGAGGCAATTGAGTTCATGAAACAATCGGCTCAGGCCGGACAACCCTTCCTGGCCTACATCGCCCCGAATACGCCCCATGGACCGCTGGTGGCCCCGGAGGAAGATGAACGGGCGATCGAGAAGATTCTTCAACAACCCCAATTTTCAAAGATGAACCGGCAACTAAAACAGAGGCTGGCCGATTATCTTGGGATGGTCCGTAACATCGACACCAATATGGGCACTCTCATGGAATTCCTTGAGGAAGAAGGGTTACGCGAGGACACCATCCTCATCTTCAAGACGGACAACGGCAGCACCCACGGACCTCGCTACTTCAACGCGGGAATGCGGGGGCAAAAGACCGAGCTCTGGGAGGGCGGCCACCGAGTTCCCTGCTTGATTAGCTGGCCCAAGGGCGGCTTGATGTCTCCTCAGGGCATTCACGGCCTGACCCAGGTGCAGGACATCCTGCCAACGCTTTTGGACCTTTGCGATATCCCGTGCGATGCGAAGTTCGACGGAATGAGCCTCGCTTCGATTCTGCGGGGCAACGCCGTCGTTCCGGAAGACCGGATGTTGATCATCAACTACAGCCGAATGCCCAGCTTTGTGAACTACCCGACACCTTTCGCTCAAACGCTCATGTACCGGAATCTGGCCGAGGTACTCTGGAAACGCTGGCGCCTCTTGGAGGACCGAGAACTCTACAATCTTGAAACGGACCCCCTGCAAACGACGAACGTCATCGACCAGCACCCGGAGGTCCTCGCAAAAATGCGGGCGCGGCTCAACGCTTGGTGGGATGACGTCGGCCCCGGGGCCAACGAGGTGCAACGAATCATCATCGGCAGCGAGCACGAGAACCCCTCGCGGCTGACCGGCTGCGAATGGCTCGATGTGTTCATCGACCAACAACGACAGATTCGAGTCGGCCAGGAGAAAAGCGGCTATTGGATGCTCGACGTCGCGGAGGACGGTGAATACGACTTTGAACTCCGCCGCTGGCCTCGCGAGATCGATCGTCCGATCACGGCACCCTCGGATCAGGGAAGCGGGGCCTTGACAATCACCCAAGCGAGCTTCTACCTGAGCGATCACCACCATCTTGCGATTGGTGACAAACGACCCTATGGTTTCGAAGGCCTCACCAAGACCGTTCACCCGGAGGATACCTCGGTGACATTTACAGCACAGCTCAAGAAAGGACCGCTCGCACTCCACACCTGGTTTCGCGGACCACAGACGACGCTCAGCGCCTACTACGTCTACGTGACCAGAAAGTAACGGGGAGACTTGTTCCCGCCACTCAAGGGGTCCACCGGGAATTTGTCCTTACGGATCGAACGGTCAATCAACCTTCTTTATGACTGAAATCATGAAACTCCCGATCGGTATTGGTTTACTTTTGTCTGTGGTCTTTGATTCGGCTTCAGTCCACGGGGAGGAGGACGACACCACGCGGGCGCCCAATATCATTTTTTTCCTGGTGGATGATCTTG
>MDTE01129425.1_pt1 | contig 10101 bp, 11 predicted proteins | sample 811231 | NCBI WGS metagenome assembly MDTE01 (sample SAMN05326651, study PRJNA326480) | marine metagenome | isolation source: seawater | place: Indian Ocean: Red Sea | collected 2010 | reverse complement strand
ATTCCACAGAGAGTGTGGAGAGATTATGAAAAATCTAATCGTAGAAGATTAGTAATTTGTAAAAAACAAAATCTACCAAGTCATAGAACGTGGCGTAATGCTTGGAAGATAAACCAAGAAGTAGCATAAGGAGAGAAAGATGACTACAATGATTCAAGATAAAGATGGTATAATTGCTGCAACACCATCGACCATGCCGTCTGATAGACATTTTCGAAACGCATGGGTATTTGATAGCGCACAAACAGCTATTAGTGAAGACTTAACTGCAGCAAAAGAAATCTTTAAAAATAAAATAAGAGAAGTAAGAGGTCCTTTACTAGAAGCAGAAGATGTCGTTTGGATGAAAGCGGCAGAAGCTAATGATAGTGACGGAAAGGTTGCAAGCGTGGCTAAAAAGAAAAAACTTAGAGATGCGCCTGCAGCAAGTGCAATTACAAGTGCAAACACTATTGATAAATTAAAAGCAGCATGGGATGAGAGTGTTTTAGGAACAAGTCCTTATAAATAGAATAAAAAGGATTTAAAATGGCAACTCCCACATCTAGAGCAACTCTTATAGAGTACTGTAAAAGACGTCTTGGCGATCCAGTTATCGAGATAAATGTTGATGACGATCAAGTAGAAGATCGTGTCGATGAAGCGCTACAGTATTATCAAGAGTACCACTCAGATGCTACTGTAAGAACTTATTTAAAACACCAGATAACAGCCACGGATGTATCTAATGAATACATTACGTTATCTAATAATATTTTATTTGTTTCAAAAATGTTTCCACTAGAAAGTTCGTTTAATCAGTCACGTAATTTTTTTGATATTAAGTATCAAATGATGCTTAATGACATTGCTGATTTAATGAATTTCGCTGGAGATTTAGCTTATTACGAGCAGATGCAGCAATACTTATCGCTTTTAGATATGAAACTCAATGGTCATCCACAAGTTCAGTTTGCGAGGAGACAAAATAGACTGTATATATTTGGAGACTTTGCTGATGGAGATATAAAAGAAGGTGATTTCATAGTGGCTGAAGTTTATACTATAGTAGATCCAAGTGCCCATACTTCAGTGTTCAATGATATGTTCGTGAAAGAGTATACGACTGCTTTAATAAAACAGCAATGGGGAACAAATTTAATTAAGTTTGAAGGCATGCAACTACCCGGAGGAGTCATTTTAAACGGAAGACAGATATATGATGATGCTACTGGTGAAATAGAAGCACTAAGACAAAGAGTTAGAGACGAACACGAACTTCCACCAGACTTTTTCGTAGGATGACATGGCAACTAATTTATATTTTAGTCAAAAGGTAAGATCAGAACAACACCTTTACGAAGACATCGTTATAGAGTCTTTAAAGATGTACGGGCAAGACGTGTTTTATTTGCCGAGAGATATCGTAAATGAAGATACTATACTCGGTGATGACGTCGTTTCTAGTTTTAACTCGTCACACGTAATTGAAATGTATATCGAGAACACCGAAGGATTCGAGGGTGAAGGAGACTTATTTACTCGATTTGGAGTAGAAATACGAGATGAAGCGACTTTTATTGTTGCAAGAAAAAGATGGGAACAAATCATACAAAGGTACGACAACGAGATAACGAGTACTCGACCATCTGAAGGCGACTTAATATACTTACCTATGTCTAAATCATTGTTTCAAATATCTCATGTAGAACATGAACAACCTTTTTATCAACTTAGTAATTTACCAGTTTATAAGATGAGATGCCAGTTATTCGAATACGCTGGAGAGGATTTAGATACTGGTATCGATACGATAGATGATATTGAAAAGAAATATGCTTACAGGTATATACTTTCTCTGTCAAACCTAAGAGACAGCGCTCAAGCATCAGCAACTTTAAACTCTGGTCAGTTGGCTACTGTTACTATAACTGATAGTGGTAATAATTATTTTGTTGCTCCTACTATTTCGATTATTGATGCCAGTGGAGTTGGCGCCGCTGTAGTTGCTACGGTTGATAGTAATAACGGTAAAGTTAATGGGTTAACAATAACAAACCCCGGAACTGGATATACTAACCCATCATTTAAGTTTACAGAGCCAGCGCCTAATGTATTTAAAGTTGGCGAAACTATTACTAGCCAGAGCGGCTCTACAACTATGAGAGCTGAAGTTGCTAAATATTCAGACTCAGATGATAAGATTCATCTCATACACGCTGGTGCAGATGATGGTAAGTACCATACTTTTGCAGCTGGAAAGAAAATTATCGGACTTACTTCTGGAGCAGGTGGCGTGATTACGCTTGTAGTGGAAGATAATCGAGTATCTGAAAACGAGCAAAACGCAGATTTTTCAACTGGTGCAGACTTTATTGACTTTAGCGAGTCTAATCCATTTGGCGATGTGAGTAATAACTAATGTTTGGCGGGCACTTCTATCATTCAAAAACTAAAAAAGCAGTAGCTCTATTTGGTAGACTGTTTAATAACTTATACGTGATACGAAAGAATTCTAGTGGAGCAGTTATAAGTCAGGTAAAAGTACCGTTATCGTATGCTCCTAAAAATAAGTTTTTAGAGAGAATACGAGAAAATCCTAGTTTAATAGACGACACTCAAGTCTCTATCAAACTACCAAGAATGTCTTTTGAGATTACTTCAATAACATACGACGCGCAAAGACAACTTGCAAAGGTTGGTAATTTTACTTCAACTTCTTCTGATGGAAGTACCAGCAAAAGGCAGAAATTTTTTAATCCAGTTCCTTATTCTATAAATTTTCAGTTGAACGCGTACGCTAAATCTCAAGATGACGCTTTACAGATCGTAGAACAAATACTTCCTACGTTTAACCCGCAATACGCTTTAACAATTAAACCATTTGCAACAGAGTTTCCATCGTTTAAAGAAGACATACAAGTTATAATACAAAGTGTGGCTTTTTCTGATGATTTTGAAGGAGCACTAGAACAAAGAAGAACTATAATATACAGTTTGGACTTTGAGATGAAGTTAAGTTATCATGGTCCAATCGCAGATCAAAGTATTATCAGAACAAGTACGGCAAAACTTTTTGATATAAAAGCTGGACTTAATGATTCTGATATTGGTCTGGAAACTATTCAAGTCACGCCTAATCCAACTTCAGTGATTGGATTAGAAGACAGCGATTTTGGATTTACTACAACAATACTAGATAGTGCGAGTTAAAAATGTTTGAATATAAATGTAAACTAATCAAAGTAATCGATGGTGATACCATAGACGTTGATATCGATTTAGGATTTGGAGTTTGGCTAAGAAAACAAAGAGTAAGATTATATGGTATTGATACTCCAGAATCGAGAACAAGAGATTTAGAAGAAAAGAAATATGGACTAGCGGCAAAAGAGTTTTTAGTAAAATGGACTGGTGCCGGCGAACTGAAAATTAAAACTCATAAAGATGAAAGAGGCAAGTTTGGCAGAATACTCGGAGAGATATGGACTTTTGATACTAATATAAATGATAAGATGGTATACGAACATCATGCGGTTGCGTACCACGGACAGTCAAAAAAAGAAATTCAAGAAGCGCACATAAAGAATCGCGCATTAGTTAAAATATGAGCAAAGATATAGAAAAGTTTCTTCCACCAGAAGAAAAAAATGTTGATAACGATTACAAGTATTCTCGAGATACCTACTACGAGCTTGTAGAAAAAGGTAAAGAGAGCCTTGAACTTATGATTGAAGTGGCTAGGGAAAGTGAACACCCTAGAGCTTTTGAAGTATTATCAGGAATGATTAAAAATATTTCTGATGTTAATGACAGATTGATGGACTTAAACAAAAAGAAAAAAGATTTAGATAGAAAAGAAGAGATAAAAAATATCGCAAACACCACTAATAATCTTTTTGTTGGGTCGACTGCTGAACTTCAAAAGATATTAAAAAATGAATCGAAAATAGTAGATGTCACGCCAAAACCTGAACCAAAATTATCTAGGTAATCCAAATATAAAAAAAGATGGGGTCACCCAAAATTGGACCGAAGAAGAAGTGCGCGAATACGCATTATGCATGAAAGATCCAGTATACTTCATAGAAAAATACGCAAAGATAATTTCTTTAGATAAAGGTTTAGTTGATTTTAATTTATATCCTTATCAAAAAGAAATGTTTAAACAATTTGAAAAAAATAGATTTAATGTCGTGCTCGCATGTCGTCAATCTGGTAAGTCCATATCAGCATGCGGTTATTTACTTTGGTTCGCGTTATTTCAACCAGAAAAATCAATAGCTATACTTGCTAACAAAGGCGCTACGGCAAGAGAGATGCTTGCGAGAATAACTATTATGTTAGAAAATATACCGTTCTTCTTACAACCCGGTGTTAAAGCTTTAAATAAGTCTAATATTGATTTTAGTAACAATAGTAGAATTATAGCGGCAGCAACTACTGGCCAGTCAATAAGAGGTTTATCAATTAACTTATTATATCTAGACGAGTTTGCTTTTGTTGAACGTGCTGCAGAGTTTTACACATCAACTTATCCAGTTATATCTTCAGGCACAGATACCAAGATTATTGTCACGTCAACTGCAAACGGCATAGGTAATACTTTTCATAAGATATGGGAAGGTTCGATACAAGGAGTAAACGAGTACAGTAATTTTAGAGTTGATTGGCATGATGTTCCTGGGAGAGATGAAAAATGGAAAGAAGAAACTATAAACAATACTTCTCAAGTACAATTTGATCAAGAGTTTGGTAATACATTTTTTGGAACTGGCAACACTTTAATAAATGCTCAAACACTTTTAGATCTAAGGGCATCACAGCCAGTTAAGATTATGGAAAATGGAGACATGCTTATATACAAAGAGACCGTACAAAACCATGATTATATCTTAGTTGCAGATGTAAGTAAGGGAAGAGGACAGGACTATTCTACATTTTCTTTAATCGATATTAGCACAAGACCTTTTGAACAGGTAGCTGTTTATCGCAACAACACTATCTCTCCACTGCTCTTCCCTAATATTATTTATAAATATGCAAACGTCTACAACAAAGCTTATTGTATAATTGAGTCAAACGACCAAGGTTCTGTAGTTTGCAATGGATTATATTATGAATTAGAATACGAGAACGTGCACGTGGAATCAGCTATAAAAGCGAACGCGGTTGGAATAGAAATAAATAGAAAGTCAAAAAGACTTGGTTGTTCTGCCTTAAAAGACTTAATGGAGAATAATAAGATAAAAGTTGTAGATGAACACACGATATTAGAAATATCTACGTTTGAAGCCAAAGGCCAAACTTTTGAAGCGTCTACTGGAAATCATGATGATTTAGTTATGAACTTAGTACTGTTTGGTTATTTTGTTTCATCAGCGTACTTTGCAAACTTGACTGATATTAACATTAAAGACATGATATTTAATCAAAAACTAAAAGCAATAGAAGAAGACATCGTACCATTTGGATTTATAGACGATGGCAGTGAGCAGATAAAAAAGATAGAGATAGAAGACGACCCTCGTCAGCAGTGGCAGATAGAATACGATAGAGAGTTGTAAACATATAAATAATGGTAACAATTGAATAATCGTATAATGTTAACCGTATAATAAATCAACTGAAAAGGAAAAGAAGATGGCACTCTCTACACCCTCAGAATCACCCGCGGTTGTCGTTAAAGAAATAGACTTGACTGGTGGCGTGCCAAACGTCCAGTCGACCACAGGTGCATATGTAATAAATTCAAGGTGGGGAACGGTAGACGAGCGAGTTTTAGTGGCAAATGAAGAAGAACTTGTCAATAAATTCGCAGCGCCTAACACCACAACCACCAATTCATTTCATGAAGCAAATATGTTCCTTAAATACTCTAGTAAACTCCAAGTTGTTAGAGCTATTGACGGAGACGCTAAAAATGCTACATCAACAACAAGACAGACTGGTTTGATAACTCCAGCTTCTCTTCAAGAAGTAGTAAAAAATCAAACTAGTTTTAATTCACAGTTATCCGCTTTAGACTCAGATAAGCATACTTTTGTCGCGAAATACCCTGGAGCTTTAGGTAATAGCTTACAGGTTCAGATGTGTCCAGTATCAACTGGAGACTCTGCGTTTTTAGACAACGCAACTTTTGTAAACGAGTTTGACGCCCCTCCAGGGACTTCAAACTTTGCTACTAAAAAGAACGCTACTAATGACGAAGTTCACGTACTAATTACAGACAAGAACGGAGAGTTCACAGGAACTAAAGGCACTGTTCTAGAAAGATACTCGTTCTTATCAGTAGGAACTAACGCTAAAGACGATGCCGGATCCAATATCTACGTAAAAGATGTTATCAACGAAACATCTCAATACGTCTGGATGGTTGGGTTTGACTCAGACATGTCTCACGCTACAGGCGGTAAGGCTGGAGCTGGAACCGCTATCGATAGTGGAGATAACTTCCAAAGAATAACTGGAAGCGCAGCAGTACTAAAGACAGAAATAGACTTTGACTTCGACTCTGGAGTTGATGCCGGTACTTTAAGTACTGGAAATTTACTAGGTACCACGAACGTATCCGGTTACGGACTATTTGAAGATAAAGATCAAGTTGAAATCGATTTCATTATCGCTCCGGGTATGGCAACAACATCAGATACTACTACAGTAGTAAACGCTCTTGTAACAACTGCGCAAAATACTAGAAAAGACTGCGTGGTGGTTACTTCACCTGCAAGAGATGACGTGGTCAATCAGACTAACTCTTCATCAATAGTTACAAATATAGTAGCTACTGCTGATACCTTAACTAAGTCCTCGTACTTAGTAATGGACGGTAACTTCTTAAAAGTCTATGATAAGTTTAACGACCAACTCATAGAAATACCAGCAGCTTCTTCAACAGCTGGAATTATGGCAGCAACTGACTTAAACAGAGCAGCATGGTTCTCACCAGCTGGTTCTAGAAGAGGCCAGTATTTAGGAATTACCTCTATTCCGTTCTCGCCAACAAAGGGACAAAGAGATACCTTGTATAAAGCACAGGTAAATCCAATAGCTAATATCCCAGGCGCTGGCGTAATACTATTTGGCGATAAGACAAAACTTGCAAGACCTTCTGCGTTCGATAGAATTAACGTAAGAAGATTGTTCTTGATACTCGAAAGAGCTATAGCAAGAGCAGCCGAGCAAGTACTCTTCGAGTTCAACGATGAATTTACAAGAGCAGAGTTTGTTAATATTGTCGAACCAGTATTAAGAGAAGTAAAAGGTAGACGCGGTATTACAGATTTCAAGGTAGTTGCAGATGAGACTAACAACACACCTGCAGTTATAGATAGAAATGAATTTATCGCAAGTATCTTCATCAAGCCTGCACGTTCTATTAACTTTATCACACTTAACTTTGTGGCAGTAAGAACTGGTGTCGACTTTGAAGAAGTCGTCGGTACAGTTTAAGGAGGTAAGAAATGGCAGTATTAGGCGTAGATGATTTTAAATCAAAGCTAAGAGGCGGCGGGGCTCGTCCTAACCTCTTCAAGGCTACAATAAACTTTCCCGGGTATGCTAATGGAGATGCAGAACTGACATCTTTCCTTTGTGAAACTGCTCAGTTACCAGGGTCAACATTAGGTCAGATTATCGTACCTTTCAGAGGTAGACAATTAAAGATGGCCGGAGATAGAACGTTCGACGTATGGACAGTTACAATAATCAACGATACAGATTTTGCTATCAGAAATCCAATGGAGAGATGGATGAACGGTATGAACGCACACAGTGCAAATACTGGTCTTTCAACTCCTATTGCATACGAAGCAGATCTTTTCGTTGAACAGCTCGATAGGTCAGGAGACGTCTTAAAGAAGTATACGTTTAGAGGTTCATATCCACAAGATATGTCAGCAATAGATCTAAACTATGCAACTAATGACGAGATCGAAAGGTTCACAGTAACCTTTGCCTATCAGTACTTTGAGACTGACACTACGACGTAAGTTATAAATAGTAGGAGGACTATAACGGTCCTCCTAACTACAAAGGATTAAGAATGGCAGAAACCGTAAACTCTTTTAAATTATTTGGTTTTGAAATATCAAGAGCTAAAGACAATAAGTCCATAAAATCTGTAGTACCACCTAGAGATGACGATGGAGCTGGATACGTAACAGCTACTACACCAGGGTATGGTGGTTATGGCGGTGGTCACTATGGAACTTATATGAATATGGAAGGTGACGATTCCAAAGATAACGCTCAACTTATTTTAAAATATCGTGGATCGGCAATGCATCCAGAAGCTGATGCAGCCATAGAAGACATTGTTAATGAAGCTATATCAGCAAGTGAAAACAAAGCCAGTGTGACGGTTAACACTGATAGTATTAAAGTAAGTTCAGGAATAAAAAAACAAATTGCTGAAGAATTTAACAATATTTATAATATGCTTAACTTTAAAGAACTTGGACATGATATTTTTAGAAGATGGTATGTAGATGGAAGATTATATCATCATCTTATTGTCGATGAAAATAATCCAAAAGATGGTATTCAAGAAATAAGATATATCGATGCGATGAAGATAAGAAAAGTTAAGCAAGTTAAAAAAGAAACTGATAAAGCTACAGGAGCTAAAGTAGTTAAAACAGTTGATGAATTTTATATATATCAAGAAAAACCTGGGAGTCAGGCAAGTGCAGTAAGAATGTCGGCTGATTCGATAAGTTACGTGACTTCTGGATTACTAGATGAAAATAGAAGAAAAATAGTATCGTACTTACATAAAGCGCTCAAGCCAATTACGCAACTAAGAATGATGGAAGATTCATTGGTAATATACAGATTGGCAAGAGCACCTGAAAGAAGAATGTTTTATATTGACGTAGGTAACTTACCAAGAGGTAAGGCCGAACAATATATGAAAGATATTATGGCCAAGTATCGTAACAAGCTTGTATACGACGCAAAGACCGGTGAAATACGTGACGATCGTAAACATATGTCGATGTTAGAAGATTTTTGGCTACCGCGAAGAGAGGGCGGACGTGGAACAGAAATATCTACACTCCCTGGTGGAGAGAATCTTGGACAGATTGAAGACGTAATTTATTTTCAAAAAAGATTATACAGGTCTTTAAATGTTCCTATGAACAGATTAGAACAAGAACAGCAGTTCTCATTAGGAAGAGCTACTGAAATTAGTCGTGATGAACTTAAGTTTCAGAAGTTTATTGATAGACTAAGAAACAGATTTTCTATGTTATTCTATGAGATTCTTAAGAAGCAATTAATTCTCAAGAATATAATAACAGAAGAAGATTGGAATAGTTGGAAACATGATTTAAATGTTGACTATTTAAGAGATAACCATTTTGCAGAGTTAAAAGAAGCTGAGCTATTAAGAGAAAAACTACAATCACTAGATCAAGTCTCTAACTATGTAGGCGAATATTTCTCTAAAGAATGGGTACAAAAAAATGTCTTGTTATTCAAAGATGACGAAATAGATCAGATGAATAAACAGATACAAGCAGCTCAAGCTGCCACTGAACCAGATCAAGGAGATTTACAGTGAGTGAAAATTTAAAGCAAATGCCAGATGATGTTGATACAATTGAAGATTTAGTAAAATATTCTCTGGAAAAAGATTACAATAAGGCAAATGAAGTTTTTGGTAACGTTATGACTGTCAAAATGAACGACGTATTAGATCAAGCTAAAACAAAACTAGCAGGTCAAATTTATAACGATGAAGATCCAGATCCAGAAGAGCCGTTAGAGGATGAAGATTTTGAAGAAAATGAAAATGAAGATAAAGAAGATACTGAAAGTGAAGACACTGAAAGTGAAGACGATGAAGAAGAAATAGAGGATGATGATGAAGAAGAAATAGAATATGAAGAAGGTGATGTTACACCAGAAGATGATGAAGATGACGAAGAAGAAATAGAAGGCGCCGCCGTCTAAAACTTAAAAAGTATAAATAAAGGTAAAGGAATGAAAACCTTTTTAGAACTAAGAGAATTAACTGGTAGAAAGCCGGAAGGTAAAGTTGTATTTGATAAGAAGATTCAACGAATACCAGTTAAGATACATAAAGAGCGTACTGGTTTTGTAGCGTACGTAGAT
>MDTE01031235.1_pt1 | contig 10101 bp, 11 predicted proteins | sample 811231 | NCBI WGS metagenome assembly MDTE01 (sample SAMN05326651, study PRJNA326480) | marine metagenome | isolation source: seawater | place: Indian Ocean: Red Sea | collected 2010 | reverse complement strand
CTATTGTACTAAGGAACAGGAAACAACAACATCGGTTGGGGATTTCAATTTCGTTGCCACAAAAATACCTACAGTTATACTGGGTCCTGAAGGTGGAAACTGGCATGCACCCGGTGAATGGGTAAGTAGTTCCAGTATAGAACGGGTGTCACAAATTTACGTAGATTTTATGAATGAAATACTTTCAGTATGATTCTAATCTTTCAACTACAAACTCTCGTTCTAAATTAGTAGCTAAGAAGAATCCCATTTTCGGACCATAATTCTGCCCTAGTAGTGCTAGATAAACAATTTCAAATATCTTCTTCGCTTCCATCTCACTCTTATCTTGAACTCGATAGAATGAATTATGAATCTCTTCTGCGTTCCATTCTATTGCATTAAATTCAGTTACTATCTCTTTGATGACAGCCTTCTGTTCATCATCAAACTCATTTTCAGGAGCCTCTTTTTTGATTTCAAACTTAATCTCATCAGGCGCATATCTCGCTAACCAATTTTTGACATATTCTACTCTCTTTCCTAAGTATTCCTCTATCTCTTCGGTCGATTCTTCCAATATTCCTATTCTCTTTAGTGAACTTATCATATCTTCTAGATTACTTTTCGATTGAACGAGAGTCAATAGATTCCTGTACGATTTAACCTGTCCCAATAAATCTCCACTCTCTTTAATTTCAGTATCGACCTGACTCAATTCGTAAGCTCGATGTACATCGGTTTTCTCTTTATTTTTATTGTAATCTAATTCAACCCTTTCATAATCACCTGTAAGGTTCAGTATTCCCATTCCAGGATCAAAATCTATATGTCTATTCGGTTGAGGTTTCATAATCAACCATCTCAACACTTCCGGAGGAATAACTTCAAGAATTTCATTCGCCGATATCGCTAATCCAGTAGAGGAATGCATAGCGCCCTCTCCTTTCAGATTTATCCACTCATAGACTGTTTTTTCAGGTTCAACTCCACCATAGATATCTCTAACTATTTTCACTCCAGAATCGTAACTTCCACCCTTCGTTGCATGATCCTTTCCAAAAGCCTCGAAAGTAACTCCTAAAACATTCCATTTTGCAGGCCAATCTAACCTCCAAGGAAGCTTCCCTTCACCTTTCTCTATATTATTGGTGAAAACATCTCCATTCTCATCTTCAAATTCAACCACAGGCCATTCGTATTTCAAAACTTTACCACTTATCATTTTTCCATCATCATTCACAAATGTCCAAGGGAACCAGTTTTTCGGTAATTGTCTTCCACTAACAGTTTCCAATATCTCTCTAATCTTCTCTACATTGTCGCAGGCGTTCTTCGATTCATTAATATATTTCCCCTCTTTGTATGCCTTATAATTATCAACTACACGAGGATTTACGCCAACTGCACTTAATGCTTCAAAAAAAGGATTCAAGAAATAATCTGCATAAGTCCCTTCGTCATTTGGAGCAGGTATCTCTGCTAAAGGGTATCCAACCCATTTTTCATATCCAAGATTCTCTAAAAACGGATACACCTTTCTTAACGGATCTGCTGTATCTGCAACATATATCAACTCAGCGGCTCCTCCTTTATCTCTAATAGCTCTTGCAATCGCATCTGCAGTGAGTATCTCTCTCATACTCCCTACATGTATCGGTCCCGATGGCGTTATCCCAGATGAGACAACGTGCTCTTTCCCTTTCTCTAAAAGTTTTTCAGCTATTACGTCAGCCCAGTGCATTACGGTCCCATAGGTCTGGCTCTTACTAAAGCTCTCAATGGAACTCCATTGATCTCGTTCTCAGCTAATTTATTAATAATAACTACAGCTAAAACAGGATTTCCGCCCTCTTTTCTGATATAATCTATAACTTCCGAGCAGGTTCCTCCTGTACTCACTAAATCATCAACAATAACAATATCTTTACCTTCAAAACCGGCATAATTGGATGCTAACGTAGTTTGCGAATCGTCAAATGTAGGTTTAACAACTCCAAAGTCAACATCTAACATTTCAGATACAAACACTCCAAGTGTCATTCCATTCAAAACAATTCCAGCAACCATATCTATTCCAAATTCACCATTTTCAGCCTCTTCTACTATAATATCTGTCATTATCTCAGCAATAGAAGATATTCTAGCACCTGAAACTCCGATAGATCTCCACCCAGTTTTCACATCCGCAGGCATTCCACCTTCCGGTTGTTTAGCTAATAGCCATTTCACAGTGGGATTGGACAGGTGCATTTCCTGACAAATCTCTCGAGCAGTCATCCCTTTGGCTTTCAAATCCTTAGCTTTCTTTGCTAAATTCTCTATACTCATACATTCGTTTTGTCTAATAGGTATAAAAGGATTAGGTAGTTTTTCTATATATTTCTCTCTTTTTATACATCAAATATTAAATAGGAGCGCTTTTTCCATCGATTCCTAGGATAGATTATGGCTATATGGCAAGGCAAATCCAAACGCAAATCGACAGGCGGTCGTCTAGTATCTTCTAGAGCTAAAAGGAGATTCGAAATATCGAACGAATTACAAAATACTAAGATAGGTTCTACACAGAATAAAGTCGCTAGAACAAGAGGCGGCGGCTCAAAACTTCGAGTTCTAATGGATGATCACGCCATTATCACTGATTCTTCTAAAGGTAAAACTTTCAAGTCAGCTATACAGGAAGTTATTGACAATCCAGCCAACATGAACTACGTTAGGCAGAATATTATCACTAAAGGGGCTGTAATCATGACTGATGCAGGCAAAGCAAGAGTAACTTCTCGACCAGGTCAACATGGTTCGATTAATGCAGTATTAATCGATTAAAATGTCTGTAAATAAAGATAATTTCGTTATTTATCCTTCATATTTCAATTCAGTTCTATCCCGTTCATCAGGCCGTAAGCAACCACTATCCGAATCTGTCAAGCGTCCTACTTCTGATGAAATAGAAAAAATACTCAAATCTTTAAATTTTAATTTCACATCTAAAACAAAATCGAGACCTAGTAATCCACTTCAAATTGAAGGTTGTTTTCTTGTAAATTGCGACATTAAAAAATCCGAGCTTTTACATCTAATCGGTAAAGAATTAAAGAAATCTAGACAGACTCAATAGTTTACCAAGGTTCGTTTTTCACACCTATTTTGTATCCTATAATATTCACTCCACGATGTAATAATGGCGTTAACACAAAAATAGTCATCATCTCTCTCCATAAGTGTCCGATAAACAATTCTTCAATCCATTCTCCATATAGTATCCAAGTCATAAAGAGTGACACAACTACAAAATCATACTGATCCAAACCCAAAGCCATACTGCCTCTTTCAAAGCCCATTCTCCTCTTTACAAAAGAAGCGAGCATATCGCCAAATAATGCACCAAAAGATAACACAGCCGAAACATGTATGTAATTATTCCCTTCCAAATCCAAAATATTATTTTCGACACCACTAATGGGGTTTCCAATTTCCAAAACTAAAATTCCAGTAATAACTCCTCCAACAGTCCCCCCAATCAATCCTTTCCAAGTTTTTCCATCTCCTAAAATTCTTTTTCCATCACTCCAGTTACGTCCACCATCGATAGGAGTGCCACCACCAACTAAGGCAGCAACGGTGTTAGCAAGATATGCAGGTAATAGATACCACATAATCAGAACAATAGCTACTAAATTTCTTTCTTCTTCCATGTCTTACTCAATTCTCTTTTTCAATTCTTCAATAACCTTTACCGGTTCTGGTTCAACATTCTTATTCTTTGCCAATTCTAAAGATACCCAGTCTCCAAGATATATCAATTCTAAAATTTTACCTAGGGTGGTAGTAGCTTCTCCAACTGTTCCCGATTTCGCTACAAACACCTCAGTATCATTCCATATCAATTCTTGTGTATGTTCCCATCTTTTGAACATACTCTCTTCTTCATCATTGTCTCTTAAACAAACTACAAAATTATTACTTCCTGCACTTTCCCATCCTACAATTTCATTATGATTAAATTCAGGTAATCTATTCCAATGCACTTTCTGTTTCGCATTTTCTTCTATTTGACATTTCCATCTATATGCACTAATCTCACCACAACCAGAACCATATACATGAACATTTTTTCCAATCATACGTTTAGCTATTCCACCAGTAGCTCCATTTTCATGATATTTTCTAATATTTTTAGAAGCATTTATCGCATCTTTTATCTGTTCATCAATATTTGTTATTTCTAATTTTTTCAATACAGGAATAAGAAGTAATGGGAGTGCAGCTCTCGGTTGATGTCCTTCTTCTATTATTGTCACTTCTTTTTTATTCTTGGAAGCATAAGAGTTCAATTCACCGCCAGTCGTAATCGCTTCCCATTCAATATTTCTCTTCTCAGCTTCAACAGCTGAACTAATGGTTTCAGCAGTATTTCCAGAGTATGAAACACATATTAGATGACAATCATTATCGGCCCAATTAGGTAATCCGTATTCGTTCCAAGCTGTAATTATTTTATTTCCATCTTCTTCCATTATCTTCTTAGTAATCAATCCCACAATCCCAGAACCACCCATTCCAGAAATAATTACATTTCTCTCTTTAATTGAATTATATTCTCTTTCTTTCCACGACCTTTCTAACATGTCACTAAAATTTTCAATATCATCTTCAATACTCATTTAATTTCACTTTCCTTTTTTCTTTTTCCTGTTGTCATGCTACCAAAGGCTTTTATTAACTCATCGGAGAATATAAAAAGGAGCGTAAAGCATGGAAACCCCGCAGATATTTTCGACTTCAACCGCATCCACTACGTTTCGTTTAGCTTTATTTTCATTTTTCTTATTCTGTTTATTATTCATTCCAACAACAACTGCTCAAGATAATCCATCTTTAGTTGAGCTCAGCGTTGATGATCATAGCAAATCAGTCCTTCTAGGGGATTCAGTTACCTTTGTTTTTACACTTGCTAATTTCGATGAAGATTTTGATCAGAATGTCCAAATGGAAGTTTTATTTGTCGGAGGGGAAGGTCCAGATTATCAATTATCAGATGAGTATGTAGACGTTCCTGCAGATTTTACATCTACTACTAATTTAACCATAGATTGTTCAAATTGCACAATAGGTGAAAACATATCTATCGTTGTTCAAGGTCACGATAAAGGTGGGGCCAATAGCGGTAACGATACAAACAGCGTCAGCCTGTTAGTCACGCCGGTATTGGATTATGACGTAGAAGTACAGGCATCTTCGACTGGCCAAACAGGAGATAGTACTGTAGCACAGGGGGATACTCTGCTTTGGGACTTTACAATTATTAACACAGGTTGGGAAGATGACGAGTTCGAAGTCTCCTTTTCCGATATCGGATTTTTCCAAGGATTATTCGGCATTTTAGATGATGAAGACACATCCAATTCTTTAACATTACAAATTCCAGGCACAGGTTCAAACAATCAAAATTACGCCATGGTTACAGTCGTTTTCATTCCTGCAGATGATGAACTTCCAATCTCTCATGATTTCTCTTTAGATGTTGAAGGTGTTGCAGGTGAAACAGAATCATCAGAAAATATAATTACAATAATAATACCCAGTCCCGATTTAGCTGTTAGAGAGGTCACCTTTAGCCATAGCTCCAGTATAGTTGGTCAATCAATTACTGTTTCGGCTCGAGTAGCAAACGATGGCGGCAGTTTGGATATTTTTGGAGCTACAACTTCTAATGTAGATGTTTGGTTTTTAATGGATGGTGTTACTATAACTGTAATCTGCATAGATCTAGCTCCCGGTGACGAAAAAACCGTTTCATTCGATTTTATTTCTACTATAGGTGTTCGTGAGGTAACAGCAAGAATAAACGATTATGATCTAGGGGGGTATGATTGCGGTAATCAAAATATAGTGGAAAGTAATGAAGGCAATAATGTAGCTATCAATTCTCTAACTGTGGTCTCTTCCACTGAAACAACTCCTTCTTTCATTACTTCTCTTTATAATTTATTTTTCTCAATTACTATAGTTTCATTCATATCTACACATCTTCGATTTAGAAAAGGCGAGAGCCAATAATACTTGAGATTAAAATGAAAAAAGCCCTTTCTAGCATAGATATAAACGTCCTAATCGAAAGCTGGCAATTTCTCTGCGATTCTAAATTAGAGCAAATATCTCGGCATTCCAAACAAGAAGTCGTTCTTAAATTCCGTAATAAAATTCACGGCACCAATAGATTACTAATAAATTTAGATGGTTGGATTTATCTAACTACCTCTAAGGGTTTTCAATCTAAATCTGGCAATTTTATAGATATTCTAAAAAAATCAATAAAAGGTGGTTTCGTAAAATCAATATCTCAGATTAATTGTGATAGATTAATATCTATAATAATCTCAAATAATAATCAAGAGTTCAATCTCATCATAGAGCTATTCAGAAAAGGAAATCTAATACTTTGTAAAGATGAAAAAATTATTTCTATCCTCCGTAAAGAAAAACTCAATGACAGACTTTTGGACAAAGGTGAATTTTATACATTTCCAAAACATCCATTCAATTTTTTAGATAGTGATATAGATTCCTCAACTAAAAAATTAAAATCTTCACATAGAAAATTAATATCTGCCTTAGTCACTGACTGCAATTTAGGTCCAGATGTTGCAGAATATGTTTCTTCTAGTTATAATTCAAATATCGCCGTTACCGATATGTCTGATGAAGATATCTCTTCTATCATTTCACACGCCAAATCAATCATTTCCAACCCTTCTAAAGCCAGAATTTATTCTAATAACAATCAGACTTTATTCGCCAGCCCTTTCGATTTAAAAGATTTAGATATCAACTCTGAATTTCCAAATTACAATGAAGCTATAGAGCATTTTTTATCACTCAAAGAAATAAAAACAGAAGCACCAAGAGAAGATGGTCGTACTTTCACTCAGAAAAAATATCTAAAAAAATTCTTAAAACAATCTAAAGAAATGAGAAAAATTGCAGAATCAATTTCCAGTAATACTTCATTCATTCAAAATCTCATTGACGATTTCAACAATAAAAAAGATAACAAAGAAATAATAGATTACAACGATTTAAGATCCGAATTCAAAACATCAATAGATGGAATTTCCTTCAAGATTATACCTTCTAGATCTCCAGAATCTAATGCTTCTCTATATTTTAAAAAAGCAAAGTCTTTAGAATCAAAAGCAGAAAAAGCAGAAAAATTAATTTCCACTCAAAGAAAAGCTAAAAAGAAAAATCCTAAAGTAAAATCTAATATAAGTAAAAATCGAGAATGGTTTGAAAAATATAGGTGGTTCATTACGTCAGAGGGTGAAATAGCCATCGCTGGTAAGGATGCGCGTTCTAATGATTTAATAGTTAAAAAATATCTAAAAAAGAACGATTATTTTTCACATGCAGATATACATGGTGCACCAAGTGTAGTAGTCAAACACATCAATTCAGAAATGTCTGAAAAATCATTGGAAGAATGTGGTTCATTCAGTCTTTCCTTTAGTAAAGCATGGTCATCAAAAGTTAGTGGAGGGCATGCATATAGTGTAATTGCTGATAAGGTTTCTAAAACACCAAATTCAGGCGAATTTTTAGCAAGAGGTTCGTTTGCATTAAGAGGCAAACGTACATGGTTCAAGAATCTACCAGTTCTTTTAGCCATAGGAAAAATTTCCTATCTGGATTCTGAAAAAATAATGATAGGTCCAGTTTCTTCTCTTGTCTCCCATAGCAGAAATTATTCTGTAATACGTCCCGGTTTTGGCAGTAGTGCTACGTTCTCAAAATTATTATCGAAGCACCTTAATTGTACACAAGAAGAGATTCAATCCCTTTTACCTCCAGGTAGTTTAGATGTAGTCGAATCAGTCGGTTTTTCAATAGATAATTCTCTTTTGAATAGTGATGAGTAAATTATTTCGCTAACTAGTTTATTAATTAGTATCTATTTACTTATTCAATACCTATGCCAACATATATCAAACTCTATGGCATTCCACGAAGTTGCACTAACTTAGTAAAATTACTATTTCATAATAATTTATCAGACGTAACAGTTCTCTCTAATGTTTTAGGTTGGAAGCACGGTAACCACCCAGAATCTGTAGATTGGAATGGTAAAGATTGGGATCCAATTAACAATCCCAAGGGGATTTCTCCTTCAGATTTTGTTAGTAATGATGAATTGAATTCAATAAAAGAAGCATATGAAGCTAATAAAATGAAATACGTTATATGTTTAAAGGATCCGTATTCTTGGCTGATAAGCTATTCAAAATACGAGGCTAGAGAATCACTCATCTCTAGATCCATACTATCTTTTAAGGGGATAAATCGTAAAAAATTAGTAGAGTACATTTCTCTGTGGAACGATAGACATCGTAACTGGTCAGAACTTCTAAAAGATAATCCAAATGCTACAATGATACGTTATGAAGATATTTTAAATGATGCCGATTCTGCACTGAATACGATAGCTATTTTTTTCGATTTAGATAAGATAGATAAAGTCATCATGCCCGAATTTAATTTATCTAGAAATCCAGAAGCGGTCGGTAAACTCCCTAAACAGGAAGATAAATCATTCAACAAAACAGACTATTATCTAAATAAAAAATATTTAGAATATTTCAATAATAACGATTTGAAAATTATTAGAGATAATATCGATCATAATCTAATTTCATATTTCGGTTATAATCTATTTTGATTTTCTCGCATGGTGCGGGGGGAGGGATTTGAACCCTCGCACTCCTGAGAGACAAGGCCCTCAACCTTGCGCAATTGGCCGGGCTATGCGACCCCCGCTATCCGAGTTTTTCAAGCTTAGCGGAAAATTCTTCAAAATGTTCCTTTAATTCTTTCAAAGCTTGTTCTAATGCTAATTTAGCGGTTAAGGCCCCAGTCGTTTCATATTCAAATATGTATTGACCTTCATTAATCGATAATTCTACACAATCACTTTCATCCCCTTCAATCCATAATTTTTCAATCTTTTTCATCGCTTTTTCAACTTCTAAAGGATCTTCAATCTTATATTTTTTCCCAGATTTTTTAAATTTACTTTTTCCTACTAATTCTAAAATTTTTGCAGATTCTTTACCCTCAGTTACAGTCATAGTTCTAGCTTCATAAAATCTAGGAGCAACTACAGTTTGCCATTTTGAATGTACCTTCGCTGTTCCAATTTTAGCTTTCGCATAAACCAGTATAGCTTGTGTTTCTGTTAATTTAACAATAGGAATTGTTGCATTTTTAATCTCTAATTGTTTATCTTCATCAACTGGTTCTAAATCACCAGAATAAACAGTACAAGGTCCCTGTTTGTGTAAAGAGTACATTATTTCAGGCTGCTTTTCTTCGTCATCTATCGCACCTCTGAATGCATCAATTACTGCTTCTTCAGTAGGTATAGGGACCATACCTAATCTATGGGCTATTATTTCATTAAACATAGAACTCATAGACTCATATTCCATTTCCTCTTCATCTTCGCCCGTATATGAACCTAAAGAACCCATATGAAAATCTACATCACTTATAGCTAGGCAAGGTACCATTGAAACTAAGGATCTTCTTAATGAATTAAGAAAATTATAATTCGAATCATTAAATTCAATTACAGCGCTCTCTTCTTCCATTTTTCGTACTTTCAATTTCATCTATACTCTCCTTCCTCTACGTCCACCTTTAGCTCTTCCTCCATCATGGGGCGTTGGCGTTACATCATCTATCCTACTTATCAATATACCTGCTCTCGCAAATGCCCTTATGGCTGCTTGGGCGCCCGGTCCAGGAGATCCACCTTTCTTACCACCTCTTCCCTTAATCTTCACGTGAAGTTCTTTTATTCCTTTGTCTTTCAAAATTTCAGAAATAGAATTTGCTGCAAGCATAGCTGCATGAGGTCGAGATTCTTCTCTCTGTTGTCTTACTGACATTCCTCCAGAATTTTTAGCTATAGTTTCAGCTCCAGTAGGATCTGTAACAGTTATGATTATGTTATTGTGAGATGCAAAGATGTGTGCAACTGCCCAATTATTCATCTTTCACCTCTTCAGCCGGTTTCTCTTCAGCCGGTTTCTCTTCAGCCGGTTTCTCTTCAGCCGGTTT
>MDTE01156895.1_pt1 | contig 10102 bp, 8 predicted proteins | sample 811231 | NCBI WGS metagenome assembly MDTE01 (sample SAMN05326651, study PRJNA326480) | marine metagenome | isolation source: seawater | place: Indian Ocean: Red Sea | collected 2010 | reverse complement strand
GGCGTGCGATTGGGCGTCGACAGCACCATCAGCCCGCCCGGCGCCAGCCGGCCGGCCAGCGCTGCCACGAAGGCGCGCTTGTCGGCGACATGTTCGATCACCTCCATTGCGGTGACCAGGTCGAAGCTGCCGATATCCAGCGCGCCGACCTGGCCCGCGATATAGCGGATATCGAGACCCGCGCCTTCGGCATGCACCGCTGCAGCCGCGGCGTTCTCGGGCGCGGCATCGACGCCGGTGACATCCGCCCCCAGCCGCGCCAGCGGTTCGCACAGCAATCCCGCACCGCAGCCGACATCCAGCGCGGTCTTGCCCGCCAGCGGTTGGCGCGCCTCGATGTCGCCTGCCCAGTGCAGGTCGATCGCCTCGCGCAGGAATTGCAGCCGCACGGGGTTGAGCCGGTGGAGCATGGCCGAAGAGCCCTTGGGGTCCCACCAGTCCTTGGCCAGCCTGCCGAAATGCGCGGCTTCGTCGGCGCGTATCGTTGCGCCCGAAATTGTGCCGGCCGAAGTATTGCTACGCGGCTGTGTGGTTGCATCGCTCATGCCCTCTGGCTAGCAGCCTAGCTCGACGCATTCCAGCACGGAGACCTCTACGCTTGGCCCGTATCGTGATGAAATTTGGCGGCACCTCGATGGCAGGGACCGAACGCATCCGGCGCGTGGCCAATATCGTGCGCAAGCAGCAGGCGCGCGGGCACGAGGTCGCGGTGGTGGTTTCGGCCATGGCGGGCGAGACCGACCGGCTGGTCAATTTCTGCCGCGAGGCCAATGCGCTCTACGACCCGGCGGAATACGACGTGGTGGTGGCCAGCGGCGAACAGGTGACCAGCGGGCTGCTGGCGCTGACGCTGCAGTCGCTCGGTTGCCAGGCGCGCAGCTGGCTCGGCTGGCAGATGCCGATCAACACGATCGAGGCGCATGCCAAGGCGCGGATCGACAGCATCGATGCGGACGCGCTGATCGCCAGCATGGAGCGCGGCGAGATCGCCGTGATCCCCGGCTTCCAGGGCCTCTCGGGCGAGGGCCGGCTGACCACGCTGGGCCGCGGCGGGTCGGATACGTCCGCCGTGGCGGTGGCTGCAGCCATTGGCGCGGATCGCTGCGACATCTATACCGATGTCGACGGTGTCTATACCACCGACCCGCGGATCGTCGCCAAGGCGCGCAAGCAGACCGCGGTGACCTATGAGGAAATGCTCGAACTCGCCAGCGTCGGGGCCAAGGTGCTCCAGACACGCTCGGTCGGACTGGCGATGAAGGAGGGCGTGCGCGTGCAGGTCCTCTCCAGCTTCGTCGGCGACGACGCGGTTCCCGCAGACGAATACCCCGGCACGATGATCGTGTCGGAGGAAGAAATGAACGCACTGGTGGAGAAGGGCGATATGGAACGCCAGCACGTGACCGGCATCGCGCATGACAAGAACGAGGCCAAGGTGATCCTCACCCGCGTGCCCGACAAGCCCGGCGCGGTGGCCCATATCTTCGAGCCCCTGGCAGCGGCCAGCATCAATGTCGATATGATCATCCAGAACGTCGGCCGCGACAAGGGTGAGACCGACGTGACCTTTACCGTTCCGCAGGCCGACCTCGCGCGTGCGCAGGCGCTGCTTGAGGATAAGCGCGAGGATATCGGTTACAACCGCCTGATTACCGACAGCAAGATCGCCAAGATCAGCGTCGTCGGCGTGGGGATGAAAAGCCATGCGGGCGTCGCCAGCACGATGTTCTCTGCCCTGGCCGATCGCGGGATCAACATCCAGGCGATCACCACCAGCGAGATCAAGGTCAGCGTGCTGATCGACGAGGACGAAACCGAACTGGCGGTTCGCGTGCTGCACACAGCATATGGCTTGGATGCCGCGGACGAGGCGGCGTGAGCCACACTGCGAGAATCCTTCTGCTCGGTTCGGGCGAGCTGGGGCGCGAATTCGTGATCTCGGCCAAGCGGCTCGGGGCCTATGTGATCGCCTGCGATTCCTATGACCACGCGCCTGCGATGCAGCTTGCCGATGCGCGCGAAGTGTTCTCCATGCTCGATGGCGAGAAGCTGCGCGAGGCGGCCGAGAAGCACCGGCCCGACTATATCGTGCCCGAAATCGAGGCGATCCGAACCTCGGTGCTGGCCGAACTGGAGGAGGAGGGCTTTACCGTCGTCCCCTCGGCGCGGGCGGCGCAGCTGACGATGAACCGCGATGCCATCCGCGACCTCGCGGCGAACGAGCTGGGCCTGGTCACCTCGAAATACCGCTATGCCAAGAACCTGGAAGAGGTGAGGGCCGCTGCGAAGCACACCGGGTTTCCCTGTGTGATCAAGCCGGTCATGTCGTCGAGCGGCAAGGGCCAGTCGACCGTGCGCCGCGAAGAGGATTTGGAGGCGGCCTGGGACTATGCTCACGCCAATATGCGCGGCGACCGGCAGCGGGTAATCGTCGAGCAATTTGTCGATTTCGACTACGAAATCACTCTGTTGACCGTGCGGCACCGAGGCGGCGTCACCTTCTGCCCGCCCATCGGCCACCGGCAGGAGCGCGGCGATTATCAGGAAAGCTGGCAGCCGACGCCCATGTCCGATGCCGCGATCGCCAGGGCGCAGGAAATGGCGAAAACGGTGGTCGACGATCTGGGCGGCTATGGCCTGTTCGGGGTCGAGTTCTTCGTGAAGGGCGAGGAGGTGATCTTCTCCGAGCTTTCGCCGCGTCCGCACGATACCGGCATGGTGACGCTGGTCAGCCAGAATCTGACCGAATTCGATCTCCACGCCCGTGCGGTGATGGGCCTGCCGATCCCTGCCGAGTTGCGCGCGCGCCCCGCCGCCAGCGCCGTCATCCTTGCCGAGCGCGACAGCGCCAGCCTGTCCTATGAATGCCTCGCCGAAGCCATGGCCGATGGCGCCGATTTGCGCATCTTCGCCAAGCCGACCAGCCGCCCCTACCGCCGCATGGGTGTGGCGCTGGCGACCGCAGGCGATACCGACGAGGCCCGTCGCAAGGCGCGCGATGCGGCGCACCGGGTGCGGATCGTCTATGGCGATTGACGCATCCCGGCTTGCCGTAACGGCGAGGCGGGCTTAAGCGCCCTGCGGATGACCGACTATCCCAAGACCGCCCGCCTGATGCAGCGCGGCGCAGATTTCCTCGGCAGCGAAACCGCGATCCTGTGCGGCGCGATGAGCTGGGTGTCCGAACGCAATCTGGTTTCGGCCATTTCCAATGCGGGCGGCTTCGGCGTGATTGCCTGCGGGGCGATGACGCCCGAGCTGCTCGAGACAGAAATTGCCGAGACGCAAAAGCTGACCGACAAACCTTTCGGCGTAAACCTCATCACCATGCATCCTCAGCTTTTCGACCTTATCGAGGTCTGCGATAAGGCTGGTGTGAGCCATGTCGTGCTGGCCGGGGGCATCCCGCCCAAGGGTAGTGTCGAGGCGATCAAGGGCGGCGACCATCCGGCCAAGGTCATCTGTTTCGCACCAACCCTGGCGCTGGCGAAGAAGCTGCTGCGCTCGGGCGCCGACGCGCTGGTGATCGAGGGCATGGAAGCGGGCGGCCATATCGGCCCGGTTTCGACCAGCGTGCTGGCGCAGGAAATGCTCCCCGAACTGGCCGAGGATAACCTGATCTTCGTCGCTGGCGGTATCGGTCGCGGACAAGCCATTGCGGGCTACCTCGAAATGGGCGCGGCGGGCGTCCAGCTCGGCACGCGCTTCGCCTGCGCGTGCGAGAGCATCGCCCATCCGGACTTCAAGAAAGCCTTCTTTCGTGCCAGTGCCCGCGATGCGATTGCCAGCGTCCAGGTCGATCCGCGCCTGCCGGTGATCCCGGTGCGCGCGCTCAAGAACAAGGGCACCGAGGCGTTCACTGCCAAGCAGCGCGAAGTCGCCGCGATCCTCGACCGCGAGGACATCGCGATGAACGAGGCCCAATTGCAGATCGAGCATTACTGGGCCGGCGCGCTCCGCCGCGCGGTTATCGACGGCGATGTCGAAAATGGCAGCCTGATGGCAGGTCAGTCTGTCGGCATGCTCAAGGAAGAAGAGCCGGTCGCGGTCATCATCGGCAAGCTGATGGCGCAAAGCGAGGAAGCGCTTACCCGGCGCTGAGGGGCCACTCGGCTGGTCCGGGATAGCTGTCCAAGTCCCTATTGCTCCGGGCCAAGCCGGATTGCGCTTGCCTTGGCAGCGGCAGTCGAGTGAGGAGGGCCACCATGACACAACCGCTGGTCCTCACACTGTCCTGCACCGACCGCCCGGGAATCACCGCGCGCGTCACAACCTTCCTGTTCGAGCGAGGCGGCAATATCCTCGAGGCGCAACAGTTCAACGACCGCGCCAGCGATGCCTTCTTCATGCGCGTCGAATTCGATCCGGGCGACACCTCGCGCGAGACGATCCGCGCAGAGTTCGCGCCGCTTGCCGGCGAGTATTCGATGGACTGGAAGCTCGCGCTGCGCGACCGCCCGCGCCGTGTGCTGATCATGGTCAGCAAGTTCGACCACTGCCTCGCCGACCTGCTCTACCGCTGGCGTATCGGCGAACTGCCGATGGCGCCGGTGGCGATTGTTTCCAATCATCCGCGCGAGGCGATCGAACACACGCATCTCGGCGACATCCCTTTCCTCCACCTGCCGATCACGCGCGAGACCAAGGCCCAACAGGAAGCGCAGGTGAGAACCATCGCCGAGGACACCGACGCGGAACTGATCGTCCTGGCGCGCTACATGCAGATCCTCTCGGATGAACAGGCGGCCCATTTCGCCGGGCGCTGCATCAACATCCACCACAGTTTCCTGCCGGGGTTCAAAGGCGCCAAGCCCTATCACCAGGCCTATGAGCGCGGGGTCAAGATGATTGGGGCGAGCGCGCATTACGTCACAGCCGACCTCGACGAGGGGCCGATCATTCACCAGGACGCGGAAAGCATCGGCCATGCCGACACGCCCGACGAACTTGTTCGCAAGGGCCGCGATATCGAGAGCCGCGTGCTGGCCGAGGCTGTGCGGCTTCACCTGGAGGAGCGTGTGCTCCTCAACGGTCAGCGCACGGTGGTCTTCAGCGGCTGATCAGCGCCGCGCGACGCGATTGGCCGCGCGGGCGTTCTCCATTTCCTTGTCCTCATTGGCGCGCCTTATCACATAGGCGCGGATCGCCTCGATTTCTTCAGGCGTCAGCGAGCCCTCGAAGCTGGCCATGCCGTTGCCCTGCAGCGCGCCTTCGTGGACGATCTGCTGCCAGGCCTGCCGGTTGTCGAGCGCACCCGAGCGACGTAGGTCGGGTAGCACGGTCGAACCCACCGCGCCCGGCGCATGACAGACCGAGCAATAGCGCGCGTATTTCTCGCGCCCCAACTCGATCGTGGCGGCGCTCGCACGGCTCGGCGGAGGATCGAGCGGGGCTGCCGCAAGCGCGGGTTCGGCCGGAAGTTCGGCCGTGCCGCCGATCTTGAACACGAGCAGGCGGCTGATGTTTCGCACCGGATGCATCTGGTCGATCAGTGTGCCGTCGGCGGTGAGAGCGAAAGCACCGCCCCAGCCTGCCAGCACGGCGACATATTGCTCGCCGTTCACGGTGTAGGTGATCGGCGGAGCGACCACGCCGGTCTGCGCGGCGAAGCTCCACAATTTGTTGCCGGTGGAGCTGTCATAGGCGGAAAATTCGCTGCCCGAATTGCCCTGGAAGACGAGGCCCCCGCCGGTCGCCAGCACGCCGCCGTTCCACGGGCCGGGATGCTCGACCGTCCACTTGGCCTTCTGGTTGATCGGGTCCCAAGCCAGCAGCTTGCCCTTGATGGTGCCCTGCACTTCGCGGCGGAAGCCCATATCGGGCGGCAGATCGCCGGCACCCATGTCGAAGCCGATATTGAAGCCGCGTTTGCGATCGGGCTTCCAGTCCGATTGCGGAGCATAGAGCATCGCCGCTTCGAAGGCCGGGATGTAGACGAGGTTTTCGCCCGGATGGTAGGCCATCGGGTGCCAATTGTGCCCGCCCAGCGGGCCGGGCATGACCAGCGCGGGCTGGCCGGTCACGTCCACGCGCGTTTCGGGGTTTTCGATCGGGCGACCGTTTTCGTCCATGCCTGTCGCCCAGTTGAGCGGAATATAGGGTTCGGCGCTGATGAACTCACCGGTCGCGCGGTCGAGCACGTAGAAGAACCCGTTCTTGGGCGCCTGCATCAGCACCTGCCGTGTCCGCCCGTCGATCTCCATGTCGGCGAGCACGATGTGCTGCGTCGCGGTGTAGTCCCAGGTCTCGCCCGGTGTGGTCTGGTAGTGCCAGACATACTCGCCGGTGTCGGGACGGATCGCCACGATGCTGGAAAGGTAGAGATTGTCGCCGTCGCCCGCGCCGTCTGCGCCGGGGCTGCGATAGGCGCGGTTCCACGGGCTACCGTTGCCGACGCCGAAATAGAGCAGGTCGAGTTCGGGATCGTAGGCCATCGAATCCCACACCGTGCCGCCCCCGCCGATGCCGCTCTCGCTGCCCAGCACATCGCCGCTCCAGGTCTTGGCGGCGGCTTTCAGATATTCGGGTGCGTCCTCGCCCTCGTCGCCCGGCACAGTGTAGAAGCGCCACAGCTCGTCGCCATCCTCGGCGTCATAGGCAGCGATATAGCCGCGCACGCCGAATTCGGCGCCGCCATTGCCGATCAGCACCTTGCCGTCGATTACGCGCGGCGCGCCGGTGATCGAATAGCTCTGCGATCGGTCGACGGTGACCTTCTCCCAAATCACGTCGCCGGTATCGCGATCGAGCGCGACCAGCCGCCCGTCGAGCGTGCCGAGGAAAAGATGCTCGCCCCACGCCGCCAGTCCGCGGTTTACGACATCGCAGCAGACCTTCACGCCGGTCTCGCCGGGAACTTGTGGATCGTAGCTCCACAGCGGCGCGCCGGTGGCCGCGTCGAAGGCAAAAACCTTGCTCCACGCACTGGTGACGTAGAGCTTGCCGTCCATCACCAGCGGCGTCGCTTCCTGTCCGCGCGCGGTGTCCATATCGGCGGACCAGGCGAGCCCCAGTTCGCCGACAGTCTCGCGGTTGATCTGGTCGAGTGGGGAATAGCGCTGTTCGGAATAGGTCTTGCCGTGCGTGATCCAGTTGGCTGGATCGTCGCCCGCATTGACCAGACGGACATTATCGATCCCGCCTTCGGTATTTTCGTTCGTCGCCATGTTGCATCCGGCCAGCGCCCCGGAAAACCCAAGCGCGGCCAGTGCCGCCCAACCGATCCCTCGCATCATCCTCTCCCCGGCGACATTTGCGTCGCTCTTCGCAACCTATCCTGACGCGCCCGCGCAGGCTTGTCCATATGGCGGCAACTTGAGGCGCAGCGCCGTGATCCGCTTTCGCTTGCCGTCAGCCCTGTGCACGCTACCATGCACGAGATCATAGGAGGGTCGAGATGCTGGGTGGTTCGCTAGTTCTGATATTGCTGGTGCTGCTGGTCGTGCTGTTCCTGATAATGGGCGTGCGCGTGGTGAAGCAGGGCTTCGTTTATACGATCGAGCGGCTGGGCAAGTTCACCATGGCGGCCGAACCGGGGCTGCACCTGATCATCCCGTTCATCGATCGCGTCGGGCACAAGATCAACATGATGGAACAGGTGCTCGATATTCCGGGTCAGGAAATCATCACGAAGGACAATGCCATGGTCGGCGTCGATGCGGTGGTGTTCTTTCAGGTGCTCGATGCGGGCAAGGCGGCCTATGAAGTGTCGGGCCTGCACAATGCGATCCTCGCGCTGACGACCACGAACCTGCGCACCGTCATGGGCTCGATGGATCTCGACGAGACGCTGTCGAAGCGCGACGAGATCAATGCCCGGCTGCTGAGCGTGGTCGATCATGCCACCTCGCCCTGGGGCATCAAGATCACCCGCGTCGAGATCAAGGACATCCGCCCGCCGGTCGATATCTCCGAGGCCATGGCGCGTCAGATGAAGGCCGAACGCCTGAAGCGCGCCGAAATCCTTGAGGCCGAAGGTGACAAGACCAGCTCGATTCTGCGCGCCGAAGGACGCAAGCAGTCCGCCATTCTCGAGGCGGAGGGCAAGCGCGAGGCCCAGTTCCGCGACGCCGAGGCGCGTGAGCGCGCGGCCGAAGCGGAAGCCAGGGCGACCGAGATGGTCTCCAATGCCATCGCTTCGTCGGGCAATCAGGCGATCAATTATTTCGTCGCGCAGGAATACACCAAGGCGGTAGGGAAATTCGCGGACAGTCCCAATGCCAAGACCATTCTGTTCCCGGTCGAAGCCACACAACTGATCGGTTCGCTCGGCGGGATCGGCGAGCTGATCAAGGGCACGTTCGACGATGTCGAGGGCACGGTCGATACCGGCAGCCCGATCCCTCCGAGCCGCGATCCGGCGCCCGTGCGGCGGCCCAGCGTGCCGCGCTCGCGCGATAGCTAGGCGTTCGGGCGATGGATGGCGTCGAAACCTATTGGATCTGGCTGATCGTCGGCCTGACGCTGGCCATGTTGGAAATGGTGGTGCCCGGCGTTTACCTCATCTGGCTGGCGATGGCGGCGCTGGGGATCGCGGTGCTGGCCTTTATTTCCGCGCCGCCGCTGGCCTTGCAGATCGTCGCCTGGGTCTCGCTGTCGCTGATCTTTGCCTTTTCGGCCAAGCGCTGGCTGCGCGATCGCCCGATCGTCTCCTCCGATCCGCTGCTCAACAACCGCGCCGGGCGGCTGGTGGGCGAGACCGCGCTGGTGACGCAGGCGATCGCCGATGGCGAGGGGCGAGTGAAGGTGGGTGACAGCGAATGGATCGCGCGCGGCGCCGACGCCGAGGCTGGCACGCGCGTCCGCATTACCGGCAGCAGGGGTGCGGAACTGCTGGTCGAGCCCGTGGCGCTGCTCGCGGACGACAGGACCACCGAAGATTAGCTCAGGCGCGCAGCCGTTCGTTGAAGCGGCCGTGCTTGCGATAGCGGACCATCCACTTGTCGAGGAACAGGCCAAGCGGCTTGGGCTCGATCCCTAACTTGGCAAAGCCAGGGAAATCGCCCGAGACTACGTTGCCCTGCTTGAGCAGTTGCCATTGGTCGCTGCCCATCGGTGTGCCGGGCAGCGCTGCGAAGGTTGCCGACAGGGCATCGGGCATGGGCAGGAAGCTGCGATTACGGTTCTGCGCTGTGGCAATCGCCTGATTGATTTCCATCATGGAGAGCTGTTCGGGTCCGCCCAGCTCGTAAGTCTTGCCGCCATGCGTGCCCGGGTCCTCGAGCGCGCGTACGGCTGCTTCGGCGACATCGTCGACATAAACCACCTGCAGCTTCGAATCGGGGGCGAAGACCGGCAGGACGGGCAGCGCGGAGATGAGCCCGGCGAACATGTTGATGAAATTGTCGTCCTTGCCGAACAGGATGCTCGGACGCAGGATCGTCGCCTTGGGGAAAGCGGCCAGTACGCGCTCTTCGCCGCGCTTTTTGGCGCCTGCATAGGCGATCTCGGTATCTTCGTCGGGCTCGGCGGCGATCGCGCTGACATGCACGAAGGCGCTGGCGCCTTGCCTGGCGGCCGCCTCGGCCATCCAGCCGGGTGCTTCGCCCATCAGACGGTAGAGATCGCCGTCGAAGGCCCCGACCAGATTGACCACCGCATCTGCGCCGACAATGCAACGCTCGACCGACTGGCGATCGCTCGCATCGCAGCGCGCAAACTGCATCTGGCCGAGATTGGCGAGCGGCTTCAATTTGAATGCTTTTTCGGGGTTTCGGCTGGCGATGCGTACCCGCGCGCCGCGCGACAGCAGCGCTTGCGCCACGTAATTGCCGATGAAGCCGCTGCCACCCATCAGCACCACCAGCTTGCCGTCCAAAGCGCCGCTCTTAGCCATCGTAATCGCCTGTATCCTAGTCGCTGAATTTGTCGCTGCGCCCCTTGCCTCAACCCTTGGCCGCCCGCAAGCGTTCCGGCGGTCGCGAAAGACGTTGACAGGACTCGCCCCCCTTCGCTAGTGGCGCGCCCCTACCCGCAGCCGTGCTTCGATGACCGGCCAGCGACAAGTGTGCCCAGATGGCGGAATTGGTAGACGCACCGTCTTCAGGTGGCGGCGCTCGCAAGGGCGTGGAGGTTCGAGTCCTCTTCTGGGCACCATTTGTTC
>MDTE01075998.1_pt1 | contig 10102 bp, 18 predicted proteins | sample 811231 | NCBI WGS metagenome assembly MDTE01 (sample SAMN05326651, study PRJNA326480) | marine metagenome | isolation source: seawater | place: Indian Ocean: Red Sea | collected 2010 | reverse complement strand
TTATTATTGTTATTTACATTATTTCTTGGTTTGTTATATCTTGTACTGATTAGGTTTTCTATATTACTATTACCATTATCTATAAATCTACTTCCTCTTCCTCCTCTAACATATGCAATATTTGTATTTTCTCTACTAGAATTCCAAATTACATTGTACCCTGGATTACCCCAAGGACCATTATACCAATTGTTCCATGGTCTGTAAGGTCTGTGCCAATTCCAAGCCCATCCATAATTCCAATTGTTCCATCCCCAATTATTATATCCCCATCCATAATTAAAGAATGGATAGTTAAATGCCCAATCATTCCAAAATTGATATCTATTCCAATAAACATCAAATGCTGTATATGGTCTCCAATAGCTAAAACTGTAGTTAGATGTGTACCAACTATAAGGTTGGTCCATAGCATATTGTGCAAAATCCCATCTGAATCTTGAATCTGTTCTTAGTTTCCATCTTAATTGAGAATAAGATAAGGTATCTATTTTTACATCACTTGGTACTTCTAATGCTACTTCATGCGGCCCATATAATGGGTCGTGATACATAGTTGATAATTTAAATGATGCACATCCTGTAAATAAATTTAGTATAATCAATCCAGCTATTACACCAAGTACCTTAGCTATTGCATCAGCGTAACGTGTTGATTTTTTCTCTGATTGTGTCATTTAGTACCTCCTTTTCCAATTCGTTAATTCTATTTAAAATTTTTGAAATATCTTCACGAGTAGTTTTTATTGTACTCCTAATCTCTTTCCATTCTTTAATAGTATTTGTTGTATCTTTATCTATTTCTGATAAACTTACACTTTTCGTAGTATCGTTATTTGTTTGATTCTCTTCTTTAATAACATCACTACAGGACAATCCTAACATTGTTAGTAGTCCCAGTAAAAAACATTTCATATAATCTAATCTTTACCTATAAATATAAGATTTTAGTGTTTTATGTGTTGTACTCTCCACTTTACATCCTTATTTCGTAGCATTCTTTTAGTAACATCTACATTCTTTTTAGAATCATCTGCGAAGTAAACATCATCATAGCCCTCATTATCAATCTTATCTTCAATCCAATCAGCTTTATCCTTTGGATTATTAGATGCTAATGCGGTTACATAAATCTTACTCATATTAATACCAATATCTTTGAGGTATTGTCTAATTGGTTTGTATGCAGCTCGTGCGGTTAGAATGTAAACTCCATCACCTCCACTACTACTAACAATTCTTCGTAGAACCGAAGTTATCTTTTTTATCTCGTTTGGATTCTGAACCTTTTCAAAATCTTTAAAATCAAATTCATCACCTGGTTTCTCTTTATACACTGCGTATTGACCTGGTGTTAGTTTTCTTGTCTTACCTTTATTGGTAACATAAATATATGATGTGGTCTTTACCAGAGTATCATCAAAATCAAATACTCTGAGTTTTTTTGATTCCACAAATAAACTTCTTAATAATACCATATACTATAAATATATTACATAAATAGTTTGTAATTCTTTTCTTCGTTAACTGCTTCTATTTCATATGGATGAGTAGTATAATCGTGTCCATATTTATCATAATATCTTTTAAACCAAGTAGGTGATTGTAAGTAGTGAACGTATTCGTGGATAAGAGTTTGAATAATCATTTTTCTACTTTTCATCTGAGGATAGTAAACACTAATTTCATTCAACATTGAACAATACTCAGCGTGACATTTATCTTCTTCACCTTGAGCACCATCTTCACCACTATATTTTTCGTAGATGTTTTTGTGAAGTTCTATATAAGGAGTACATTCTTGGAATTTAGAGAACCCATAGTGCTTCTCAATCTTAGGATAAACTTCATCGATGATTTTTAACACTTTATCTTTAGTCATAACAATTATTTACATAGTAAATATACGAAAAAAAATTGAATTATCCAAGGATTTTGGTGGATTTTTTACTATATTTCTAAGAAATTTGATAAATATCCAGCTATTCTACCTGCTTTTATTTGGAAATGTTCCCATTCATTTTTTGTCATTTTGTGCTTACGTTTTACATAATCACATCCTAAACATCCTATGAATTTTTCATCTAATGTGAATAGAGGAATAACATAAGAAGATTTATCACCAGCAGCAATTCCTGCTTCTCTTAAACCATATGTTTTCCACTTTGAATCTTTGTAATCTGGTATAAAGATACCATTTTTCTTACCAAGATGATTAAATGCATGTGGGTAAAGTGATACGGGAATGTTATTGAATATATTTGCTACTGAAGAAATACCTCTATTTGCTGCTTCATAGAAGATTGAAAACTTTTGAATTGATTTACCTGTTGGATAATAATTACCACCATTGTGAAACTGAGTAATCCATACTCTACATCCTTTAAATTCTTCTCTTATCTCTTCAATTTCATCTTGAATTAGATTAGAATCCAACATTACCTGTTTGATTGTATCTTTCTTTTTTGCTAATTGTTTCTTTTGGTGATTTGTAATTATCAGGTATAATATCGGTCCTACCACACCTGTGATGAATGCCCCAATAAGCTCTATAAGTCCACTTTCCATTCTACTAATCTTTTACTTTTAATTCTGCGTTTTTATATAATCCTGCTACCTTATCGTCCAACTCTTTAGTATATTTTTTCTTTAACGTAGTTAATTTAAGTAATTTTTGCTTAGATTTCTCAGCTTTCTTAGGGTCTTTATCTTTATATTTTAAATAAATCTGAACTTCAGCTTTCATAGTATCAACAACTTTACCTAAATCTTTAGATATTGTTTTAACACCTCTGGCTTCTTTTATTACAAATTCTCTTATTTTGTTTATTAGTTCAGAATTATTCATTTTAAAATTGTCCTGCTTTCTTAACATCTTCTATTGCTTCTTGTAACTCATCTAATGTAACAGGACATTCTAAATCTAATCCTGCTTTAAAACTTTCTTCGTTGATACCATCTTTAAAAATTATTAAAGTTGGTGCCATTCGAATTCTATATTCTTTTTTAGCCTTTGGAGCTTTAGCTATATCAACTCTGTAATACTTAACTCCATCTATCTTATCCCAATCAGCGAATGCATTTGCTTCATTAAATTTAGCCCAAAACTCTACAACTACTATATTTGCCTCATCATCTCCAAACGCTTCCTTATGGTTTATCTTATCTTCAAAATTTGAATCATCAATAAATTCTTGGCCGAAACTATTAAATCCGCAAACTAAAGATAAGATAAATATGAATAAAAATTTTCTCATATTTGTCCTATCAGTTATTTTTTTGTATTTCATATAAACGCTCATCGATTTTATCTAACTTTTCCTTAATCTCATCAACATCATCTTGAGTGTCCATAATAGTTTGGCGAATCAGCTCATCCTTCATATCAAACTCCATTCTTTCGATAACAGGTGTTGGTAACTCTTTCGCCTCTTGAATGTCAGCTTGTAGGGAATACCACATACCAATTAATGTAGCTAGTCCTACAACTACCATTCCTATAGTTTTTAAACTTATCGAGAAATCAGATTTTCCATCCCCATCAATATCAATTCCCATTGATGTATCTTCACCTAATTCTCTAGTACCTTTTCTTGCCATAATCTTCTTTCTTTAGTCTATTATCTAAATGTATAGTTTATTCCAAATGTTGAATTAAAGAATTTAGTATCCCACATTTTATTGTATTCACCTTCAGCAAAAACTCCTAAATTCTTACCTATTTTCCAACCAAAGTTGATACCAAATTGATAATCTTCCCATTGTTCACCTTCTGCATCTTGTACCAATCCACCTTTACCCCAATTGTTTCTGTTTAAGTAAGAGAAATCTTCATCTCCTTTAACATATTTGTGATATCCTGGTAGATAGTTTGCGTATCCGTGAAACCAAAAGTTATTCTTATAATGATAGAAATCAGCTCCTAAGATTGGTGATACAACACCGAATGGGTCTATACTATCCCAAATTTCATTATTATATCTGTTAATAAGGTCTCTGAATACTGTGTTTCTAAAATCTAAATCTGAATGTGCTACGATATTTCCTTGTTCATCTCTCCAAATCCAATCAAATCTTTCATTACCAGTTTCTAAATCAGTATAAGTTGTTGCGTGGTCTGTGTATCCATACTCGTATCCTAAAGAGTACCAAGGATTAGCTGGATATTCTTCCCCATCAATTATTTGAATTTCATTTAACCAAATTTCAATCGGGTTATATCCATATGCTCTAGTGTGAGTTCTATATATTGCTCCAGCTGATAAACTAAATTTCTTACCAATTGGTAATCTAGCTCTTACTTCTGCTGATTTATATTCGAAATCAAATGCACCTTGGCTTCTTGATTCTAACTTAACAATATGATTTTTACCTGTGTGTCTAATAAAATACCTAAAGTTATTCCATTCTTCACCTCTAAGTCTTTCCTTTTCAAAGTGAAATAAATATTCAAATCCTTGAACTGCTGATGTTGGTGCGGATAATGCTTGTTGACTTTCTCTATATTGATTACCTGTCCAGAAGTTACCTGGTTTTCTTTCGTATTGAAATCTTCCTAGTTTACGGATACCTATTCCATATCTGTAATCAAATGGATAATATTCTGTTACTTCTATAACTCTTGGTATAGCGTACAAATCTCCATCAGCTGGTCTTTCTACAAAGAAATCTTTTCTTGAGTTTTCATATGCATTTCTGATATCACCGGCTGCATAAATTGTTCCGTATTTTAAGAAGTCATTATAGAACTCTTTAAATATATTCTTTTTTACTTTCGTTTCTTCTATTTCTTGGGCATTAACATTAAATGAAAGTAATAAACTTAACATTAATAATAGTAAATTTCTCATTTTTTCTCCCTAATTTTATAAGGTTATATTTGTATATAAGTATTAAAAAATAACCAAATCGTGCTATATTTTGTTTTCTATATCACTTTTTATGTATTGAAATAACTTTTTACCTATCTTTTCTCCAAAATCCTTATCAGAGGAATAATGTGCTCTAGCTATAAGTCTACTTTTTGATATATCCTTACCTGCGTTGATAAATTCATTTCGTAATCTACCTTTATCGTATTTTTCTGCTAAATATAATCCTATTAATGTACCCTGAACTGCATGTCCTGAGGGATACGATGGTGTTTTCATAGAGGAAAGTATTACCTCTGCTAACTTCATATTATATTCTTGTGCTAATTTGCCTGGTCTTGGTCTATTAAAGTGATATTTTAGGTCTAAAATAATACCAGCTGAATCATCCATTAACTTTTCCACCATTTCTTTTGGAAACTCAACTCCATTTTTTTTACAAACTTTTTCAAAAACATCATCAATTTCATCATTTTCTACAACAAAGTTTTTATCTTCAGGTAATTTTTGTAAGGTTTTTAATTCATTATATGTTTGTAGTGATTCATTTTTTGGTGGATGAGCATCTTTAAATTCTGAATAATCTAAATCACTAAATAGTCCATTTTTAACCTTATCTATCTTTTTTTGATGTTTAGGCTTGATGGAATCTGAATGCTTTAGATTCTTAATTGATACTATGTTTTCAAATGTATATACAAACATACCTATAAATATTACTTTTTAAAGTAATTCCAAATATCTATAGCTTTTGAAGTGATTTTTTCTGTTGCGTTACCAACTTTTTTTGAGATTTGTTTTGCGATTGGAGTAGGTAATACCTTTTCTAATTTCTTTTTGGCTTTACCCTTTGCGATTAAACCTGCACCTTTTTCGATTATTTTTTCTTTTAGCTTTCCCACAAATATAAATATACTCAGTATATTATTTCCATAATCCCATTTCGGAATTACATCCTGCTTCTGCTATTTTTTTAAATTCTTCTCTTCTATCTATGCCAGGTACAAAATCTGTAAGATGTTTGTTATTTCTGTATTTATAGTTTTCACAAACTACTAAATTTTTTATTTTGAATTGAATTCCTTCTTTGTGATGTTCACACCACCACATTATATATGTATCTTCTAAACCATAGTGTCCAAATGATTCAGGAACAGTCACCTTATCTAATAGTTCTTTAGATAAACAAGTAAACCAACCACCAGCAAATTTCATTCTTGGTTGTCCTATCACATTATTATTTACTGTTTCTATTCCAATGTTTCCATTCTTAATCCCACAATCTACAAATGGGTCATTTGTTTTTTGATAACCTAATGGTTCATTTAGGTATTGTTCATTTACTAAACAATCCCAAGTTGAATCCCATATACGAACTATTTCAGGAGTAACCACCGATAGTGGATACTTATCTTTTATAGATTTAATAGAACTATCAATATAAGCAAGAGTTCTTTCATCGAATATGATATCTGTATCTAACCAAATATGATAATCTACATCTTTATGAGTTTTCCAAGTTTTTCTTCTTTTCGATACACAACCCAAAACTTCTGATTTATCTTCAACTCTAAAGTATTTGTTAGTAATCCAATCTGATTGTTTTCTAAGTTTATCAAACTTACCAAAAAAGTACTCCATAGGAATTTTACTATTTTCCCATAACGTTAATTCACCAGTTAATGCTAATGTTATATCTAAAATAAAATCTTTTTCATCGATATAACGAAATGCTTTTTGTAGTTGAATTAATGTTAATTCTAAATCATCTATCTCGTGTGGTAAACAAAATATGGAAATACAATACTTCATTATGCGTTATAATCTACTTTAGTCCATTTATCATCTGAATCCATTCTGAAAGAACCTACATAAACTTGATTCCATTCATCAGGTGCTATTAGAGATAAGAATAGAGTTTCATCTTTTTGTTGGTATAAATGATAAGTATGTCCTTTAATTGGTTCAAATCTAAACTCACTATTATATACTAACTTGTTCCACTCATATGCTTCTAATAACTTTCTATACTCTTCTTTTATCTCTTCATAACGTGCTTCGAAGTAATGATTTGTCTTAATTAAGTTCTTTTGTTTGTATGAAGATATATCTGTTGTTCTAATAGCTGGTGCTCCGACGTGGTCTCCATAAGGCATTATCGCCTTATTCTCTGCAAACATATCTGGTTTCTTTTTCTTTTTAGCCATTACATTCACCATTAACTATACAAGAATTATCCCAACCATCCTTCTGTGCATAACAAGAGTTCATATAAGTTGTTCCATCTGGTGCACATACTGGTTCATATATCTCTATACATACAGCTCCTTTTGTATATTCTCCCTTAACACAAGTATCATCCTCTTCTTGACAAGATGTTAATAAAAACATTAGAAGCATAGAAGTCCAAAATGTTATTAATATATTTCTCATACAACTACAACTAATTTTTTAGCTCCTTCAAATCCATACTTTAAACTATAAGTAAAAAGAAAATCACCAATTATTGTATTAACAAAAAATGGTAATGCTAATACATAGCAACTTATTAATCCTTCTACTGTATGTGGGTATCCTAATAAGAAAACTCCAAAATTTGTAATTAAAAAGAACAATAATGAACTACTAAATATTACTTTATTTGAAATTCTTTTAGAATTCATACCAATTAAAGATATTAACATAAATGATAAATAAACAAATATCGATATACTACTAAATCCTAAAAATAAATCAGATAACCCCATACATAATAAAGGTAGTCCAAATGCTAACCATTTATTATCAAATCGATTTCCACCAAATAAAGCTATTGCTGTTATTGGAGCAACGTTAGGTGGGTGTGGTAATAATCTTGCTAATAATGCCAATACTATTAATAATAATACAACTTTATTTTTACTTATCATTGTTTTTCTTTTCTAATTTTATCCAAAATCTTTCAAATCCAAAATAACTTAATGTTTTAATTAGAGTATCTATTCCACCAATAGCTAAACCAAATTTCCAATTACCACTAACAAACCAACCTGATAATATAGTGATTGAGGTTGCTATACATCTCCAAATAATTGTTTTCGCTATTGTACTCCTATAACTTGTCAACTATATTTTTGGTATATAAAATCTTTAAATTCTGGTATTCTATCATACTGATGAACTAAACAAAATGGTTCACCTTTTTGATTCTTAACAATATAATTTTCATCTACAATGGGTGTTGGTTCTAATAGAACATCTTTAAACTCATCTTTCTTTACTAATACAGTTCCCAATTGTGTAACAAATCCTTCTTCTTGATTTACTTTTTGTACATTTTGTACGATACCATTTAAGTTAATTAGTACATTGTATGCAGCTTGGTCTGATAATTGGTCTGGATTCGATGTAGTCATACTCCATCTGTAGATGTTAATAAATAAATCTCTAAGATATTCTGCTTCTCCAACTATTGTTCCAGCGCAATAAGATACTTTATTTTGTAACCATTCCCATTCCATAGGAAAAGATGTTCCACTATTTACACAAGCCCAAGGGTCATCTTTCATAGTTATTGATTCTGAAAAAGCCATTATCTCATCATCCATATTATAATCAATCCATTCAGTAGGGTCTTTTTGAAATATCACATCTTTTACATCTGTCCAAATAATCGTTTCATCTTTTGGAAACTGCTCTAACAATTTGTAGATATCTCTGAATCTTTGTAAGATGATATGTTGTTGTAATTCGTTCTGATACAACTCCCATCCTTTTGATTTAAGGTAATCAATAGTTTCTTGGGGTATATCATATACCATCATTACTTTTCTTCCCTTAAAACCACTCTGATGGATTGATTCAACATAAGGTCTTATATCTTCTGGTCTATATTTTGTTATGCATCCTAATATTGTCATAATTTAATTAAGTTATGGTCTTTACATGCGGTTAATATTTCTATTCCCAATTCTTCATAATTTGGTACTTCCCAGTGTTCACATAATTTAGTATTCTGAATTATCTCATATCCAGCTAACATCATAACATACTGAAATAAGAAATCTTGCCAACCATATATTTTATTTATTTTAGTAAAATCATCAAAAGGTTTTAAATATAAATCTAATGCCCTTTCATATGAATCCATATATTGAACTCTATTAAAAATAGTTCCTCCTCCACTAGCATAACCTGGACAATTATCCACTCCACCTACATGCCTTGAATAATCAAAATATTGACCTGGAATATAATTTGCTCTCATTCTTCCTGTAGGTGATGGTGTTGTTGGGTGTATTGCCATAGAAAACTCTTCACTTAAAATACTGATTGGTTTTAATACAAAGTCATCTTCTTCGAATAACATAATATATTTTGAATCAGTTTTTTTACAAGCATCATAAATTCCTCTTAACCATTCTACTGCTTTTTCTTTTGTCCAATGTTCGTATCCTATATCCCTATCACCAAAGTTACCAGGATATCCTACTTGAAAATTATTTCTTGTAACAGTTGCTCCTATCTCCTTACCAACTTTAGTATAATTTTCAATATCTCCATCGTAATCTACATTTATAAAAAGGTCTGCATCAGGATAAAACTTTTTTAAAGTTTGCATAGATTTCTTTCCTGCTTCCCATTCAGTCCATGCCCACAAATATCCACTTATTAATTTACTCATAATTTATTTTTTAACATAATTCACATTCAGGCATAAACCAAAAGATTAGTATAATTAACAGAATTGCTATTATTGTTACCAATATTCTAATTGGTCTTGATTGTTGTTCTTTCCATGCCCTAATTTTTAATCCCCACTTTGTACCTACTCTAGCAGCCCAATCAAATCCTCTACCTACCCAATCAAATGGTGGTACTTTTAAAAGTGTTACTAATCCTATAAGGAAACCTGTAAATCCTTCTCCTCCTACAATTAGTAAGATTGATGCTCCTAAGAAGTACCAACCTATGTATCTCTGTAAGTGTTGTTTCATATTCATAATTGTTCGAAGTATCCTCCAATTTTAAATTTAACATCGGCTGTTACACTTCCTTTATCAGATGTTTTAAAATCATCAGGATGTACTACTCTAAAATCAATAGAACATCTCGTATCTTTTTCTTCGTTTGTTTGATTACCGTGCAAAAGATTTGGTCCACTAAATACTAAAATTTCACCATAAGATACATCGTAACCTTTGAAATCTTCTTTTCCTTCTTCTGATTCCATCCATATGGTGTTCGTTCCA
>MDTE01017495.1_pt1 | contig 10104 bp, 5 predicted proteins | sample 811231 | NCBI WGS metagenome assembly MDTE01 (sample SAMN05326651, study PRJNA326480) | marine metagenome | isolation source: seawater | place: Indian Ocean: Red Sea | collected 2010 | reverse complement strand
GTGAGTGGCCCGAGAATTTTGACCAGTTTTTGACCGAGTCCGGGACGATGGCCGCGGGGCCCATCAGCAGGCAAAAGCCCACGTGATTGGCTGGGATTCCTACCGTGCACGCGTTTCAACGTCTAGTAGTAGGGTTAACGACGAGGGGTCCGCCCAGGCCAGTAGATCGTGCGCGCGGAAGAGTCCGCTCGCGCAAAGCAGCTTAAACCGACGCGGGCCTCCAGTGCGCAAGTCGTCTTCGAGACCTCCGCTCGCCGTTCGCAGCGCGCATTTGACGATCCGCGAGGAAAGGAAATTCAACACTTTTCGCTGACGAAGCAAGGGAAAAATGGCGCATCGGCCTCCCGAGATGGCGGCGATGGACAGCTCGGTCCTTAAGCCGTCTTGCCCGGGTCTGTACGCAACGACTATCTTGAAGGCTGACTACCAGCTCAGGGACCACGACGAGACCATCTACACCCCCGCCGAGTGCAACAGCCTGGAGTTTAACGTCGAATGTCACCTCTCCACCGCGTTCGTCACGTGCAAGACGCAGTGGATGGTACCGTCCAAGCTGCTCAAGAGCAGCGCGAACCAGGGTAAAAACTCGTGCACATTCGCGCTTCCCATGGATCAGAAGGGCGTCGTCACCTCGATATCCGCCAAGATGAAGAAGATGCACATCCAGTCGTGCGTCGTGCCCGTCGCGGACACGGGCAAGTTCTCGGGCAAGCGATTCGGCAGGAACGGACCGGAGCCGTGCCCGGTGCACCCCGAGGTTTTCGCAATCGCCATCCCCAACGTCCCCGCGAACGAGATCGTCGACATCGAGGTGACCTACTTTCAGCCCCTCAAGTTCGAGGACGGCGCGTACATATTCGAGGCGCCCACCACCCTGCCCAAAGGCGCGCTGCCGCAGGGTGCGCAGCTCAAGGACATCGTCCACATCATGACCACCGTCCGCGGCGCGCGGCCCGAGCCCGCGATGGTGGAGTGCAAGTCGCACCCCGTGACCCTCGTGCAGGCTGGACCCGGCGTTACGCAGGTGATGATCGACCCGAGGTCCAACAAGTGGGGCAACGGCAACTATCTCATGAGGATGCCAGTCTGGAGCCCGAGCATAACCGCCGCGGCGGTGCAGCAGCCGTCGCCCAAAGGACCGACCGCGGACACCAGGGCGCCGTTCATCATCTCGATCTCCCCGCCGGACCCCAAGAGCTGCGCGCCGTTCGCGAGGTCCGTGTTCTTCATCGTGGACAGGAGCGGGTCCATGACGGGAAAGCCAATGGCGGGCGCCAACCAGGCGCTGCTCGCGGGCCTCAGCTCGCTCGGTCCCCAGGACACGTTCAACATCTGCGCGTTCGATAACCTCCAGGAGTACCTGAGCGAGGACATGGTACCCGCGTCGCCGGCGAACATCAACGCCGCGAAGGGCTGGATCGAGGGCCACTGCACCGCGCGCGGTACCACCGACATCCTGACGCCGCTGCGTGCCGCAGTGGCCATCCTCAGCAAGAGACCCTTGCCCGGCGCGGTGCCCCTCATTTACGTCGTCACCGACGGAGCCGTGGACAACGAGCGCGAGATCTGCAGGTACATGCAGGAGGTCATGAGCGCGCCGCCGCCCGAGGGTCTGATGACCCACCCGCGAGTGTGCACCTTTGGCATCGGCCGCTACTGCAACCACTACTTCCTCAAGATGCTCTCTCAGATTGGCAAGGGTCTCTCCGACGCGGCGTACACGGACGAGCGTGTCGGGTCCCAAATGATCGCTCTCATCAACGCGTCCAGGACCCCGGTGCTGACCGACGTCATGCTCGGCATTCCGGGCGCGGGTGAGAGCTCCAAGGTTGAGGTGTATCCCTTCCCGGTGCCCGACCTCTACATCGGCGCGCCGGTCATGGTTGCGGGCAAGATTCAGGGCGGTTTGCCGCCCGCCATGTCCATCAAGGGCCGCCTGGCGAGCGGCGAGGAGTGGGAGAGTACCGTACCGGTCGCTCCTGATCTGCAGAACAACGTCCTGAACATCCCGCTGGACAAGGTTTTCATCAAGGAGCGCATCGACATGCTCACGGCGAACGCGTGGCTCACAAACAACAAATCCGCCGAGGCAGATGTCACCGCTCTCTCGTTGCAGTACGGCGTGCCGTGCCCACACACCAAGCTCTGCGCCTTCGAGGTGGACCCGAAGAAGTCTGCGGAGGTAGAGGCGGCCAAGAAGAAGGGTGGCGCGATGAAGATTGCCAAGTACGCCGTGGGCGGCGCCGCGGGTGTCATGGTGCTTGGCGCACTCGCGGGTGCCGACTTTGGCAACGTGGGCGCGTCGCTGGCGAACGCCGCGGGAGGAATCGGGGATCTGGGTAGCGTCCTCGGCAGTATCAACCTCCCCGCGGGCATCGCGATACCCGACATCGACCTCGGCGTGTGCGGGGACATGTGCGGCGAGATCTGTGAGCCAGTTGCGGGGTGCTTGGGGCCCATCCTGGAGCCGTGCGGCGGCTGCATCGGATCGGTGGGCGACGTCGCGGGGGATGCGGTTGGTGCAATCAGTAACGTCGCGGGGGATGCGGTTGGTGCAATCGGTAGCGTCGCCGAAGGTGCCATCGAAGTCGTCTCGGGCATCCTCGAATGAGAGAGCCGATAAATATGGCGACGTGTGTATATGGCGTGGGGCTGCAGTCACGCAGTCTGCGAGGATGCTAGCTAGTTCGTGGACGAGACTATCTTATCAGTGTTGATGCTATCTGTATATCTCTACTCCAGGCGGCGATCGGCGAACGCGGGCGACGGGCTTCGACGAACGTGCCGAGCGTCGCTCAGAACCCCCACAGCTCCTCCCGCCTGAGTCGCTCGACCACCCGCGGCAGCACCTCCCCCGCCAGCTTCTCCACCTTGACGGACGCCATCTCGTCCACCCTCGTCCAACCGCAGGTCAGCACCGCCACCGGTACCCCTCTCATGTGCGCGTCCCTCACCAGCCTGAACGCGCTGAACGTGCTCACGCTCGAACCGACGATCAACACGCCGTCGCACCCGTCGCTCATCGCTCTCGCCTCCTCCGCCGTCGCCGCGGGGACGCCGTCTCCGAAGAAGACGACCGCGGGCTTGAGCGGCCCGCGGTTACACGTCTCGCACGGGGGAACGACAAAGTCCACGACTAACTCGCCGTCGAGCTCGACGTCGCCGTCGGGTCGGGTCCGGAGGTTTGGAGTTCCAGAGTCCAAACCTCCGGAAGGAGTCGCGCCGTCGTCGTAAGGCGCCTCGCCCGAGCGCGGGTCGATCGCGGCGTCCGCCGCGGCCGCGAGCCTCGGGTTGAGGTCCGCGAGGCGTCGCTGCAGGCGCCTCCTGCAGGACACGGCGCCGCACGCGAGGCACTGGACGTCGTGCGTCGATCCGTGCAGCTCGAGGACGTCCGCGGCGCCCGCGACCTGATGCAGCCGGTCCACGTTTTGCGTGATGAGTCTCCACACGTTGCTCTCGCGCTGAAGCTCGGCAATGGCGCGGTGCGCGTCGTTCGGGGCGGTCTGCTCGGCGAACCTACGCCAGCCGACGAAAGACCTGGCCCAGTATCGTCGCTGGTTCGCCTCGGTCTTGAGGAAGTCCTGGTGCGTCATCGGCTTGAAGCCGCTCGAGTAAGCTCCCGTGGGACTTCGATAGTCCGGGATGTTGGACTCCGTCGAGCATCCCGCGCCCGTGATGACGAGCAGCCTCTCTTTGCTGCCTATGAACGACGCGAGCGATGCGATCTCCTCCGCCGTGGCGGGCTCGCAGTCCGGCACGGTGCTCGGTCGACGTCGCCCGTATCCGGCACGCGAGGCGGTCGCCAAGACTTGCGTGAGTTTCGACGAGGGGCTCGCCTCCGCTGCGCTCGTCGACGTCTTCAGTCGACGAAAGCCCAAGTTCGCTCGTGCGCTTAGGTGGAAACTCGTCGAGGAGGCGGTGGCGGCCATGGCTTTGGCGGCCATGGCTTTGGCGGCCATCGCCTCCAGGTCTGGCAAAGCGCCTCAAGATGGCATGTCGTGGCAGAATATTCTCTCACTTCGACGCGATGTTGACATTTTGAAAAGTGTCCGATAGATCCGACGTGGAGCACAGCTCCGAGGCGCGCGGCTCTTCCCGCAGGCCACATGGGGTCCAGTTCGGACAGCGACTCGGACAGCGACTCGTCCGCATGCCTCGTCTACAAGAAGACCAGACAGGTGAAATGGTCGGACGACGAGGCTAGCGACGACGGCGCGCCGGAGCCAATCGCGCTCCTGGACCGGGAGGATTCCCCCGCGGGAATCTCTCCCGGGGGCCGTTCGGCGAAGCGGCGGAGGACGAGCGGTGAAGGGGCGGTTTCAGGGTCGACCGCGGGAGGTGCGCCGGGCGAAAAGAAGGAGATCGACATCAACGAGATTCTCGGGCTTTCCGACTCAGGCGGGGGCGCGTCGGCGGCGTCCCGGCGAGTGAACAGCGAGGCGTCCGAGGCTATACGACGGAATCGCGAGCAGATGGCCGCGATGCGAAGGGCGGCGACGGAGAAGACGGTGGATATTTCTGACGACGAGGAGGATGCAGGGCCGGCGCCGGTGGACGATGCCCCGGGGGGAGGGAATCCAATCACCCTGAAGTTTAAGCTGAGCAACGGCAGGTCGCACGAGTTTCAATGCAAGGATGGGGAGCGGTTCTCGAAGATCCTCGCGGACTTCTTGGAATCGGACGCGGGCCGGCCACTCAAGGGAACCGTGCAGGGCCGGATGGTGTTCGACGGGGACATCATAGACATGAATAAACAGACGCCGAAGATCCTGGATATGGAGGACGAGGACATGGTGGACGTCAACTAGATGTGGGCCGAGAAATGTCAACATTCAAGTTGACGGAGGTGTAATATGATAGCGGAGCACGGTCCAAGTCACGCGCGCGGTCGCCGTCACTCCTCACCCTCGCCCTCCCGCGCAGCTTTAGTCACCGCCTTGTTCGCCTCCGCCGTCTTCTCGTACGCCTCGTCGTAGTCCGCGTCCTCGGCGATGATCCCGCCCTGCCGCATCACGAGCGCCATTGCGAACGACACCACGACAGCCACCGCCGTCGCCACGCTGAGCTCCGTGACCCCACCCTGCCGGAACCGCCTCACCGCGAACACAAACAGCGCGGTGGTGCACGCCAGCATCATCGTCACGCCGAGGCCGCCCACGCTCCACCGCCGCCTGTCCCTCGCGGCCTGATCCTCGGATTTTCTCGTAAACACGAACAGCGACCCGCGAGACCCGCGGCCGAGACGCACTCGCTCGTCGAGGTAGGTGGTCGACAGCACCACCGACGACTTGGGCCCGATTCCGAAGGACGGTAACCCGCCCAGGGTTATCCGCGGCGGGTCGAAGAACGCGCGCACCGTCTGTCCGTCGTCGATGCCGAAAGGGTTCACCTCGCCTTTCTCGTTTTTCTCCGCGAGCTCGGCGGTGAGCGCGGCGAACGTCCCGTTCAAGACCACCTCGCCGGGAATGAGGCCGAAGACGAGGAACGCCACGCGGTTGACGACCACGTTGGGCTCGTACAGGTTCTGCTCCAGGCCGATCGTGCGGAAGAGCATCGCGCCGAGCCCGCCCCTGAACCGGCCGCCGGCGGGGTTGCCGATCTGTCTCCTGCCAGTGCTCACGTACGTGACGTCGTAGTCGCCGAAGATGAGAGGGTCAGCGAGCGAGTTCGGAACCTGGGTCTTGCCGATGGACTCTAATTCCACGAGGTTCGCGTCCGTCGCGTCCCTCTGCTCCGGGGACATCTTGCGCCCGCTGTCAGTGCCCTCGATGGCGTTCAGAACTTCATCGACGATGACGTCTCTCAGCCTCCCCGAGCGAACCACCGGGACGGCATCGGCGGCTGGGGTCGCCGACGCCTCGCCCTCGGTCCTGTCCGCGGTGGTGTGAACTACGACGCGACGCCGGAACGCGAAGCCGGATTCGACGCGCGCATCATTCCAGGGAGCCTGTCGGGAGCTCCTGGACGCTCGGCACCGGTTGGTTAATGTTCCCGATCGACAAGATGATACGACTCGGGAGACGACGGCGTCGTTCCCGGACGTCGGCGACCTTGAGAATCTTGGGCGTCCGCGGAATCGTCCCTCGGCGGTTGACGCGGTAAGGATCGCGACGCGATACGGTGTGAGGGCGCTCATCTCACCCGCGCGCGTCAGACTGCCGCCGGATAATATCCGACAACTCGTCAACGGACGAAGTAGCGAGGGGACGGGCCTCGCTCGGACTGGCCCAGAAATTCGAAGCACGGGGACGCGCGCGACCCTGGCTCACACCCAAGCGCGGAACCTCTGGCCCGTGTTTCGCGGGCGCGATGTCGTTTAACCCCGCGGAGTTCTCCGATGCGAACTTCGACGTCAAGGCCTGGGTGAACAGCGCGTGCGCGGGGTGCGCGATCGTCCCATCCCCGCCCCCTTCGTCGCCGCGCGCAGATCCGAAACCCGCCCAAAGACCGATCCTCACCTTCCCTGCCGTCCCCTCTCCCATTTCCGTCAGGTGCCCGCGCGGGGAGAGCATGGAAAAGTACCTGAGCGAGGTGGAGATGAAGCTACAGCTCGTCGCCGAGGACATCTCCCTCGCGCTCGAGGAGCAGTCCGTCGCGGGCCTGCAGCGCATCCCCCGAGCCGTCGCCGAGATCGATCGCGTCGAGCTCGAGTCCAAGAACCTCCAGACGCGCATCGCCGGCATCCTCAAGCGACTCGACGAGGCCGAGACCGGATCTCGCGCGAGCGTCAACCTCCTGAGAGACATCGACGCCGTCAAAGGGCGCATGGAACTCACCAGGGACACGCTGGCCGAAGCCGCGGGTCTCGCCGAGCTCATGCGATCGGCGGATGACGTCTTCGCCGGGGGCAACGTTCGATCCATGGCGGACATCGTCGCGTCCATGCGAAGGTCGCTCAAGGTGGTCGGCTCCGTGCCCGAGTTTGAGGACGCGCCGGAACGGGTGGAGGCGTTGGAGCACAGGCTGGAACAGGCGGTCAAGCCCGAGCTGGTCAAATCGCTCGCGAACGAGAACGCGTTTCGCGCGTCGGAGCTGCGGAACGTGCTCGACGTGTCGGGGAGGATCACGGCGCTCATACACGCGTACGCTGAGGTACGCGTCGTGGAGCCGCTGAAAAGGGAGTGGGACGCGTTCGATAAAGGTGCGAGCACGGCCGGGCCGGCGGCGGCGACGACGACGAGCGAGGCGCTAAGGTTCGCGGAGTGGCTCCCGGGATACTGCGAAAAGGTCGCGTCCCGGCTGCGGCGCGAGGTTTCCTTCTGCCAAAGCGCGTTCCCGCGCGAGTGCGAGGAGCTGATCGCCACCGCGTGGGTTAAAATCAGCGAGGCGACGAGGAAGGAGTTCTCCGAGCGCATGGCGTCGCAACGTCTCGATTGGTTCATCGCGGCGCACCGCGCGGCGGGTGACGGATTTTCGGCTGCGGCCAAGTCGGTGGCGGAGGCGACCGGCCCAGAACGCGCCGCCTACGCGCTGCGCGCCGCGCTCGCGCCCTTCGACGCCGTCCGCGATCGGTACGGCGAGCTCGAGGCGAGGGCGCTGGCGGAGGACCTCGCGAAGTTGGAGGTGCGACGTTGCGACGACGTGGAGGCGGCGGCGGGGGAGATGTCGGCGTCCGTGCCCGTCGCAGTCGAGTCGCTGGGCCGCGCGATGGAGCGGTGCGTGGCTCTCACCGCGGGGACCCAGGCGTCGGCGATGCTCAAGGCGGTGGACGACGGGCTTGTGCGGTACGTCGACTCGCTGACCGCCGCGGTGAAGAGGCTGAGAAAGTCCCAGGGGCTGCCCGGCGGCGACGCAGCCGGCGGCGCGAGGGTCGGGGGCGAGGGTTCCGGCGGGAGAGTCGCCGGCGAGGAGAGCATCCAGTCCGCGCTTCAGCTCACCGCCGTGGCCCACGCGCTCACCGCGCGCGTCAAGGATCTCGAGCGATCGCTCATCGCGTCGCTCAAGGAACTGAGGGGGGCGCTCCTCCCCGCGCTGCCCGAACCCGGGCCGGCTTCGGAGATGCCCCAGCCCGCCGCCGCCGAGGCCCTGACCCCAGCGCTCGCCGCGGTGCACGCGAACCCCGACGGCGCGCGTCGACTCCGCGCGCTCTTGGACCGGGTGCAGCAGGACGTTCGGTTCGGTCCCCTCGCGCGTGGGGTGCCGCGGTGCGCGGATTTCGAGGATTGCGCGCGCGACTTTGTGCTGGACGTGCTGCTGTCCAAGGTGAGGGCGGAGTTTCGGGGGGTGGCGCGCCGCGCCGAGTGGTCGACGAGCGCGGAATCCTCCGATTTCGACCTTCCGACGTTCAGCGCGTATCCCCAAGGGTACGTCACAACCGCGGGCGAATACTTGCTGTCCCTGCCGCAGCACCTGGAATCCATCGCCGACGCCGCCGAGGAGGAGCGGGCGGCGGCGGCGGCTGCGGCGGCGGCCGGCGAGGTGGGGAGGATGGGGCTGGAGGAGGGCGAACCGGCAAAGTCACCCACCGCCGCCGACGCCGAGGCTGCCGCCGCGACGGAACACTTCGACTCCGGGGAGTGGATGACGAGGGTGGCGGAGGCTGCCGCGGGTCTGCTACTGGCGGAGGTGCGGGGAATCACCACTCTCGGTGAGCCGGGAGCCGCTCAGCTCGCGGCGGATCTCGAGTACTTCAACAACATCATCTCCGCTTTGTTCAGCGAGCCGCCGTCGGCGCTGAGAACGTACGCAGTTTGCGCGGCAGCGGCGAGGGATTCGTACGCGATATCCGTCAGGGACGCCGAGGGAATGGACGAGGACGTCATCCGCGCCGTCGCGAAGGCGAGGGGCATCAAGCTCAACTAGTCAGCGAGCTCGTCGTTTATTCGACTCGAGATTCTAATTTTGGCAACTCTTCTCGCCTAGCTAGTCCCACTTCTTATCGGTAAAGGCACGGTGCACCCTGAACAGCGACGCGTCCGCCAGGTCCCGGGTGAACGCCATCATTTCGTCGCCGTACGCGTTGTACGCCCAGAACGTCCCGTCCCTCGGCCTGCACAGCGCAAACTCCGGCGTCGCCATTTGAACTCCGTTTGGCGACTCGTTTTCCTCTCCGACACAAAATTCGCCCGACACCAGTCCGTCCGGGGTGCGCCTGACCGGGTGAAGCGCCCACTCCTCCAGCGCGCCACCCTCCGGCGGCGTGAACATCGCCGACGCCGCGGTGAGCAGCTTCGACGACCGCTGCTTGTGCCACGCCACCACCCTCCGCCTGTCGAACCTAACCCCCTGCAGGAAAGTCGTCACCAGAGTTCCCGTGCTCTCGCTCCGCAGCGTCACGTCGCACCCGGTCCCGAAGAGATGCACGCGGAACAGGAACCTCGCGGTCTCTTTCTCGTAATTCGCCGGGTCAGAGGCGTCCGCACACATTGCCTCCACCTGCGCCCGCGGCGTCACCGTCATCTGGTGCCCGCCCCAGTTCAGCGCTCCCATCATCCCCGCGGTCTCGTACGTGCGGTAGGGATGCACGCACAGGAAACCCTCGGACCAACCGTCGGACGCCCCGCTCCCAGCGCCCCTCAGCTCGATACATACCGTCGTGCCGTCCCTGAGCTCGTCCAGGGAGAGGCCCCGCGGCGCCACGGGCGACGACGCCGACGCGAGACCGGAGGCGACGTACGGCACGACTGGGACGTTTTCTCGCGACGTCGAGTCGGATCTCGCGCGTGGGTCGCCGCCGACGGGAGACCCGACCGCGGCGAGGCCCCCGGCCTTGGTGCTCGCCCTCCTCGCCGCGCGTTTGTGCGCGAGCGGGTCCTCCCTTCGCCGCGAGCGGTCGAAGACGCTGGAGCCTCGTCCTGACTCGGCCAGCTTGCTGGTCTTGGAGATGATAAACGGATCGACGAAGTGCGACCACACCAGCTGGAACGCACCCAGCGCGGTGCCGCACTTGGCGAGGGTCCACACGGCCGCCACGAGTGTCTCCGTCTTTGCGAGTGTGTACGCGAAGAATATCTGAGAACGACGGGGAGTTGCGAGCGAGTCAGAGGTAGGTGGTCGGGGCGAATCGTGGAGGTGCTTGAGAATTCGGGGGGCGGTCCACTCACACAGGTCAGGCTCGTCACCAGGATCATCATCACGTCCCGAGCTACGGTCACTATACTGGGG
>MDTE01187228.1_pt1 | contig 10105 bp, 10 predicted proteins | sample 811231 | NCBI WGS metagenome assembly MDTE01 (sample SAMN05326651, study PRJNA326480) | marine metagenome | isolation source: seawater | place: Indian Ocean: Red Sea | collected 2010 | reverse complement strand
TAAATTAAATTTTAAAATGAAATGTAAATTTTTTAATCGAAAAGAGGATTTTATTAAAATTATAAGTGAATGTGATGAATTTATTGTTGGAATAGGTGGTAGTAATGGATATGCAAGATTGGAAATTTCACTATTTTTAAAGAGCTTAGAATTAAAGCCAATATCTTATGTAAGCAGTGACTGCCATATTTATTCTGATAAAGAAATTGGAGAGGGAAATATCATTTTTCCACTATCTGCATTTGGAAATAATTGTCAAATAGGAAATTATAATTTTATAGACTTTAGAGCCACTTCAAATCATGACACCATTATTAAAGATGGTAACTTTTTAGCGATTAATTCTGTTATTCAAGGTGAGTCAATAATTGGAAATTTTTCATCTATCTATACAAATTCTGTTTTAGGAGAGCACCTAGACATGAAAAATAACACAATATTAGGTGCAAATTCATTTTTAAAATCAAAAGAAATATCCTCTGGAAAAATATATGCTGGAATACCAGCTAGAGAAATAGGCATTAATAAAATAAATTTTAATGAAGATAAAATCGATGAAATTAAAAGATTATTATAATTTATATAAATAATTTTTTAAAAATTTAGAATAATCTTTGATTTGTTTTTTTGATATTTTTAAATTACTAGGTAAAGTCATACCTTTATCTGATATGAAATAACTATTAGGATTTTTATTTTTCAAACTTTTTTTGGAAAATGCGTTCATAGAACTCAATGGATAAAAAAATGGTCGAAATGGTACTTTGTTTCTTGCAAAAAATTTTGAAGCTTTAGATGTTTTAAAATTTTTATGATTTATAACAATTGTTGTAGCCCATGATCCATTGTAGACTTCGCTGTCATCTTTGTTAAATGTAATTATATCTTTAAAATCTTTTAAATTTTTTTTGTATTCGTAAAGAATTTCCCTTTTTTTATCTATTATTTTTTTTAACCTCTTAAATTGAGTTAGAGCCATAGCTCCTTGAAAATTTGATGGCATATACTTGAATCCTAATTCCTTAATCCAATAAGTCTTATTAACATCTCTTCCTTGGTCTCTAAAAAATTTACACCTTTCATAAAGTTTTTTATCATTAGTTAAAATAATACCACCCTCGCCAGTAGTTATAGTTTTTGTTCTATGAAAACTAAAAACAGAAGCGATACCAAAAGAGCCAGCTTTTCTTGTCTTGTATATTGAACCTAGAGACTCAGCAGCATCTTCAATAAGAGGTATTTTATTTTTTCTGCATATTTTATTTATTTTTTCATAATCAGGCATGTTTCCATATATATTTGTACTTATTATTGCTGCAGTATTTTTATTAATAGCTTTTTCAATTGACTTAGGAAGTATACACCAATTTTTTTTATCGATATCTACAAAATTATTATCAGCACCAGTATATTTTACTGCTGCTGCAGCAGCAGACCAAGTACACTCTTGATTTATTACATTATTTTTTTTGGTAATACCCAAAGAGTGTAAAACTAAATGAATTGCTGTTGTACAGTTTGGGGTCATCAGACCATATTTTCTATTATGGTATTTGGCAAAATCTTTTTCAAATTTTTCTACATAGTAATATTTTTTATTTCCAACCCAACCTACTTTCATAAATTGGTTGATAAATTTTATATCATCAATACCTATGTCAGGACCGCTCATTTCTATATTTGATAAATTATTCTTCATAACTAAACTTAATTATCTAAGTTTTTTAATCTTTTCAATGTTTTTTGTATTTCTTTTTTTATATTTGAATTAAATTTGAAATTGGTGTCTGTAAATTTTTTATTCATAACTGAGTAAGATAATTGATTCATTATTGGGTGGTATACATATTTAATTTTAACTTTTTTGAAAAGGTTTATATATTTTACTATATCTGAAACTTTGTAATTGTTAGAAACTATATTATATATTTGATTATTAAAAATATTTTTCTTTATGATATGGGTAATTGCATTAGATAAATCATCTAATCCTAAATATGGCCTCTTTTGGTTAAAGGCAGTTTTCCATATAGTAATTGGTTGATTTAAAGACGCTTGTAAACAAAATTTATTTACAGCTGTTTGAAATCTAATACCTTCGCTATATCCATAAATTGTTCCTAGCCTTAATATTAAATAATTATTTGTTTTCAGTTGTTTTTTTATTAAATTCTCCTCCTTTAGTTTTATTGTAGCATATGGACTTTGTGGATTCAGTTCAGATACATTACAATTTTCATCAACAACATCAGTCTGTGGACCATAAACACTTGTAGACGACGCAAAGATTAATTTTGATCGATATTTCTTACAATATTTAATAATGTTTGTGGTTATTTTTAAATTCCTTTCAAATTCTTTTTTGAATATTTTACTTTGTGCCGCATCTGTTTTTGCTGCGAGGTGTATAACTAAATCTGCATCTTTATTAGGGATCTCTTTAGATAAATCCAAATCTAAAAATTCATAGTTGTAGTTTTTAAGATTAAAAAGGGAGCAGTACCTTTGTGTTTGTAAATTATCAGCTATGTAGATTTTGGAAAATTTAATCTTACTGGGCAGGCTTTTAATTAAATAGGAGCCAATGTGACCTAAAGCTCCGGAAATAAAAATTTTCATATAAAATAATTGTATATACTATAGTTATATGGAATTAAACACTATAAATAATGTAAAAACTTTACATTTTCAAAATAAGAAATCAAAAAATTCTAGTTTATCAATTTTTCAAGATATCCATAAATTATTTACTATAAAAAGAATTTTTAAAGTTGAATTCAAAAATGATAAAAATCCAAATCGTGGATTTCATGCACATAAAAATTGTGAACAGATAATTACATGTCCTTATGGAAAAATATCATTTAAAGTATTTGATGGAGTTAAATCGAAGCGTTATATCATTAAAAAAAATTCTGCAATATATGTTCCTAATCATATTTGGACAGAGACAACTTATCTTAATATTGATACAATTTTGATTTGTTATTGTTCAAACAATTATTTTGAAGATAGTTATATAAGAGACTTTAATGAGTTTATGAAATTTAGAGGTTTATCTAATAAAGATTAATAAGTTTTATTATATTGCTTTGTAATTTTTTTGTTAGTCCTACGTAAATAGGTAGAGAAACAATTTGTCTAGATATTTTCTCAGTTATCGGAAGTACAAATTTTCTATCTGATAAAATTTTTTGTTTATGGACTGGGAGCTTATAGTGGATACCTAAAAAAATACCATTTTTTTTCATATATTTTAAAAACTGATCTCTTTCTTTTACTTTAATGACATAATGATGGTAAACGTGATAGCTATATTTATTTTCAATAGGCTTAACTATTTTTTTATTATTTATTTTGGTATTGTATAATTTAGCTATTTTTCTTCTTTCATCATTGAAAGTGTCAAGATTTTTTAACTGAATATTTAAAATTCCTGCATGTATTTCATCAAGCCTAGAATTTATACCTGTAGAAGTTGAATTTCTTAAATTATCCCAACCATATTCTCTTAATGATTTAATCTTTTTAATAATTTTTGAGTTATTTGATAATACACACCCACCGTCACCAATAGTGGATAAGTTTTTTGTAGGAAAAAAACTAAAACAAGAAATCATACCAAGTGAACCTAATCTCTTGTTATGAAAAAAAGAACCTGTACATTGTGAACAATCCTCAATCAAGGGTATTTTAAAACTATTTGCTATTTTAATTAATTTTTTTAAATCACAAGATTGTCCATATAAATGCACTGCTATTATTGCTTTTGTTTTTGAATTAATTTTCTTTTCTAATTTACTAGTGTCCAAATTAAAATCATCTTCATTAATATCTACAAAAACTGGTTTAGCACCAGTTCTCATAATTGCTGTTATTGTAGCAGTGGCAGTGTGAGATACCGTTACAACATTATCACCTCTTGAAATATTTAATGATTTTAGTGAAAGAAAAATGGCATCAGTTGCATTTCCAACGGATGCAGCATACTTTAGCCCAATAAATTTTGAAAACCTTTCTTCAAATTTATGAACCTCATTAGAATTTATATAATTACCTTTATTAATAATTGATGATATTTTATTAAAAATTTCTTTTTTGTTTTTAATAAAACTAATTTTTGGATAACTTGTAAAAATCATTTATTTAAATTTATTTTATCAAGATGTGAAATCCAATTACCTTTAATATTAAAATTGTTAGCTTCTTTATTAAATATTTCGTTTTTATGATTCCAAGCTCCAAGGAAACAATACTCTGGCATATTTTTACAAAAATATTCGTAATTAAAAACGGGAATATGCATACCTGGGGAAAGTTTGTTTTGTTTAGTGTGTGTAGTGTCTGTTATAAATGAAATTTTTGATGGACCTATATTACAATAATTAAAAATTGTTGTGCTTTTGGATGTAGCTCCATATGATGCTATTGTTTTAGTTTTTGAAATTTTATTAATTGTATCATTTAATCTATTTTTTGAATTCTCACAATTTTTGTAAAAATCTATATAAGTCTGATCTATTTTAAAATTGATTTTATTTTCTAAATTTAAATGTTTTAATACATTTTGTGTCTCAACTAAATTCTTATTTTTAGTTATGTAATATCTTAAAGAACCACCAGCGGTAGGTATATACTTTACATCGAAAATATTTAAATCATATTTTTTACAGATATTTAACATTGATGTTAGTGAAAAAATAAAAACATGCTCGTCATAAATTTGATCGTATGAAATTTTATTAAATAAATCGACTTGGTAAGGATCTTCAGTAATAAAAATACCCTCATCATTAAGCAAATATGAAATACCCTCAAAGACAGAGTTTATATCAGGGATATGAGCTAATGTGTTTGCTGCTAAAAAAAATTTGGCCTTACCATGCTCTTCTTTGATCTGTTTTGCTAATTCTAAGCTAAAAAAATCACAAATCATATTAACACCTTGTTTTCTTGCAAAGTCAGCAACATTTGAAGATGGATCGACACCTAAGTGTTTAGTATGTCCCAAATCATTAAGATATTTGACCATACCACCATCATTATTTCCAATTTCTATTACAAGATCTTTATCAATTAAAGAAAATCTATTAATTAGTTCATTACTCAAATCTGAAAAATGTTTTTGCATTACATTTGAGGTGCCAGCAAAAAAAGCATAATTTTCGTGAAATAATTTCTCTGGAGCTGGCTGCTCCTTCAATTGAAACAAAAAACATTTTGGACAAAACATAGATGTAAGTTCAAAAAAGTACTCACTATCTATATCTTTTTTGTCTAAAAAAGCATTTGCGATTGGCATTTTGCCAAAACTTATTACTTCTTCTAACTTAGATGAGCAAAATCTACAATCTTTAGTCATTAAATTATAATTTTATTTAAATCTCTGAATTTATCAAACTCTATATTGTCTATATTAAAATTTGAATTATCCTTTTTACTAACAATTGGTTTTTTGCATTTCCAATTTAAATTTAACCTTTTATCATTCCACATGACGCCAATTTCATTTTTAGAATTATAAAACTCTGAAACAAAATAGATAACAATATTCTCAATTGATTTTGCATAAAAGGCGGTTCCTATACCTGGTGATGTCAAAATTTGATTATTATTTTTAGACTTTAAATTTATAAATATACTTTTTAAAAATGTTTTTGATTTAGGGCGAAAATCAACCAAAAAAATATCTAGTTCACCTATTATTGGATAAAATAATTGATATTGTGGATTTTTAAATTGAAAATGTATTCCTCTAAGCACATTTTTTTTTGAAAAAGAATGATTGCCTTGAATAAATTTCTGACCTTTTGTTATTTTTTTAAATTTTTTATTGTTAAAATTTTCAAAAAAAAACCCCCTTCTATCTTTAAATATTTCAGGCTTAATCAAAAAAGCACCGTTCAATTTTAAATTCTTAATCTTCATACTAAATTATTTTATTATACTTTTGAGATAATCACCGTATTGAGAATTTTTGTGTAAATCTATTGATTTCATATATGTTTTTAATGAGATGAATTTTTTATTTAATGCTATTTCTTCTAAACAACCCACTAAATTTCCCTGATTTTTTTGAATTAATTGAATAAAATTAGATGCCTCTAAAATACGGTCGGCACTCCCAGCGTCAAACCAAGCAATGCCTCTTCCTAAATGGGTAACTTCAAGTTTATTATTTTTTAGAAAATAATTGTTCAAATCACTCATCTCTAATTCGCCTCTCGATGATTTTTTTAATTTTTTTGATAATTCTAAAACTTCGTTAGAGAAAGCATAAATGCCTGTAATAATATTTTTAGATAATGTCTTTTTTGGTTTCTCAATGATTTTTTTAGGCTTACCTCTTTTATCAAATTCAATTACTCCGTAGTCACGGGTATTCAGTGACTCAAGAGAGAAAATTGTATTTGTTTTAAAATTATTAAATTTGCTTTCCAATAAATCTGGTAATCCTTGCCCAAATAAAATATGGTCACCCAAATTTAGACAAATGGGATCTTTTCCTACAAACTTTTCCCCTATTGTAAACGCCTCGGGTAATCCGTTTGGATTTTCTTGAATTGCATATTCGATTTTCATACCAAAAAGTTTGCCATCACCTAATAAACTTTGAAAAAATATTATCTGATCCTTATTCGCAATGAGTAAAATTTCTCTAATACCTGCAAGTAAAACAGTAGAAATAGGATAATAGATCAGAGGCTTATCATAAATATTTAAGAGATGTTTATTAATTATTGAAGTGATTGGTTTCAACCTTGTCCCAGATCCTCCAGCTAATATAATTGCTTTTTTAATTATCATAGACTATGTGCAATAAAATTAATAATCAATCTAGAATAATTCTAGACCCTTGTTTCTCCAACTTTACTTTTATTATTTTATTTGATGGTATACTTTTGACAATTTTTGAGGATACCTTTGGATTACAAATGGCCATAAAAAAACCTGATTGACCTGCACCAAGTAATTTTCCACCATAAATACCAATGTCTAATAAATATTTATATAACTTATCTATTTCAGGATTTGATATATGCTTTGAGAATGATTTTTTTATTTCCCATGTTTCAGAAATCAATTTTCCTACTTCTTTATAATCAGAATTTAAGATTGCATTTTTTACTAGAGAGACAAATCCAGTAAGTTTTTTCATATTTTGAAATTTTGTTTCATTATAAATTAAATTATTTTTTTGGTCATGGAGTATCTCACTTGCATTTCTTACACCTCCAACCCTAATGAGTAATATGTGTTTTTCAAAGTTAGCTATTTTACGATCAGAAATCTCTATTTTTTCAACTTTAGTCGTATTGTCTGTTTTATATTTAAAAAGATTTATTCCACCAAATGTGCTCATATAATGATCCTGTTTGCCTATAGTAGAGCCAGTTGCTTTCTTTTCTACTTTATATGCCTCATTTGCTAACTGATTATTTTTAAGTCCTAAATCTTCAAATTTATTTATAGCTCTAATCAAACCAACTGTCATAGCAGATGAGGATCCAAGACCAGTGCCATAAGGTAAATCTGAGAAAATAAATATTTTTTTTTGATTAACCTTAAATTTTGTTAAAACATTTCTCAGAATATCATTTTTAATAGTTTTAACATTGTTTGTCTCAATATTTTCTTTATCACTTACAAAGTGAATTAATTTTTGTTCCAATTTAGAAATATAAATATAATTAAAGAAGTTTATTGGAAAACCTAGAGATGACCCTTCGTTTTTTTCATAAAAGTAGCTTAAATCACTACCCCCTCCTACCAGACTTAACCTTAAAGGTGTTTTTATAATCATTTTATTATTTTAAACAATCTATGACGGCTACTAAGAAGATATGGTGAGCCATTTCAATATGATTATATGAATTACTGTTCACCCATACGTTAACATCGCCAATTTTTTTTAAGGGATTATTTTCTTTAAAACCAGATAGGGTTATTAGGGGGTTCCCTTGTTTTTTTGCAAATTTAGCAGCATTAACAATATTTTTTGAGCTCCCACTGCTACTAATTAATATTACTAAATCATTGGTGTTTGAATAAATTTTTAGTGCCTCTGATGTCCATTTGTCATAACCATAATCATTTGCAAAACAAGTTATTAGATTATCATCAGCAAAAGTAATAGCTTTTATCCTAAGTATTTTACTGATATCAACAGCTACATGACTAGCAATAGAGCTACTTCCGCCATTACCACATACAATAATTTTTCCTTTTTTATTAATTTTCTTTATCATCTTACATACCTTAATGAAATTTTCACTTTGGGTATCTGTTAAAGAAAGTATCTGGCTTGAATATTTATTTAAAAAATTTTGATATTTATTTTTAGGCATGAAATTAGTGCCACAATATAAACTTAATATTAATAAAGGCTAATATATTTTCGATAAAATTCATTGTTTAATTTTATAATAGGAGATATACCATTTAACGAATAACCTTAAGCCTTCATCAATTGTGATTTTTGGACTAAAGTTAAAATCTTTCTTAAATTTTTTCATTGAACTATGAGTCTTTTTCATTTCAGCATTATTTGAATTTTGATATGAAATTTTTGCTTTTTTTCCAGTTATTTTTTCAATTTTTTTTATTAATTCGTTTATTTTTATTGGCTTACCTCTTCCCAAATTATAGATAGTATGGAAATTATTTTCTTTGAATATCGATTGGATATTATTTTTTTTAGAAATTTTGAATATAGACTCAACTATGTCATCAATGTATGTAAAATCCCTCTGCATCATTCCATTACCGTAAAGATTTATATTTCTATTTTTAAAAATCGAGTCTACGAATTTATATATTGCCATGTCTGGTCTACCATATGGACCATATACTGTAAAAAATCTTAATCCAATTGAATGAAACTTATATAAGTGTGAATAAGCAAATGCCATAACCTCATTACTTATTTTTGTTGCGGCATACAATTGTAGTGGTTCATTTGTAAATGATTTTTCGGCATATGGAGCTTTAGTATTATTTCCATATGCACTAGATGAGCTTGCATAAATAAGTTTTTTTATTTTCAAATGTCTTGCAACTTCTATTATATTAAAAAAACCATTTATATTACTATCAATATATGATCTGGGATTTATAAAAGAATGTCTTATACCTGCCTGTGCGGCCAAATGATAAATAATTTTTACATGATTTTTTTTTGCTAAAGATAAAATTTTTTTATAATTATTTATATCTATTCTTGATATTAGTAATTTATGAGAGTTTTTATTTTTTTTAAGCTTGTTTATTCTATTTTTTTTTAATTGAACATCATAGTAATCATTCAAATTATCAATTGCGATAATATTTTCGATTGCATTATCTCTCATTAATCTTTCAGCTAAATGGAAGCCTATAAAGCCCGCAACTCCTGTTAACATGACGTTCATAAATGAAATTTTACAATCTGTTGTATTTTAAACAACAAATATACTTATAAGGTTAAAAAAAAATATGTTTTATTAAAGAAAAAGTACAGGAGGGTGTTATCAACACACCCTCCATGAAAAAATTTACATCATTCCAGGCATACCACCGCCCATACCGCCCATTCCGCCCATATCAGGCATTGCAGGAGCAGAGGATTTATCCTCAGGCTTGTCGGTAATCATTGCCTCAGTTGTGGTTAAAAGAGCTGCAACAGATACTGCATCTATTAATGCTGTTCTAACAACCTTAGTTGGATCGACAATCCCTGCTTTTACTAAGTCACAGAATTTACCTGACTGTGCATCAAAACCATGTGAATTGTCTTTGCTCTCTAAAATTTTACCAGCTATTACAGCGCCATCAAAACCTGAGTTTTGGGCAATTTGCTTTAAAGGAGCTGAAAGAGCTTTTTTCACTATATCTACTCCATATCTTTGATCGTCATTATCTACCTTTAAGTTTTTTAAGACACTTGTGGCGTAAAGAAGAGCTGTACCACCACCTGGTAATATTCCCTCTTCTACCGCAGCTCTTGTTGCATGCATTGCATCTTCTACACGGTCTTTCTTTTCTTTAACTTCAACCTCGGAAGCACCACCAACTTTTATAACAGCTACACCACCTGCGAGTTTGGCTAATCTCTCCTGAAGTTTTT